>JAABUU010006143.1_pt1 | contig 13011 bp, 13 predicted proteins | sample 5559301 | NCBI WGS metagenome assembly JAABUU01 (sample SAMN10711884, study PRJNA513360) | rock metagenome | isolation source: Antarctica rocks | place: Antarctica: Victoria Land, Richard Nunatak white
AGGCCTCTCTGTGTGAGGTGCTGTGCCTGTGCAGGCGAGGGCTGACTTTCTTGAAGAAACACTTGCAAGTACGATGAGGCTGACTGTCACAATCGATGGATGCCGCAGCTGACTTTGCCGTTCTAGCAAAGCAACGTGATACTACCAGCTAGTGCGGTACACGACACGCGGACGGTGCGGCTGGCGTCACAAGCTTGCCTGCTACCCCAGTAGCTGAAACGTTGAGGCAACCGCTGGAGGCGGTGATTGCAGGGTTATGCTTCAGGGATGACGATGATAGCAAGTGCTGCTGATTTTGACGGCGAATGTCTGCAGAGCGACTGCAACCTGCCCAGGCATTCTACCTATTGTTCGCGTACGACAGCTGGCCCGGCTATGCTTCGGCTGTACAAATCATTTCCGTCCTTTGATTTTGTCCACGTGGGCCTAGCAGCCGCTACGTGTCGAATGCACACTGGACTGGACAAGCTCCGCTGCTGCATGGCCAGAGCCGCCTATTTGCTGGCTGTGTTTGGAGTCGACATGCTTATGCACCGCCGCTGCTGCAGCTTGCCAGCTGGCTCTGCCGTACTGCCCAAAGTCTTTGCAATATGGTGGCTTGTCTCTATCAGGATCAACGCAGCCACGCCAAGGCAACCGTTGTAGATTTTATTCCATTCGGTGCTTTTTACACAAGGCAATTCATTTGCAGCATACGTTTGTCCGTGCGTTGACCCCTCAAAATGAGTTCCAGGCTATCTGATTGTCAAGGAAAGTGCACGACCAATGTCACTTCACGTATCTCGCTTTACTTTGGCCCGCCATTTGTGTATTGGCATAGCTTCAAGCTGAGGCAATGTTCGGCTAAAATGCCAACCCAACAGTGCACCTATGACAATCATGCCAAACGACAAAGGGTAAAAGCCATCGCGAAGGGTGACACATTGGCCACCAGCTTCCCCACACGCATGTGCATTGCTGCCTTCATTTCTGCTGCCAGTGCAGGCAATGTGACTCAGCATCTGCTCACTTTCTGTAGCGGTCATGCACGTGTGGACAGTGAAGAAGTCCATGAAGGCAAAGACAGCCAGCTTGGGTAGAGTCACCCCTGCAGTGCAGACAGAATGTGTGTGATTTGCGGTGACTCAAAACAAACTCTGAAGCGCAATCCCAAGAGATTGTGTTTGAGCAGAAGCTCGTGAAACATGCCTGAGGGTGCAATGAAGTGTGGTGCCTGGTAGAGGGCACGTTATATTTTAATGGACTTGGGAGTGCACCCAGCACTGTTCAAGGTAGTTTCCTTTGCTACTGTGCTTTGACAAAGTCAAGTCATGCAGTGCTGCTGACAACATTGAGTGCTAGCAGCAGCTAGGTCAAGCATATTGAGGGGGTCCAAATGATGATTTGACAGAAGTATAGAGATCAGGTCCATGGATGTAACCCAGCATGACAAACCCATTTCGATGTCGAGCTGGAGTGCATACGACAAAAGCTTGTGGATAATAGATTTTTCAAATTGTGGGGTATAGGCATAAAGAAGCTGCCTGTTGCATCAAGAGGGACTTTGCAGTCGTCCTGGATGAGGGGACAGGGGACTCACCCATGTTGGCTATGGTGTTCAGCAAGGTCAGGTACGCTCCTCCCATACCCGGGTCACTGATGCGGTTGAAGAAGCTGCCCATTGCCGTGAACATGAGCGTGGACGTGAAGGAGGTCAACAGGCCACAGACTGCCAGCATCAGGAAAGGCTTGGGGTGAGACAACAAGGATGACGCTCCAGATGGGAAATAGTACACCTGCAATGCACACAGCAATCTCAGGCAGTCACTGCGAATTTGGTTTTCATGCTTTTTTAGTGGGGGGCCTGGTGAGGCCACTAAACCCTAGACCCCAAACCATACATCCTAAACTTAGAGGCAAGAAGTCATGTTTGTTCTCTCCGGCAGTGACAGAAGTAGCCTCCTGACAGCTGCAGCCAGTACTTTCTGAGTGGGGCCAGGAAGGCCACAGGGCATCAATAGCAGGAAGGGCCGAGATGGGACAGTAGCAAAAGATGAAGGATCATATGGCAAATAAGGGACCTGCCAAACAAACATGATATAGAGACAAAACATCTACCATGCAGACAGTCACTGTGACTGCTGAGATGAAACAGATGCAGAAGGCAATCATTGGCATCACCTTCCTGGTTGATGTTTTGGCACCTTTGAGTCAGGTCAACAAGCTATAAGTTGTCAGCAGCAGGAAGGGCTTGGGATAGAGAGGTAAGTGCTGAGACATCAGACGGCAAACCTGACTAAGGCTCTTTCAGAAGGACTGCACTCGCAAAAAACATGCAAATACAGCAGCAAGGCAGTTCAAGGAACAGGGACTCACCACGAGGGTCACAGCAGCAGCCATGACTAATCTGATCTTGTAGCCCAGCATGAAGGGTGCAAAGGGGGTGGGGCTGGAGGCCCACCGCCCCGCCAGGACTGCTGATGCCAGCTCACAGGGGAACTCTAACAGCACCAGGCCTGCCAGGGCCTCTTTGGAAACGCCCTTCTCTAATAGTTTCAGAGGGGCTGCTTGTTCTGCTGGCAACATCCCTAGCCTGCGTGAAAATCTCAGATGCTTTTAGAGACCATGGTGGTCCATTCAGGGTTTAGTAGTCAAGAGAAATGTTTGCCTGAAATGTAACTGATCGTTGTCACCTCTGCTTTGATGCAATTGCATGATAGATAGGGCATCTCCAAGTGAAATTGTCTCTGATATATGGAACATGGACGAAGCTGCTTGCTCTGCTGGTAGCATATTGTTGCAGATGCGATCAATAGAGTTTAATGGGATGATGCAATGGGTTGATGCAATGGGTTGATTCAATGGGATGACTCAATGAGATGATTCAATGAGACTCAATTGTATCATCAAAGTGACATCAGCTTGCTCTGTTGCTGCTGACACATCTAGCAAGAAGCCCCAACCAGTGGCAGTTCTGGCAGCGGCGTTGTTGCATTGCTTGACAGCCTTGATAAGCTGTTAGCTCTCCTGGACTTGCTGGTGTAGTAATGCAGTAGTCAATGGCACTTGACATGGCTGCCTAGCTTGCTGATCATGGCATCAGCTGCGCTGGAAGGCAAGCACGACAGCAGCAGAGCGTCTGACAGCTGAGATCTGGTGGAAGAGGTCAAATGATTTGCATTCAAGGCGACTGAGGCAACAGCCAAACAGTGTGATGACATGGAGCATGACTGGACATTACCTGAACGTGACTAAGACCACAGCAAAGCGCCTGACAGCTGGCAGTTTGACCACTTCCCAGAGCTGCCTGTAGGCCTCCCCTATGCTGACGGTCTCCTCTGGATTCTTCACATCTGTCTCCACTGCAACAGCACAGTAACAAATGTGAGACCTCATGTTCAGTAAGCAGTGTGGTGTGCTGTGATCTCAGGCAACTGCACTCATTTCATTGTTTTGACAAAAAAGCAAAATCAGAGGACAGCAGCTTTCCAAAACAGAAAAACAAGGGACTATGTTACTCGCACTGTCATGCTAAAGCAGTGTGGCCACATGTCTGATCAACATAGACCCCTCGCCCTTCCCCCCCCCTCAGGTGTTGACCCCGCACAAGAACATGCTCAAAGAGCCTCAGTGACTGCAGAGTATGCAGCCTTTTGGAGAAAGGTCAAGCCTGGTGGCATTCACTTTGTACATGGACGCCCAGCAGCAGTGACTGTGTACATGGGCAGTGTTGCATGGGCAGTGTGACTAGGATGTGGCATGTCTTGAGCCAGGCATGACTGAAAGAGAGGTAGCAAGCTTGGTTGTGTTGAGCCATGCACCTCTTAACAGTCATGTGGGCTCAGGGCATGCACACACTCACAGCAGACCTAAGATATCCCCCTAAAGTAACACTGCCTGATACTAGACCCCAGGCGTTTCTGAGTTTAGACTCATACTGCGTAACAGGCGTTCCTGTAGAGATAGTGGTGTTTCTGTATCCCCAAGAGCAACCTGTCTCCATCCACAGGATAGGTAACTTTGTGTGCATACAACTCAGCAGCCACTCTGTAGCTCAAGGCCAGCTTGCATGCATGATGATCATATCTCTCACGCATATGACACTGGAGGTAGGTATCCCAATACTATGTAAGTCCTAACCCAAAAACATTATATCTTATGCATATGACACTGGATGTAGGCATAGTTTTCCCAATGACTCTGTTGCAAGGAACAGACTGCGTATCAGTTTGTGCATAGCAACTTGCCTATAAGCACAAGTACCGATAAGCATACTGCATGCATAGGCATGAGTTGACTAGCTGACCTCTGATGCAACAGCAGGCAATGGACCCCTCAGCTGCAACTTTGTGTGTACACTTGAGAAACCAACAGCTGTGTGCACAGCATGACTGACTGTGAACACAAACACACCATTGTGGTGTAAACAAAAAACATGTGAGAGAAACGCTGAGTCTGCAAAATGCTGGCCACAAACCATGGCACAACTCTGCGACCACATCTTACTTTGGGACAAGGTAGAAAATTTGCACAGAAGGGCAGAGCAGCGCACCTGCAGGCTGAAAATTGGTCTCATGCTTGAATACGGCAATCAAAACAGTGACCGCCACAAAAAACCAGCCCCAGAACTTCAAGTAGCCTGCCAGCGGCAGAATGCCCTCCTCGTACGGAACAGCCCTTAGGTAGTTGTTGCAGAAATCGGCATCATTCAGCGCTAGAAAGGCTGTGAAAGATGTGAAGTAGCCGATGTTCATGCCAAGGGTCTGGCATGTTGAAGCGTACCTGTACATCACATGCTTCAAGTCCAGAGGTTTTCTCTGTTGGGTAGTCGCCAGTTTTCATTGAGGTCAAAAAGAGTGAGGTATGCAGAAGAATGACCTGCACCTGCCTGTATGCAAGCAGACGAATGTGCAGACAGACCAGCATGAAAGCAAGTGCGAGACCATGCAATCGTACATCACACATGCCATTGTGCGTATCATAGCAGGTGTGTTGGACGGACGGACGGACAGACAGACAGACAGACAGACAGACAGACAGACAGACAGACAGACAGACAGACAGACAGACGGACGAGGCAGGTTTTCGGTACAAAAGCTTACCCTACATTATTTCTGGCCAGCAGTGTGAGCGCCCAGCCATCCACAGCAATGTCTTGCGTGGCTGCCATGAGCACCAGCAAGAAGAAAAGTGCTGTGATTGACACCACATCTGCACTCTCCACCCTGCATTGCAAGCTCCTCAAAATCAGCATTGCCAGCAATATAGTGAGTACCAGCAACAAGAAGAGTGCTGTGGTTGATACCAGATATACACAAGAGATCCATAAAAACAAAAACGTCAGCAGTATCTTGTGTGGCTACAACATGCATGATTAAGGAGAACAGGGCAGTGGTCGACACCATACTGCATCCTTGATCCTGCATGCATGCACAGGTGTAATATGATCTATCCAAGCTGATTCACATGCAATGATGTCATGTGTTCAGTGCTTGTAACAGATGCACAGGGCTGTCTTTTACGCCGGGGCTACATCTTCCACCCCTGCGTGAACAAAAGTAACAGGCAGCTCTACAGGCTCTTAAGGCTGTCCACAGGCGTATTTAATGTCCTGACTGACATCAGCCAGACTTTCTGTGTGCAAACAATAGTGCTGTGTGCTATTGACAAGCCAAAAGACACCTTAGCTGAGCTGAGCACAGATCTCCCAAACCTGTCTTAAATCTATGCCGAACATTGACCGGGATGTATGTATACACATGTTGCAGCTGATGAACAGGTGGTATGTGCCTACCTTCCAGCTAGCCATGTAGCACTAGTCAGCAGAATGACAGAGCTGCTAAGCTGAATGGGGACGACCCAAGATTTTCGCCTGCCAAACGCGAGGCTGTAAATGCTGTCCACAATTGGGCTCCACAGCAACTTGAAGGAGTAAGGGTATGAGGCCACTGAGAATATGCCTATCTGAGTGTACGATGCTTTACTTTGTAGCAAGAATGGCCTGCAGTCATGGGCACCCTTCTGCAACAGCTGTGATAGTGCTTACAGGTGCAATACTGCATGCAGGCACTGGCTTGTTGGTGAATGCCATTGACACATTTGCTTGCATGTTGCCAAATGACACCTTCACACCAACCTGATTATAATTTCATGTTCAACGCAACTAAAATTATGCATCGACACGCCGAGCTGCAGTATCTCTGGCAATTGATGGTGATGCCCAGCTTCAATTCAGGTGCAAAGCAGGCGTCATAAGTGCTGCACTCAGCATGCAGTTCGCGCTTACATGGCGCCCATTGTCAGCCCAAGCGGGACGCCTTGCATCATATATAGCAACACCAGGACAAGCATGTTTGGTGTATCTTGGAGCAACGTCCGATCCTGCAAAACAATCCCACAAGTGCCAAACTAAGCAAGAAAATCAAGGCTCGAGCAACAGCGCAACCAGTGCCAGCTGGTGTGAATGGTTCATGGCTTTGAATGAATGTGTGCCTCACTTACAAGGCTGTTGAAAGACATACCTGCTTGCTTGGCTTACGGCTGTTTGTGTGCTGGTGGGGGTTATCAAGACCAGTCGGTAGATATATCGCATTGTTCCCCTCTTCGAGCTCATTCAGCTCGGTAGCACGCTTTCTCATATTGCTGGCAGACAGAGTTGTCACTTTGTAGCGTCCGAGGGATCTTGATGAACACTACATGCCCGAGGACGAGCTGAAAAGACTAGTCCATTTGCCAGGCCAATCACTACGCTACAATTCCCGACCTAGTGCCACCTTACTTCCTCAGTTGACTTGACGAGCTGTCGGAGATGAAGTTAGGTCAGGTCAGTTGTCCACTTTTCAATCTCGTTTGCATGCGGCGCAGCACTGAGCAAAAATCTATGTGCTTTTGACGTGCATTTCAGTAAGCGAATCGTCAAAAGCGCTTGACTTTGGGACCTTGTGACGAATAGCTTGTGGCGGAAGGGAAGGGAACCCTGTCAGCTCGAAGCCCTAAGAACCTGCTTGCGAACCTGGCCATGTCCCTAGCTTACTGCAGGCGCAGTTTCACAGCATGCTTTAACATCTCAATGCTGTCACGTCGACCAGGTTGCGTCAGACAAGGGCTGGGTTTTTGCGTTAATGCATACAATTGGCTGAAATGATTTGACGGCCTGCCAAATGAACACGGTGCAGTGGGAACAGCTTGCGAGTGGTCTTGGTCTCGTTAACAGGCTACAGCCTCGGCCAATGACATCTAATGCTGCGGGCTCATCTGTGACACGTAGTACAAAAGCCTCATAGATTACACTGGAACTGTGCAAGCACTCTGCAATTCTCAGCAGCTTTCGACTTCAGCATTTCTACATGACAGCCTAACACAACCTTTGCTTGACTGCATGCTGTATCTGACACAATATCTCTATCATCCAGGCACTTTACCAAGCTCTGCAAATCAGTGTATCCTTGGGAACGTGTATCTGAGATCCAATCTATCAAGGAAGCACTCTGCAGTGCAACATAGTGCACAGTCCTTCGGGTATTTTTGCCAAAAGCTCTGTTTTTGGCATAGAGCGGCATTAGTTGACTTTGTTGCATGCCAGCAGTTGTGCTAGCTGTTGAGCAAAGTTGTCTTGTACATCCTGCACTCTGCACAAGGAAATTTGTGGTCAAGCTCTTGCCATATGACACTGCAGTGCTGCAGAAACCTCAACCACACTCACAATGTCAGGTTTTAGCTCAGGGGTAATCCTTCTGTGAATTATGGCAGGGAACACTTGCCACATGACAATTCTACTGGTTGCGACGCACACCAGCAGGCATGTAGGACTTTTTTTGTTTCACATGAAGGCTCACCTTGTTAGCATGGATGTGCTGGACCTGATTGCTGCAACACAGCTGCCGCAGTTCTTCTCCAGGCTCTTCACATCTGATTCCCACTCAGCCTGGCATCGCACAAAGCAATTGATGTGTGGCTGTACTTTTTGACAAATGCCAGCAGCAGAGCAACAACTCTCCAGCTGCAAAAATTAAACCCACTCCATTCCATGGTGCACACCAGTCAAATATGCAGCTTTGAAAATGAGTGCAATTTGGGAAGCGGTGGATGGACATACCAAACACACAGGTGCAGGTCATGCAATGTAGTCAACAGGATCTGCAGTACCTCTACAAAGTCTAGCAGCTTGTCTGCATCTTCAAGCTGCTTACAGGAGTCCTGGTAGTCTGCCTGCATCATTGAACTGGTGTCAACACATTCTATCCATGCTATAGATGTAATCAAGACCTGCTCTGCCCTGTTGTCATGCCTACGAGAATGCTCATGGTGTGGATGCTGCTAGTTCAGCCATGCAACACGCTGGGCAAAACTGTGTTGATCAAAGGTAGCAGAAGTCTTGATAGAGGCGTATGGTTGCAACTGATGATGGACAGGCTGACACTTGCCTTGGCACTTGTTTCAGATCAGCATCCAGTGCAGTCAGGCCAGCCAGCTCTGCAACGCTCTGCTCTTGGATTTGTGCTTCCAAGCTGCTTGCCTGTGTCACATATTTTCTCAGCAAACCAAACATTGCTTGAGTAAAAGCAGTGTTGAGATCAGGCTATGCACATCTGTGGGAAGCGCCCCTTGTCCTCAGCTGAAAAAAGCTTCAAGATACTGGCACTGCTGTCTGAGGCTGGGAGCACCTGCTGTCGAAACATTGACTGCAGAGCTGTCATCGTCAGCCCAGGCCTAGCTGATGCGTGACATGCTGCGTTCACTGCTCCGTTGTCCTTCGCTGCTTTTCGAGCGCTGAGTAAAACATCTGGCGCCTTGCGCTTTTGCCCTACTTGTGCGTCTCTTGTCAGGTTCTGTACAGCACGGCCGCGGCCTGAACGTGCAGCCATACCTCCACGTTTGCCAGCCATGATGCACTGCAAAGCGGGGCTTGCGGTACTACTGCAGCATCGGCAAAGATGTTGATTGATGTAAAGCGACGAGGTGAGAACGCAGCACAGCATGACCTTGAAACTTCGTCAAAATTGTGAATCTGACGGCGGCATCACAATATAACGGTCACCCCACAGCTACTGCCTGCAGTATTCACAACAATAAGCTCCTGTTGCTGCTGCCGTCGATGAGGATGTCCTAATGAAAAGGAACACCTTGCGGTTTCATCACTTCATGAAGCCATAGAGCCACTCCTGACCAGCCAAAAGCTTTTTCCCACTGCAGGCTGCTGTGAGCATGCATGCATGCACATACATCCTTGAGCCGAATTGCATTTTGTCCTGTCACCAAGGTCATGCATGTGGGGGTGCAACATGATTGAGCAGGTTGGATTTCATGTGGTCTTATCAGGGATAGCTGTAGCGGGCTGGGCGCCCATATGGCATGCATGCTGGAGTCACGTGTGACACTCAAGCTAGCAACATAGTCACTAGCTTGCATTGCATCAAGCACAAGCCTTTGGCAACAATCACAACATGACACAGGTTACATGCCTGAGGCAAAAGCTAATTCAGCTGTGCTCAAGCAAAAATGCTATTAGCAACTGCAGTTTTGTGTGCTGCCACAAAATTGCCAAGCATTTCTATCTACGTGTGCACACTATAGCTACAATAGATTGCCACAGAACAGTTAATAATGACAAACACATCTAGATGCAATATTCAGTACATCACACGTGTACTCGAATGGAAAGCTGCACTAGGCAAAAGCTTCCTTATGAGGCTTGACACATACATCCAGACAAATAACAGCTACAGAATAGACACAGCTCTGCAGAGCACAAGCTGCCAACTGGCCGATCATGGTTTCAGACCGACTGGCTGCAAATCAAGCTGTCTAGTACAGAACTGCTGACTCATTGAGGGCTTGCTATGTCTGCACAGGCAGTATGGGCCATTCAAATCTTGAGCTTTGAGCAGAGTGCAACCAAACAAGATCAATGGAGTGACAATCAACTCATGAGGATCAGAAGTGTAGTGTACAGACATGTGTGTGACTGTGTGAAGTCCACCTTCCCAACAACCAGCCCTTGAGCTTTGCAATATCAGCTTGACAAGACTATCGGTAGGTGTCAAGCAGACATGTGCAGATATCTGCACAGCACAACAACCATTTAAGAGAAGTTGATAGCGCTAGAGGTGTTTGCAGCAAATGACAGCAGTGCAGGAGATGTATCAGTAGTGCACGCAATGCAGCGTCTTTTCACCTGATGTACACGATCAGATTCTCCACAAAGAAAAGCCTGCAGGAAAATGCATGGCAGCAACTATCACAGCTAATTCGATATATGCATGCCACCACTTGCTTGTCACGCACACGCCAAATACCTGAAGCGTTGCAGCTCTGGCACCTGACTTTCATACCGTCTGCATGTTTCTGTAGTAATCCTCTGTGACGGCTATTTGCACTTCACAGAGCCCTGTCAGTGGCGAATATCGCAAAGTGCACAAGATCGTGGGGATGCTGGCGAAGATGCTGGGCAGAAGGTGCGAAAGCACCGGCAGCGACATATCTGCACTTCAATGACTGCAAATTTACAAGCGGACGGTCTGTGCGCTTGGAATCTCCTGAAAGTTTGCACGTCCGAGGTTTGTGCCACCTGTTGCTTTTTTCAAAACGGCAAACCTTGAAATAGTTGTCGAGACCGTCAGATTCTGTTACCGATGTCATTGGCCACTCCAATGACGCCGTAGTAATGATCTGGCAGGTCAAGCAACAGAGGATCTTTATCCACCAGATCTGGTAAACTCAACTGCCGCAAATCAGGTAAAGACAATCCGACCATTGATGCCTACATGCATGACTCGTGGTTGATCAACTGAGATCAATTGACGTTTCCTGTTCATTCAATGATTTGCAGCTCAAGATCATTAATATTAGAGCTCTAGAGATCTAGCATGCATATGCTTATAGTCACATGTGTACACCATACAGCTGGGATTGATCTGTGCCTCAGGTGGGCTCCTGAACTCACGGCCCTTCGCGCACTGAAATAGTTTGCAGACACAAATCACACCAAAACTCCCAACACGGTATGTACAGATGAATGCTGTATGAGCATCCCCTGACTCAGAGCTGTGAAGTGTGCAAATGCATCTTGAGGCGACGTCGCCTACAGCTGTCAATGCAGTGTGGTGAGTTCAGCCTTGTCCGCATGAGTACTTGTGGTTTTGGCATACTTTCACATGTGACTGACATCATGTGCTTGCTGATGCGTCAAGCTTACCGAGTCAGGTGCATGTTTGAAACATGGTTCTAAATGTATACAGCTACGTAGCTCATGCAAAGTTCAAAAATGCACGTCCTCTCATCTCCATACTATCTAGGCTGACCTTGCTGGAATTGTCAGGCGACACTCACTGTTCAAGCGGAAAGCACGACATGTAGAGCATGATATCATCAGAAGCCGGCTGCAGACATACACTTTGGACCGAGGAGAAGGAAGGCAAGCTCATGGCTGCAGCATCCTATGAATCTAAATCATAGTGCTGCAATAATATGCAAACTGCTACAGCATGTTGTGACATCAAGGACAATGAGTCAATAACAGTTGACTAGAAGAAGGGGTGGCACCCGCTGCTTCTTGCTTCATACAACCCTCGCCTGTCACTAACGGCTGAGCAGTCAGTGAGTCATGTCCACTGCATCCCAGCAGCTGAACCAATAGTTGCTTGCAGTCAGTTTTGCTGTCAGCACATCTGAAGCACCCATAACAGCAGGGGCAGAGATCTGCTCAGCTCCCATTCCTGGCGATTGCAGCCCTCAACTCGCCCAGGAAGTCAATAGGTGCCTGCAAGGCAACATAGGGCTCAGTGTACATGCAAGCAGTCTCCCAAAAGTGCCGTGCTGTCATGTGCGCCTACAAGGGTGTCTGAAGCAGAAGCAGTTGCTGCAGCCATTCACTCAGGGCTACTTTGAAGCCATTGTGGGAAACTCTGCAAGGAGGAAACACTGGCAAGAAGACATTTCTGATTTGGGAAGTACAGCACCGGTGAACAGCTAAAGACTTGCACTTGCTTGACCAAGAGTTGTTGCTGTGAGGAAGCTTGATAGAAAGCAGATGACTAGATGCCGTAGGGTTGATTGGTACAAAACATGCATGTGGCAAGTATGTGATAATGTGCAGAGGCTCTGCAACAGCTGTCCACTGGCTGTTTTGACATGACAAAAATCATCGTAACAATCTGGTGTCCCAACTTGCTACCAATACACTGCAGTGACAGCTGACAGCATGTTTTTGGAACACATGACTGTTGTTCGTTACACCAAAGAGATACGCAAACAAGATGTCATCAGCCATGCTGTCCATTGAGGCTCAAGACACCACAATTAGGCAATGCTTGTTGCCACAGCACAGTCATCAACAATGACGGAACAGAAGCTTGAGAGGCAGCCCAGCATCCCTCAGACACTTGGGATGTCTGACTGATGATAGGCCATCTAGAAAGCTTATGTTCTGCCAAGTTGAAGGTAACTAACACCCTGGCCTTAGGTCGGTGTGAACTTGGCCAGCTTGTTGTGAGCCACATCAACACACTAAACTGCTGATGCGCTGACTGCCAAACAAGACCTCATTTGAGAACCTATTGAAAATTGCATGGACCCAACCGTAGAAGAAGATACGTGTTTGGCAAATGAATGAATCATCATCAGCAATGACCCTTACGACATTCAGGCAAAAGGCACTGCAGCTGAGGTGGGCATTGTCTGTTGCACGTACAATGATGTGTTTTAGCTTTCACTTACAGTAAGTAACCAAGAGCATGCGTATGAGCTGCTGGCATTAAGTGTGTATTGCATGTGACAAATGAAGCAAGTGAAAAGGTGACTGCAACACAGGCGAAGCACTGATTGTGCCTACAGCAACAGCTGCTGTTGGCAGCTGCAGAAGAAAGGTAGTCAGCTGTGGGTTTTGGGTCTTTGCTCAGATGTACATGGGCACTTCAGCAATAACTCAAAAGAGGCTCAGTTGCAAAGAGCTGTCACCTGTCATTTTGCAACACAAGTTGGAAACACATTGAGGCTTGTCAGTGTTGTGCTACACTGGCTGATTGATATCTCTCT
>JAABUU010006145.1_pt1 | contig 13007 bp, 10 predicted proteins | sample 5559301 | NCBI WGS metagenome assembly JAABUU01 (sample SAMN10711884, study PRJNA513360) | rock metagenome | isolation source: Antarctica rocks | place: Antarctica: Victoria Land, Richard Nunatak white
TGGAGTTCGGTACGGCTGGTCTGCGAGGGGCGATGGCGGCGGGTCCCAACCGGATGAACCGGGTGGTGGTGCTGCGCGCGGCCGCGGGGCTCGCGGCTTATCTCGCCGCTCGCGGTGGGCGCCGCGTGGTCGTCGGCTATGACGCGCGCCACCGCTCCGACACTTTCGCGGCGGACACCTGCGCGGTACTCACCGGGGCCGGCCTGCAGGCGATGCTGCTGCCCCGGGCGTTGCCGACTCCGGTGCTCGCGTTCGCGATCAGGCACCTGGGCGCCGCCGCGGGGGTGATGGTCACCGCCTCGCACAATCCGTCCCAGGACAACGGCTACAAGGTGTATCTCGATGACGGTGTGCAGATCGTGCCGCCCGCGGAAGTGGAGATCGCCGCGGCCATCGATGCGGTGGGTCCCCTCGCGTCGGTGCCCCGCCCGGTCTCGGGTTGGGAAACGCTGGGCGAGGAGGTCGTGCAGGCCTACCTCGCGCGGGCGGCGTCCGTGCCGTTGCCCGGCACACCGCGGGAGCTGCGGGTCGCGTACACGCCGCTGCACGGCGTGGGTCGAGATCTGGTGCTCGCCGCGTTCAGGCAGGCGGGGTTCCCCGCCCCGCTGGTCGTCGACGCCCAGGCCGAACCCGACCCGGACTTTCCAACCGTCCCTTTTCCGAACCCGGAGGAGCCAGGGGTGCTCGACCGGGTGGTTGCCCTGGCGCAGCGCACCGGTGCGGACCTGGTCATCGCGACGGACCCGGACGCCGACCGGTGCGCCGCTGCCGTGGCGTTCCCCGACGGTTGGCGGATGCTGCGCGGCGATGAGGTCGGTGCCCTGCTCGCCACCCAGCTGATCCGGCGCGAGCCGGGGCTCACCGGTGTGTTCGCTTGTTCCATCGTCTCGTCCTCGCTGCTCGGGCGGATCGCCGCGGCCCACGGCCTCGACTATGTGCCGACACTCACCGGCTTCAAGTGGATCGCCCGGGTCCCCGGTCTGCGGTTCGGCTACGAGGAGGCCATCGGCTACTGCGTCGACCCGGCGGCGGTTCGGGACAAGGACGGCATCACCGCGGCGCTGCTGCTGGCCGAGCTCGCGGCCACCTTGCGGGCGGAGGGCCGCTCGCTGGGCGACGTCCTCGACGACCTGGCCCGGGAGTTCGGTCTGCATCTGACCGACCAGCTCGCGATCCGGGTGCCCGATCACGCCCGGGCCGCGGCGGTGATGCGCCACCTGCGGGACGCCCCGCCGCGAATGCTCGGGGGTCGCGTTGTGCACCGGATGGATGACCTGACGGCCGGCGGCGAGGGCCTGCCGGCCACCGACGGGCTGCGCTACCTGCTGGTTGGGCAGGGCCGGGTGGTCATCCGACCCAGCGGCACCGAACCGAAACTCAAGTGTTACCTGGAGGTGGTGGAGCCGGTTGCGGACAGCGACCTGGCACGGGCGCGGAAGCGGGCCCGGGTAACGGTGGACGCGATCAAAGCCGACCTTGCGGGTGCACTCGGCGTGCCGACGGGCTCGTGATGAGCCGCCGCGGTAAGCCCGCTTCGACACGAGGGACGCAAGCATGAGTACCGAACGCTGGAGCAGGGCGGACGTCGCCCGCACGATCGACGCGACGCTGCTGCGGCCGGAGGCCACCGCCGCCGAGGTGCAGGAGTTGTGCCGGGAGGCGGGCAACCTCGGCACCTACGCGGTGTGTGTGTCACCGTCGTTGGTCGCGGTGGCACGCAACGAGTTACCCGCGGGTTTCGCGCTGGCCGCGGTGTGCGGTTTCCCCTCCGGCGCGCATCGCAGCGACGTCAAGGCGGCGGAGGCCGCTGCTGCCCTCGCCGACGGAGCGACCGAGATCGACATGGTCGCGAACCTCGGTAGCGCCAGGTCGGGGGACTGGGACGCCGTGCAGGCCGATATTGCGGCGGTCCGTACCGCAGCCGATCCGGCGGTGCTGAAGGTGATCCTGGAGACGGCGCTGCTGGGCGAGGCGGAGATCGTGGCGGCGTGCCGGGCCGCCGAGGCCGCCGGCGCGGATTTCGTGAAGACCTCCACCGGCTTCTGTCCGGCCGGTGGGGCGAGCGCCGAGGCGGTCCGGCTGTTGGCGGTGACCGTCGGCGGTCGACTCGGGGTGAAGGCCAGCGGCGGGATCCGCACCGCACGCGATGCGCGCGCCATGCTCGACGCGGGCGCGACCCGGCTGGGCTGCTCCGCCTCCCGCCCAATCCTGGACGCCTGGCCGCCCGCAGCCGCCGCGCCCGAAGGTCCGGACCGCCCGAGCGGCCAATCGATCCAGCGGGAGGGAAAATCATGAGCGTAATACTCGATGCCATCGAAGCCAAGAAGGGCGGGGCGGCCCTGGATGATGCGACACTCACCGCGGTAGTCGAGGGCTACACCTGCGGCGGCATTCCCGACTACCAGATGGCGGCGCTGCTCATGGCGATCCGCTGGCGCGGCATGACCTATGACGAGACGCGGGAGCTGACCAGGGTGATGGCCGACTTCGGTCCCCGATATTCCTTTCCCGACTGCGTCGACAAACATTCCACCGGCGGGGTCGGTGACAAGGTGACGCTTACCGCGCTTCCCCTCGTCGCCGCGTGCGGCGCCAAGGTCGCGAAGCTGTCGGGCCGTGGCCTGGGCAGCACCGGGGGAACCATTGACAAACTCGAGGCGATCCCCGGAATGGATGTGCACCTGCCCGAGGACCGGTTCCGCCGCCAGGTCGAGGAGATCGGCTTGGTGATCGGGGAGGCCGGTGAGTTGGCCCCGGCGGACCGGGCTATCTATGGGCTGCGGGACACCACCGGGACGGTCGACTCGCTGCCCCTGATCGCCAGTTCCATCGTGTCGAAGAAGGTGGCCACCGGCGCCGGTCACTTGCTGTACGACGTGAAAGCCGGCTCGGGTGCGTTCATGACGACCGTGGAGCACGCCCGGGAGCTCGCCGGGCTGCTGGTGCGGCTCAGCGCATCGTTCGGGATCACCGCGTCCGCACTGGTCACGGACATGGACGCCCCGCTCGGTCGGGCGGTCGGTAACGCGCTTGAGGTGCGGGAGAGTGTGGCGTTCCTGCGTGGTGAGCCCACCAGCCCTGATCTGGCGGAGGTCGCCCGCGACGTCGCGGTCCGGCTGCTGGGATTGACCGGCGCGAGCGACCCTGCGCAGGCGGTGACCAGGGCCCTGCGCTCCGGCGCGGGGTATGAGAAGTTCGCGGAATTCGTCCGCGCCCAAGGAGGGGACACCGCTGCCCTGCTGAATTTGCCCGTCTCCGCCGACATTCGGGAAGTGACCTCGTCGCGGGCCGGGTATGTGGCCGCCTTCGACGCGCTGGGCATCGCCCGCGCCGCGCTCGCCCTCGGCGCGGGAAGGGAGAAGAAAGGGGATCCGCTGGACTACGGGGCGGGGGTGGAGGTGCTCGTGCAGGTCGGTGACCGGGTTGCGGTTGACCAACCGGTCGCGCGGCTGTACGGCTCCCGTCAGGTCGAGGAGGCGACCCACCTTGTGCGCGGCGCGTTGCGCGTCGCGGCCGAGCCGGTCGCTCGCCGCCCGCATGTGCTGGCCGCGCCGTGACCCCCGAGGAGCTACTCGCCGCCGCCCGCGAGGCGGCTGGGTACGCCTACGCTCCCTACAGCCGGTTCGCGGTCGGTGCTGCGCTGCTCACCACCGGCGGGCGGATCCTCGCCGGGTGCAACGTGGAGAACGCGTCCTACGGGCTGGCGATCTGCGCGGAGCGTAATGCGGTAGCCGCGATGGTCGCCGGCCACCCCGACGACCGGGAAATCCAACTGGTCGCGGTCGTGAGCCCGCACGCCGCCCCGTGCTTTCCCTGCGGGGCGTGCCGCCAGGTGCTGCGGGAGTTCCACTGTCAGCAGGTGCTCGTCGACGAGGGTGGCGGGGTGCGTAGCCACCGGCTCGCGGACCTGCTGCCGCATGCGTTCGGACCGCAGCACCTACCGTGATGAGTCGCTTCCAGGGCGTCCTCGGCCTGCTCGTCATCTACGGGCTTGTGTATCTCATCTCCCGGCACCGCAGCCGGATCAACTGGCGCACCCTGGGCCTCGGCCTGGTGCTGCAGGTGGCGTTCGCGTTCGCGGTGCTGAAGTTGTCCCCGGGGCGCATCGCCCTAGACTGGCTTGCCCGCCAGGTCGCGAAGCTCATCGGCTTCACCGACCAGGGGACCTCGTTCGTGTTCGGGCGTCTGCTCGAGGGCAATGGCATGGTCTTCGCGCTCAACGTCCTGCCGGTGATCATCTTCCTGGGTGCGCTCATCGGCCTGCTCTACTACCTGCGCGCCATTCAGTGGTTCGTCGAGATCGTCGGCGGCGCGATTTCCTGGGTGCTGCACACCAGCAAGGTGGAATCCGTCTGGGCCGCCACCGTGATCTTCCTCGGGCAGAGTGAGGCCCCGCTGCTGATCGCTCCCTACCTGCCCAAGCTCACCAAGTCCGAGCTGTTCGCGGTGATGACCGGCGGGTTCGCCTCCGTCGCGGGCTCCACCCTGGTCGGCTACTCCCTCCTCGGCGCGCCGCTTCCCTACCTGTTGGCGGCCAGCGTGATGAATGCGCCCGCCTCGCTGATCATGGCCAAAGCGATCTACCCGGAGACCGAGCAATCCGACATCCAGGTATCAGTGCGCGGGGTGCGCGACGAGGAATCGGCCAACGCGATCGACGCGGTCGCCCGCGGTGCGCTCAGCGGCGGTCGGCTCGCCGTCATCGTCGGCTGCCTGCTGATTGCGTTCATCGCGCTCATCGCGCTCGCCAACGGGCTGCTCGGTGGCGTCGGCAGCTGGTTCGGGATTCACGCACTGACCTTCCAGACGCTGCTCGGCTGGGTGTTTGCCCCCGTCGCGTGGCTGATCGGCATCTCCTGGACCGACGCCGTCCACGCAGGCAGCTTCCTCGGGCAGAAACTCGTGCTCAACGAGTTCGTCGCGTTCTCCTCGCTCGGACCGCAGATCCCGCGGCTGCAACCGAAAACTGTACTAGTCTCGACGTTCGCCCTCGCCGGGTTCGCCAATTTCAGCTCAATCGCGATCCAGATCGGTGTGTTCGGCGGCCTCGCACCGGAAAGACGGGGACAGGTCGCAAAATTCGGCTTACTCGCCTTGCTGGCCGGCAGTCTCGCCAACCTCACCAACGCCGCAATCGTCGGAATCGTCGCCAGCTGACAGGCTGTTCACCCCGTAGCAAAGCCCCGACGCTGCGCGTCCACGTAGGTCCTGGATGCGGATAGGTCGCCGGGCCCTGCCGATGCACGTCGGGGACTTCCTATCGACCACCACGTGCCCCATCCGGAGGCCAACGACCTCGAGACCTATCGGCCGCCAACTCCCGCCGTCACGTCGCTGCAAACGTTGGACCGTCGCAAGCCCACTTTCTCGTTCCAGGACAGGCACTTCCGTGCATTCAACCGCCGAAACAGCACCTCCCACATAAGGCACGAGTCAACGGGACGGCGCCCGTCGAACATGCATCAGTTGCAGTAATGCTCACTTTGCCGCCGATAATGGGCAATATCGGCGGCTTGCGCCGGGAGGACGGTCGCGGTCCCGATGGGGGAGGGGCTGCTGCTTGTCTTCTCTCAGTTGGTCCGGGCCATTCTCAGCGTGTCTGGGCCATCCGTCGGTCTCTCTCATTGCGGTGGGCCACGTCGTGCGGATGGTTGGAGTTGCTGCGTGGCCGGTTCGGTGGCGGTGGCTCGTACAGCGGCGCCTGCTGCGGAGGGCGACCTGACCTACGTGGGTCTTGACGGTTCCCGCTGTGCCGAGCCGCTGTGGCTGTGCTGGACGGTGCCGTTCGAGACCTTCCAAAGCGAAGCCAGACCAGCCGAAGGAGCACAGTGAACAGCAACTTGGCCCTTGTTAGTGGCGTCCTTCGACCCGGACTGGCGTCCCGATCGATCGAACGGCGGTGGTGATCGCCCGCAGTTCGCGCGTATGGATTGCACTGGAGTTGAACAACATGATCTTCGCTCCCCTTGCGTGCCAGTCTGCTGCCTCCTGGGGGGAGTCGACCAGGACGCAGAGGGCGCAGTCAGGGGAGGCGACGACGGCGGTGGCGATCTGGTCTATGGCGGCGACGACGGCGGGGTGCTCCGGTTGACCGGGTAACCCGAGGGAGAGCGAGAGGTCGCTTGGCCCGATCCATACCGCGTTCAGCCCGGGTGTCTCTGCGATTTCGCTGCTGTGTTGGGCTGCTTCGTTGTCCTCAACCTGCCCGACGACGACGGTTGTCGCGGAGGCGTCGCTGATGTGTTGGTGCACCGTCTTGGCCCCGTGGTGGCCTGCCCTGGTGCTGACCGCGAGGCCTCGGGTGCCGGTCGGGGGGTAGTGCGCACCGCGGACGGCGGCTTGGGCGTCTTCTGCGTTCGACACGTGCGGCACGATGACGCCGGTCGCTCCGGCGTCGAGCGCTCGGAGGGTGAGCAGCGGATCGTTGGCGCCGATTCGCACGATGACGGGTATGCCGACGCTGTCCGCGGCCCGGAGGTGATGCTCGAGCTCCGCGTTGTCGGCCATGCCGTGTTCGGTGTCGATTACTACGAGATCGAAGCCCGCGTACCCCGCCTGTTCAACGACGGCGGGGGACGGCATTTTTACGATCAGTCCGTAGAGAGGGTCGCCGCTGGTGATGCGCGCGGCCAGGGAGGGGGTTGAGGGGTTCACGGTTGCTCGCTTTCGTGGCAATTTCTGGCGAATAGTTGCAGTTTGTCGGTGACGACCGCGGTTGCGGCGGCGATTCCTCGATCGGAGAAGGCCGCGATGTCATCACCGACCTGCTCATGTCCGGTGAGGGCCCGGATGTAGGCGCCGCGCACCTCGGCGTTGACGTTGACCTTGGCCACGCCTATTTCGATCGCTGCGACAAGATCACGTTGTGGCAGTCCCGAGGCCCCATGGAGCACCAGCGGGACTGTTGTTTGGTCCCGAATTTTGCGCAGTCGATTCAGGTCGAGCGAAACTGGTGTGGGACTCATGCCGTGGACGTTTCCGATGGCCACCGCGAGCGCATCGACTCCCGTCGCGCTGACGAACTGTTTTGCCTGGTGCGGGTCGGTCCCCGGTGATGCCGATACCGGAATGGACCGGTCCTCGTCTCCGGAGACGACACCGAGTTCGGCCTCCACCCACGCTCCATAGGGTGCGGCGATTGCCACTGCTTGGGAGGCCATCGCGGCGTTCTCGGCAAACGGGAGATGCGAGCCGTCCACCATCACCGAGGTGTAGCCCCGGTCCAGGCACCGGCGCACCTCGTCGAGGCTCCGCGAGTGATCCAAGTGGACACCGACCGGGGTAGGCGCCTGGGTTGCCATGGTCAACGCGACGGCGCCGAGAACCTCTTCATCGACATAGTGGAATCCGGAGCTATCGGCCTGGATGAGTACCGGAACACCCACCTTTTCGGCGGCGGAGATGACCGCCTGGGCGAGTTCGATGTTGTAGACGGTGAACGCGCCGAGCGCACACCGATGCTGCTGGACGTCGAGGAGGACGTCTTTCCCGCTCAGGAGCATGATGCTGCTCCGGCGAGGGTGGAAAGCACGTCCGCGAGGGAGTCGTCGGTACCAACGTTTCCGGGGAACACCACGTAGGGGATGCCGGCCCGCGGGGTCTCCGGACCCAGGCGCAGGGCGGAGACCATGCCTGCGAATAGTTGGCCGAGCACTGTGGCTCGCCGCATGCCGAGGCCGCGTACGGCGACTTCGTGGGAGGTGATGCCGCCCTTGGCGATGATGTAACGCAAGGGCACATCATGTGAGAGTGGCGCGACGATGGCGCACACCTCGTCGGAGATCGCTCGGGCTATGGCCAGGCTCTGGTGGGGGTCGTCCGCGACGCTGCGGGCCGTACGCGAGGTGACCAGCGCGGCGTGCCCGAACCGCAGTGCACTTTCCAGGGCGTCGATGATTTTCCGTCGGGCCTCGGGTCGTCCTTCCTCATCTAGGAGAGCGGTGACGTCCAGCTCGATGACGGTGAGGTCGTGCCGGCGCACCGCGGTGGTGAGTTGCCTGGTGGTGAGTGCGGTGTGCGAGGCCACCACCGTCAACCCGAACGCACCGTGGTCGCCGACGGTGGCGTCAGCGAAATCGGCTGCGGTCAGCGGTGGCCGAGCAGGTTGGCCGATGAGGGCCCGGACGAAGGAGGGTCCGGTGCGGTAGATGAGGCGGTGTCCTCGGCCTTGGGCGCGCTGACAGGCGAGGGCCAGGGACTCCAGGTCGCCGGCTCTGGTGGCGTTGGCGACCGCGATCGCACCGTCGTGCAGGGAGGTGAGGACCGCCTCGGTAGCGCCACGGTCCGCACTTCGTAAGTCGTTCAGCGCAATGGACCTGATGTTCTCCACCGGCTGCGCGGTGCGGGCTGCGACCCAGGCGCACAGATTCTTCTCGTCGTATCCGAAGGTGGCGTCACGGGCGAACTCTGTTGACGTCACGGGAATTGCCGGGCCGTCCGGTTGGTCCACCCACTGCACGTCGTCGGCGGTGAAGCGCCCCGCTTCCAGGAAGGCGGGGACGAACACGACCCCATCGACCGGGTCACCGGCGGCGTTCAGGGTGTTCGACACGGCGGAGATTTCGGCGGCGAAATGCCCACGCAGGGTCGAGTCTCCGCGACTGACGAACACAGGGTGCACGTCGGCGGTGGCTGCCGCCGCCAGGACCGCGGACACCATGGTGTGGTTGATCAGCACGGCGTGCGCTTCGGGCAGGCTGCGGGTGTTCGTCCAGATGAAGGTCGGTTGCAGTGTGCGTGCCGAGCGCAGCAGATCCTCGGTGCTCGGGTCGATCAGCACGGTGACGTCGTAGACGGCCTGCGATCCGGTGGGGTCATCATCGAGGACCACGACCCAGTTCCGTGCCTCGGCGTTGTGCGTGCGGATGCGTGGCAGCGGATCGGAATCGGATGTGCTCACTGGGCGGCTACCCGGTTCCAGCCGCGGCCGGTGTCCCCGGGGGCTTCCCAACCCTCATTGGTCACGATCAGGGTGTCTTCGAGTTTGATGAACCCGGCCTCGGCGTTCTCGATCCAGGATTCGATCGAGAGGACCATGCCCGCTTCCAACGGTAGGTCGGCGTGGTCCCCGGGGTAGGGCACGGGCGCGGTGCCGGTCAGCCGCGGTGCTTCGTGGGTGATCAGTCCCATGCCGTGGGCGACGAAGGACATTTCGTCGCGGTGCGCACATTCGGCGAGCGCTTTCTCGGCGACGCCGAAAACATCCCCGCCGCGGTGACCGGCACCGATCGCGGTGCGTGCCGCTTGCTGGACCGATTCCATCTCTTCGAGCAGCTCCGTCATCAAGGCGGTGGGCTCTCCGGCGACGGCCATCCGGGACAGGTCACCGACATAGCCTCGGTACATGCCGCCGGAGTCCAGCGACAACACGTCCCCGCCGTGCAGCACCCGGTCGGAGGGGGCGCGGTTGAAGTCCAGCCCGCTGGAGACGAGGCAGTATTCGAAGTCCATGCCGCGGTTGGTTTGCTCGCGCCGGAATTGCTCGACGATGTCCGCCTGGGTCTGACCCGGCTTGACGACAGCGAAGGTGGCGAGCATCGAGTCGATGATGCCTTCCGAGGCGGTCCGGAGGAGGTCGAGTTCGTCCGGCGACTTGACGGCCCGCATCCCTTCTAGAAGCTTCTGGGCTTCCACAAACGTGGCCTCGGGAAGCTCGGCGCGCAGAATGTCCCAGGCGTCGGCAGGCAGGAACGCCTTCTCCACCGCGATCGTCGCCGCCGCCAGGCCGCGTCGGCGCAGCCCCTCAGCCACGGCGCGGGCGGTGTCCGCGCTGGACCAGGACGCGTGTTGGATCTCGGGCACCCAGAGGGGGAAGACGTCGGTGCCCCAGGACTCGTTCTTGCAGCCGATGTAGAACGCGTCTGCCGGTGCACCCTTGTGGTAGACGACTGCCGGCAGGTAGCGGGACAGTCCGATGGCGTCGGAGTTGGCGAAGAAGAAGTAGCGGTAGCCGCCGAGCATGTGCTGGACGTTGAACTTGGTCACGGCGAGGACCACGTCAACGCCGGCCTCGTCCATGAGGTCGTCGAGACGTTGAGCGTTGAAAGGGAGGTTCATGGTGGATGCTCCTAAGTCGTGGTGGTGTGCCCCCGTTGAGGCCACGCGAGGCCGGGTTCTCGCACCCGGTTCCTCGTCACAGGTGCGGGCTCAGCTCGGCTGACTGCCTGCTGCTTCACGGTGTGGTGGGAGTGGGGGCGGAGGCCGCCGCGGCCATTTCGGTCTTCAGTTTGGCGAGTTCGGAGCCACCGGACATTTGGTGGATGAGTTCTTCTTCGCTCACCGTGCCGGCCGCGTAGTCGCCGATGCATTTTCCGCGGTTGAGCAGGACGAAGTGGTCACCGACCATGGTGGCGTGGGCGGGGTTGTGGGTGATGAAGATGACGGCGAGCCCCACGTTGCGGGCCCGCAAAACGTATTTGAGGACCACCCCGGACTGGCGGACTCCCAGCGCCGAGGTGGGTTCATCGAGGATGAGCAGGCGGGCGCCGAAGTACACGGCCCGCGCCGTGGCGATCGACTGGCGCTCGCCGCCGGACAGGCTGCCCACCGGCTGGTCCACGCTGCGGACGTTGATGCCCATCTTGGCCAGTTCCTCCCGGCACACCCGCCGTGCCTTCGCGCGGTCCAGGAACCGGAACGGGCCGATGCGCCGCCGAGGTTCCTCACCGAGGAAGAAGTTGCGCCAGACCGGCATGAGGGGCTGCATGGCCAGGTCTTGGTAGACGACGGCAACCCCGGCTTTGCGGGCGTCGTGCGGCGATCGGAAGGCCTGCTCGTGTCCGTCGACGAGCAGCGACCCCTTGTCCGGTTGGTGGAAGCCGGCGAGGATTTTGATCAGGGTCGACTTGCCGGCTCCGTTATCGCCGAGCACACAGGTCACCTTGCCCGCCGAGGCTGTCAGCGAGACGTCGTTGAGGGAGATGACCTGGCCGAAGAACTTGGACAGGTTTTGCGCTTCGAGGACGGGTGCCTCAAGGACGGGGCTGCTCATGCGATGCCTACCTGGAATCGTTTGCGGATAGCGGTGTTGACGAGGACGGCCAGCAGCAACATCGCACCGAGGAACGCGTAGTACCAGTCGCTGTTCCAGCCGACGTCGGGGATACCCACCTGGGCCATGCCGAAGATGAGGGCGCCCAGTGATGCACCGATGATCGAGCCGTAGCCGCCGGTGAGCAGGCAGCCGCCGACGACCGCGGCGACGATGAAGATGAGTTCCTGCCCGACACCTTGGTTGGAGGTCACCGCGGTCAGGCGCAACGCGGTGATGACGCCGACGAACCAGGCCATCACCGACACCCCGACGAACAACCCGATCTTGGTTTTCGCCACCGGAACTCCGAGCCCGCGTGCCGCTTCCGGGACGCCGCCGACACTGGTGATCCAGTTGCCGATCCGGGTGTGTGTCAGCACCACTGCGAGGACCGCGGTGATCACCACCCACCACAGGATCGCCACCTGCACGTTGGCCCCGCCGATGCTGATCGTCGAGGCGAAAAGGAGGTACGCGGAGTGGTAGCCGGGGGCGGAATCGAGGCCATTGACCCGCACGGTGCCGGTGACGAGCTTGATGACGCCTAGGTTGAGGCCTTGTAGGATGAAGAATGTTCCCAAGGTGATGATGAAGCTGGGCAGCTTCGTCCGGGTGACCATGAACCCGTTGAACATGCCTACCAGCACCGCGAAGACCAGGCTGCCCGCCATCGCGAGCCACATGTTCACCCCGAGGTTGACCGCAAGCAGGCCGGTCACCAAGCCGGTCGAGCCGATCATGACGCCGGCGGAGAGGTCGAACTCGCCGCCGATCATGAGGAACGCGACGGCGACGGCGACTAGTCCGATCGTCGAGGAGGGGTCCAGCCAGTTGGCGATACCACTCGCGGTGACGAACAGTGGTGTGGCGATGGTGAAGAACGCGAAGACCACAATGGCGCCGGCTGCTGCTCCGAAGCCGGGCAGGCCCAGGACGGCCTTGACGGGTCCGCTGCGGCGTACACGCTCATCGGCGGGGGCCACCGTGCCAGGGGCGGGATTCGCCCCAGCGGTGTCCTCGGTCGTGTCGGTACTCATCCGCTTCTCCTGCACGCTCGTGGCGCCAGCGTGGAGTCGGGGACTCATCGGATGCCTGCCTTGGTGAGATCCTGGATCCGGCCGAGATTGCCCTTGTCCACGAACGCGGGGCCGGTGAGGATCGGCCCACCCGGGATCAGGAGGTCCTTGAGGTAGAGGTACGCAGTGGTGACGGATTGGTATCCCTGCAGGTAGGGCTCTTCGTCTTCGGCGAACAGGATCTTCCCTGAGCTGATGCCCTGGATCACGTCCGGGCTGAGATTCCAGACGGCCAACTTGGCCTTGCTGCTCGCCCCGGTGATGGCCTGCTCGGCAGCCACGGCGAGGTCCGGACTCAACGAGAAGACAACGTCGATCGAGGGGTCAGCTGCGAGCTTCGCCCGCATCGTGGCCGCACTGCCAGAGACGTCTCCGGTGCCGTTGACGAACAGGTTGGTCACCTTGCCGCTGAAGGTGCTGGCGATGCCCTTGCAGTATTCCTCCAGGCCGACGTTGCCCTGCTCCTGCTGGACACACAGCGTCGAGTGCAGTCCGACCTCATTCAGCTTCGTGCCGACACCCTGCCCGGCGACGCTCTCGTCCTCGCCGACGTGGGCGAGGGAGCCGACGCTCTTGTAGGCCGCCAGACCCGAGTTCACCGAGAAGACGGGAATGTTTGCGGCCTTGGCCCGCTGCAGCGGCGCCATGAGCGCGGCGGGGTTGGGCAGGCTCACCACGATGACGCTGGCGTGATTGGTCACCGCCGAGTCGACCATCTGCGCCTGCTTCTGCGGGTCACCGTTGCTGTTCTGATAGTCCAACTTGACGTGCGCCGCGTCGGCGGCGGCCTGAGCACCGTTCTTCAACGTCGACCAGAATGAGTCGCCGGCAGCGGCATGGGTGATGTAGGCGATGGTGTAGTCGGATTGCCCGGAGGAGCCGGCGTTCGTCTGGCTAGC
>JAABUU010006147.1_pt1 | contig 13006 bp, 16 predicted proteins | sample 5559301 | NCBI WGS metagenome assembly JAABUU01 (sample SAMN10711884, study PRJNA513360) | rock metagenome | isolation source: Antarctica rocks | place: Antarctica: Victoria Land, Richard Nunatak white
TTGCGCAGCATGATCATGACTAAGCCAAGGCTATGGCTGCTGCTGCTACACTCGGATAGTATTAGGGTGTTGCCAGGTTACTGTGTTACCTGTAGAGTAAGAGCTCCTGGGGCGCCTCCGTTACCCAGCATGGCAGTAACCTTCTTGGTCTTGGCATCAAAATACAAACAGAATGCATCACCGCCAATACCTGCATGAGCCAAAAGAGCAGCATGGGGGAGAAATAGAGGGAGTGGAGAACAGCAAGGAGAAGGAGGACAAAGCCAATGACAACCGTTGCAAATGCCGGCACAGTGAGGCTTATCACGTGCACGAGTTGTCACATAAAGCTTGTTGGACAGCCCACGTTTTGCACTAACTACCGCCCGCAGCTCTTTGGACCAAAGTAACAGCCACTCTGTTGTCGCTTGCTGAACACACAACACACAACAACACACAACACACAACACTAATCTAAATTCCGGGGCATACCCTCTAGGCAGCTGTGCTCACGCATTGCAAGCAGCTGTGTGCATTCGTTATGCATGTATGGAGCCAAGCTGGAATACCTGTGGAGCAAGGCTCTGTCATGTTCAAAGCAGCCGCTACAGCCACTGCAGCATCAGCTGCGTTCCCTCCCTTCTGCAAGATGCGCATGCCGGCCTGCATGCAATGCCATGTTAGCAACACCATAGGGAGTGACTTCTTGCTGGCGAAAGAGCGCATGCATGGTCGCCATGTATCCTGCCTGTCTGCTGCACTGATAAGATTGCAAACAGGCCATGTTGTTGCAGCGGATTCAAAGCAGGCAGAAAACTACATTCAAGGTGGGTGTCCTTGGTGGGTGTCCAAGGTTTGTGTGCAGACAAAGCATTGCCTTCAGGCTTGTCATTTTGGAAGGCGCACACATGTGTTGTGCACACATTTTGTTAAGACACGCCGGCATCAACAGCAAGTGGCACACTTTTGTAAACAGTTGCTCCTCACCTCTGATGCCAAGGGCTGTGAGGATGCAACCATGCCACGTGTGCCCATGACTGGTGATCGCCTAGAGGTGAAGTCCATAAGTTGCACTCTAGCTTGGGCGTCAGCAGGTGTCTTTGCCGTTTCCCCATGACTTTGAGGTGCACGAGCTGCTTCATTGGTCTGGAGCTTCTGAGGCATGCTGGCTGCATACACGGCACCAATTCATGCATACAATGGTGCAGACAGAGCAAGACGCGGCAATGCAACCGATTTGACGCAAGCTGCTCAGATGCACATGCAGCGGCTCTGCACGAGCTGGCTCGTGCAAGTGCAGAGTGGTGACAGTACGGGAACGTCCCCGGTGTCTGTGACGCAATTGTGCCACCTTGGCATACAGTTTGAGCATCAGTCGCTCACCCGTTGTGAAGCGCGATCGTCCGGTCAATACACAGTTGACAAAAAATCGTCGTCGGTATGCCCAACGGCCGGTGTACAGCAGCGACTGCACGGCCGTGCTACTTCTGTGCAATATAGCAAAAACAAAATGAGCGAGACAGATGTCGCGCAAGGTCAGAGTGCAATGCCTCACATTTTACGTTGTTTTGACAACGGATGCCCAAAAAAGGTAGTAAACCCGAATGGGCCGGGCCGCAATTGGCCCCGCCAATGCATCATGGAAATTGCCAAGTTCCTCAACAGCTGCAACTTTATGCCGTGGCATCCTGCGTTGACTTGAAGATAGCCAATGCAAGATCAGGCGCGCTTTTTGCATCAGTATCTGTGTTCCTTACAATTGTTGAGCCAGTTGGTGCGCACAAGTTGTGTTAGTCGTTTGCAGCAAACGACTTGTAGCAAGGGCATGCACGTTTCTTCCCGACACACCTATACAGCCGGAGCTTTTCAGTCCCGTCCCGGTGCAAACAAAGTTCTGGCAAGTCCACCGGTGGTCGCGTACGATGCAGCACTCTTCGACACAGCGCACAAACAGCAGCAGCGAAGCGGTCGGTGACTGCATGTCCACAGTATGCCGCTAATTCCAAAGCATTCATTTCAAGTCAGTGCATTTTACAACACCACCCGGTCTCGAATATAACGTCCATGAGGAAAGGCAGAAAGGCATCGTTGACGCCATTTGCTAGCCAGGAGCCTAGGCATGTCAGCCCTGATCAGGTACAGTACCTCTGCCTATGCTGCTGATGTTCCCAGCGTCATAAAATTTAAACTCATGGCAGGTGGTGACTGTCACGTGTGGAGCAATGATCTTGGCTGCTGTTCACAGAGTCACCTTCTCTGTCTTGGCAGTGCCTTTTGCGGTAACTCCCTATCAAGCTTTTGTCTGTCTTATGTTGATAAAGTTGCATGCTGATACTAAAGGCCGTGCTGTGAAGCTCAGGCAGAATTTCACATGAGCCTTCCTGAAATGGGTTTACTTCAGTCAGCTGCCTTGATTGGATATTTGCTTGGCCAGGTATGTGACCCAGAGCCCTGAATCGCACAAATTCACTAAGCACACTGCTCTTGGTGTGCCTGCAGCGTTCCATGCATTTCATGCTTGTCATAGCCTCAGCACATGACCTACTTTCCTGCTTATTTCCTTACCAGCATGCTTGCGCAAAGCACATGGCTGGCGCCTGCAGACTCCATTTGGTGCTATTGCAGACCATTTTGGCAGCATGCTACTGCTGCCTTACAGTGTTTGCCCATTCCCTCACAGCCAAAGTGCATGACTGGCAACTGCAGATCCCAGCGGGTGTTGTTGCAGACCGTTTTGGCGGCGTGCATGTGCTGCTGGCAGGCTTGGCCTGTTGGTCTACCATGACAGGGCTGAACCCCCTGGCAGGCTACACCACCCACCCCCTGCAGACCCTAATTGTCATGAGGGCTGCCTTGGGCCTTGCCCAGTCTGTCATGATGCCGTCTGTATCAGCCACAGCTGCTAGGTAAAGATCCCATTCACGTCTTTTCTGCGTCCACCAATTGTTCTGCTTCGACACAATCTACATGTTGTGCCGCTTCAAGCTGATGAACTTCACGATGCTAACGCTGCTGCTACTGCAAGAGTTGCACAGCAAGTGTTACTTGGTATAATGGCCTGTACATCACCGGCACTGCCAGGTACACAGCCTCAGGCTTGTCTGCTGGTGTCCATTTTTCATGCTTTGTTGCGTGCCGCCGCTGCTGCTGCTGCTGCTGCAGTGTTGGCTGTTGTCCTCTTGCTGTTGCGCTGTTGTTGAGTCACAGCTGCCAGGTACATAAACATACGCACTCTGCCCTCTGAACCCACAAAGGTCACATGCACAGCTGCTGACAATAACAAAAAGTGCTGCATTCAGCACTCGTTGGTTTGCTGCTGCAGTGTCTGCGGTTTTGCACTGGTAGCTGCAGTTGCAAAGTTGTCACAAAGTTTGATCTTGCAGAGAACAAGCTGAGGGTGTGAAGTCCTTGGCTTATGCTGTGTTTATACTGTGTGTACTGGATACTATGTTTGTCACGCAGATGCCTTACGCCCAGCAAGGTTGTTGGTCTGTGGTGCAACCGGCAATAAATAACAACTCCAAAACTAGTCCTCAGGTCTTTCTGAGTTTGGAACGCTACTGTAAGCTCAGTGACTTATTTGTCAATATATTGGTAATATTGCCATTTCTCATTTGGCAGGAACTCTGAGAAGTATCATTGAGACAAAGAAGGGGCACGTACATAAATGCTGGTGCCTCTGTTGGTGCATGTGTTCGTGATGCTGATGTTTGCAGGTGAAATTGTCCCTGCCACCAGAGGGAGAGCTGCGCCAATCATCCACACTCCTCTCAAACTCGCCCAAGGCTTGTGCATTGCATACATATCTGCATTCCAACTTTCTGCCTGTTATGTCGTTACTTTTGATCATTGCAGGTAGATTGCCCAAGACATCATGGCTGGCAAGGCGCTGTTACCCTATCTAAATCCCTACGCTTTGCAAATGCACTCATTGGGTACTCAGGGTTTTGCAGACCCTGTCAGCTGACTTCATGCAGTCATCAGGCTTGGCACGAGCAAAGGCCATGCCCTTTGCAAGGATCCCTTTGCATGGATGTGTTCTGGCAAGAAAGAAAAGAGATGTAGCGAGAGATGGATGTGTTGTGGCTCTGTTTTAGACTTTGGGCCCATCCTATGTCGGGCCCCTCTGCAGGTGGGTGCCCCCAGCCAACAGGGGCAAGGCCATTTCCACCATCTATGCTGCCTCAAGTAGTGGCACGGTGCTGGGTCTGCTGACCACCCCGGTCCTGGCTCAGCTGCTTGGAGGCTGGCCAGCATGCTTCCTGTTGTTCGCAGGCCTTGGCATTGTATGGGCGGTGAGTCCTTTGCTGCTGCTGCTTGTATCCCCAGCTCTGCTTGTGTTGTAATTGTCTTGACTCTGCGATATATGTGCATGCAAGCACGCTGTCCAGCACATGACTGGCAGGTAGCTCACACACATCACTTATGGCATGTTCAGAAACATAACGTTTGTAGATGTGTATATGCTGTGTTGATGACTGTGCATTTTATCTGCAAGTCACTGTGTGCGCATGATCTTGAGATGTGTGAAGCTATTTGTCACTCTCCTTGTGTGTTTTGCATGGATGACCTGCATGTCACTCACGCATGCTGCATGTCATACCTCTGTAAATCGCACCTCAGCATGTGTGTGTGTGCGTGCCGCGCATGTGTGTGTGTGTGTGTGCACGTGTCTGTGTCTGTGAGAGACAGCACACTAAGCGGCTTTGTTTGCAAAACATGCATGCCGTCTCTTTGTGGTGCATGCGCTGGCATGCTGGTCTTTGAGTGCTGCATGCTTTTGCCAGCCCAATGTCACAGGGTGTGCCACTGCAGTGCATATTTGTTTTGAGAATCCAGGCTGGTAATAACTGCTTCTCTTTTCAATGCAGTTTCCCAGTGTCCAGTGCCGTCCCCGTTGCAGCTGACAGGATCCCCAGTCTTCGGATGCAGTCTGAAACCACACATTATAATGTGTGATTTCAAAAGATGCATAGCTGTGTTCAAATGGACTGCGCGTGAGTGCAGGTTGGCTGTTGGATGTACCTACCTGCTCCCTCCTCAGCACCTTATGCCAGTGCCAGCCTCAAGCAAACACTGCCTGAGGCACAGGCAGCAGCTGGGCTGCAGCAACTCAACAGCAGACGCAAGCCTGCAGCCAGCTCACAGACTCAGCTGCTGGAAGCAGACCTGCCTGTTGAAGGTAGGCGCCATCAGCCGCCCATTTTGTGTGATGGCCATGCATTCTTGATCTTGGCCATTCATGTGGTCACGCCCTGAACTGCTTGCCCATTCAATTTTTTATTGTCTTTAGCCACAGCTTGATCCCCCCCCCCCCTTCTCCTGTCCTGGTCAGTTTCAATTGGTCTCTGCCTCAACAGCATGTTGATTCAGCTGGATTGTCTTTGCTCCAGCTCCTGATCTGGGGGTCCTGCTGCTTTCAGCTTTTGTGCATGATAATAGTGTTAACAGTTATAGGTGTGCTGGCCATGCTTTGCTAGTTACCTACTGGACGGGCCATATGGCATGCGTCCTTTGCAAGAGACTGTCATCTTTTGTGTGACCCAGATGGCCATGCAGTCGGAAGCATCTGGTGATCACACTACCTGGACTGACGTGACATGACGCATGTCCCCAAAGTGCATAGCTTTGCAGCGATCCAGCCAAAACTCAACACCTGCTTGTCACCTTTCAAGATGTTTCATTGCAGGCGGCAGTGACAACTCGCCTATCAGTCGTTCTCAGAACACGGTACATATCCTGGCATTGTGTTGGGTCCACAGCGTCATTGGCTGGGGATTCTTCATCCTGCAAAGCTGGATCCCCACCTACCTGAACCATTTGGGCATGACCGACCTGAAGACTGTTGGCTTGCTTAGTGCGCTGCCCTGGCTGGTGAGACACACTCCTACTTTCTGCCCTATTGGTTTGTTCCATCATTGCCCTTTCCCATCGTTGTCTATTGCTGCCCATTGTTGCCCTCTCCCATTGTTGCCTATTCTGCCCATTGTTGCCCTCTCCCATCGTTGACCATTGTTGCACATTGTTGCCCTCTGTCCTGATGGGTTGCAGCCTGCTTCGATGGGACATGCCATTATTGGCTGCATCTCTTTACCCCACCACCCCCTGAGCAGCCTGTTGTCTTCCATTGCAGGTGTAGGCTTAGTGATGTGTTAGCTTTGGCTTTGCATGTTCTCACTGTCCTCTCTTGTGTTCCTATTTCCCTTCAGCTTGCCCCTTTGTGCCTGCCTCCCACCCCACCCCACCCCATCCCCCCTGTTGGAGCAATGCTGGCTGGCAGAATGGCTGAACATCTGCGTGGAGCATTTGCCAACTGCTGACTCTTCTCTGTCTATCCTTTGCACTTCCATTGCTTCTTTGACCAGTCTTGTGTGATGCAGGGCACAGCCATTGCAGCAGTGCTGGCTGGCAGACTGGCTGGCCACTTGCGCGACCAGAAGGGCTGGAATGCCTTGCGGGTCAGAACTTTCTGCCAAGATGTTGCTACTCTTGGTCGGTTTTCCAACCACATGTAGCACCTGATCTTTAGTCCTGTCATTGTCATAATGATGATGATTATCAACACTACAGTGGTTATCGATGCATCGTGCTGTGTGGACTGATTTGCCCACGGTGCATTCATCATCCCAAACCAGTCATGCTTATTGGGTCTTAGCACAGCTGCCATGACTCACATGAAAGTTGACTGTGCCACGCCAGCAATCATCAGTCAGCCAGGTAGGTGACAACCCTCATGCCTCATTATGATGATCATAACACTCCTAAGTTTGCTTTCAGAAGGTCTAGCTGGTGACTCTGTCTGCAGGTCCAGCTGTGAGCTTGATCCCGTTGATTGTTTCCTCCCAGGGCTCTAGTGTGGCAACAGCAGTTCTGTGCCTGACCGGCACCCTATCCTTACAAGCCTTCTGCTATGCTGGCTTCCATGCCTATGTTCAGGTAAGTGCCACCGTGTACTGCCCTTCATCATTGTATAACAGGTTACTCTGAGCTTGTAGAAAGGACGCTCTGCAGACAACACTAGCAACAGAGTCCTGCGGACTTCTACACTGACACTGCCATTGTGTGAAATGTTGCAAAGGATGCCTGCGTCTTGTGCCTGTTGTGTGGATCCAACAGTCATGGAAGGTTTCAGGCTGTATGCTTCCCTGCAGAACTTGTGTTCAGAGATTTGTTCGCCTGTGTTGTTGAGGGGTCCCTTTATGGCAAGGACAGGCCGCAGTACTCTTTTCTGCGTTGGACATGAGCAGAGTCATCCACACACCTTTTTCCCTTGTCTTGGCTGTGTCTGTTTGGCTTCATGGTCGTTTGCGCTACTTAGGGATAGGACGTGCAGACTTTCTGCTGATGCAACCTAGCATTGTCTGCTTCAGCTCCTCAGGCTGTGCGCTATTGAGCATTGCGGCCCAACACCACGGTGGCGTCAAACTGCGTTAGGTGTTGTACCAGTTTGAAGTGTGGTTGTGTATGTCTAGCAACATACTTGGGTAGACGTGCTGTGAAGTGAATCAGATATGTTACTGTGTAACATGTGTGGTGCAGGATGTTGCCCCTCAAGATGCGGGCAAGCTGCTTGGCATCACCAACACATGTGGCACTATGGTTGGCATTCTTGGCAACATCGTGACAGGCAACATTGCTGCGTCTCAAGGAGGTTATCCAGTTGTGTTTGCTCTTATCAGTGCAGGCTACCTCAGTTCGTTTGTTGTATGGCGAATTTGGGTGAATGGGCATAGCATCGTACTGGGCAAGCAGCCGCTGCTGAAGTGACCGTTTCAGCTGGTTTTTGACAGCATTTCGTTAAGTTAATGGCCGCCACAGCTGCCCAATGCACATTCTCAGTAGGATGTCACTCTCGGCGGGCAAGACCTGCGATGCCCCAAATGCATGAGATAATGACTGGAAAGTGTCTGCTACATCGTGGTCATTCAACAGAGAGCAAAGTGGTCTGCAGACCCATCTGGTCCTGATACTGCACAAACGTGCGATGTAGCTAGGTCAAGGCAATTTCATCAACAGCAGAGTCAATTTTAAGGACGGTAAGCAAGTCATGCAACGCAGTTCTAACACCAAATAGGCAATGCCAGAGAGAGAACAACTGAACGTGTATATTTAAACAAATGCAACGCGGTTCATTCAATGTGTGAATCATCCTACATCAGTAAAGGTACAGGACAGTGATGTTGCCATTCAAGTTGTTACCGTAGGCCCTTAACAAAAGGTCAAGAGCATTCTGCCCAGTGTCGGCCAGCTAGGTCTGGCAGAAAAGCAGTCAGTCTCTTTGCAATTCCTGCTGTTTAAATTTGCAAATTTGCATTACAGATCTGACTCACAGCAGGTATGAATTACAGCAGTCTGCAGGCGCTTCCATTCAACCTCATAGAGATGCTGGTGCTGCATGATCATGAGCCTTGGCCAGTGTGTGAATGCAGTGTGAAGGTGGGCATGCCACTGGAAGACAGTCTGCTAGATACAGTTTCTGCCTTGTTTTGCTGGCCTCAGACTTTTGATAAGAAGCCATAAGGAGGAGGGGAAGAGACAACAACCCAGTCCACAGGCCAGGTATTTTATGAGCCTGGCCTACACAAACTGTTTGCAAAATCCATGATAGACAAGACTGAAAACTGTTCTTTCAAGACTGGGTACACAAAGGAGTATGTCTAAGCATCAGGAGTATGGGGTCGTCCTTTTCCCGTATGATAATTGCTACTGCAAGTGAAGGCAACGGCTGCGCTTAAAAGGCAAAGAGCTGTTGAGGCTGAAGAATGCAATTCGCAGCAGCTCACGTGATTCATTGTGCTCAGAGACAGTCTTGCATCGACAGTTACAGGATGCTCACGGCCTGCATCTGCTTTTGGGCTGGCACTTAAGATCCAAGTTCGGCTCTAGCAGTATCGACTGAGTCAGCCGATCTGCAGTTGAGCTGTCTGAGGGGATTTGCACGCCTTGAATAGATTTCGCGCATCAGCTGCTTCATGAAGCAAATTCTGCCGAGTCCTGTAGCTCTGATGTCCGATATAGCAGATCCACTAGCAAGTCAACAGAGAATCTCAAATTGTCACTCAAACACGTTGACCAAATATATACGGTCACGCTCAATGACGGTAGTCGTTCAAGTCAGGGTTCACTAGATGCTGACACGAAACTTGCAGCGCCACACTTGATCAGTTGCGCAGATGCTGCTGCTTGATCATGCAAGTTATTGAGTAAAGTATTGGTCTCGCTTTGCTTGACTCGATAGCTAGTGAAGAACGTCAAGTGCTGTATCCTGTTAGGCTAGTTGAACGCTTCGTGCAATGTCAAAGCGGAGGCAAAGCTGTTCAAGCGACGACCTGCAAGTTGGGTTTCAGTGCAGTAAAAAAGCAAGATCACAAGCCTCAGCTGTTGGGCAGGAGCCTGCTGAGCCCAACAGTGACGAGAGCCACCGTACTGAGCAGCTTCTGCACAGGGACTCTGTTACGCCTCCTCAGAGACGACCTGTGAGGAAGCGCAGGGCAAACCAGACAAAAGCTGCCACCAGAGCCTCCAACAAGGCCGCTCCACCTCCGTTAATATTCTGTCCAACGCAAACCACCAGCGAGGAGGAGTCAGACATACTGCACTACAATCCTGACACAGCCTTGTACTATCCGGGCACGGATCTGGTCATCGACGGCTGGTTCCAACCTTGCAGGTGCATGCAATGTGCTCAATACAATTCATCTTTGTAGCTTCACATAGGGCCCACTCGTTGTGGTTATAGGATCAAGGTAGATGCTCAGGTTGTGAAGACTGCAGGGGTTGTGGTGCTTCCACGGCTGGACGCTTGACTGCAGCTAGCAAGGTTGCACCTGTATGTCAAAGGTACATAGCTCTGCTGCTGCACAGCAGAGCTCAGATGGTTGTCCCTCTGGTTTGTGGCATATAGCAATACCACCAAGCTCATGCATTATGGTGATGCTGTAGGTGTCAGGAGAAGCTCAGCAAAGCAGTGCAGGGTATCCCTCCCTACGAACATGCGACAGCTCATGAAGGCTGCATTGATTACTTCTATGGCTGGACGAAAATCAAAGTACCATTGAAGAGACAGCAGACTGCAGCTGATCGTCTGGTTGTGCAGCATGATCTGATCGTCAGGATGTCAGAGCACTGGGTGAGCTGTCGGGAAGAGGCTCGAGCTCAGAATTGCCGAATTCCCTGTGCTTGAGTGACGCCCTGCGTGCACTTGAACATTGACTCACGGTGACTGAAGACAACTGCCGACCATTACCAAACTGCCATGTATATTTCTGCTAAGGATGTTGACTTTTGACCAACATGTACATATCCTTCAGAGCTTTGACATTGCTTTTGACTTCAGTGTACTGTTGCTTTCTTATCAAGTTGATGGCTGTATTGATGCAGTGTGATAGCTACACTGCATCAAACCTTCTGTAGAATAAAGCCAATTGGGCTGCAGCTTAGTAATGCCTACACTGACAATACATTGGCTTCAGACGCTAATTGACCTGTGCTTAGAAGACGCAAATACCCCTCAACATTTTCCTAATTCGCTGGCCTTCCTTATTCTCTAGCTTGTAGATACATGTCAAGGCATTGCTGAAGGATGCAATCTGGAGCATAAGACATGCTTTCCTTGGTAGATTGGATCTCAGATACACGTTCCCAAGGATTCACTGATCTGCAGAGCCTGATGACATGCCTGGATCATGGAGATATTGTGGCACCGCGTGCAGTCATGCAGAATTGTGTTAGGCTGCGCAAGGCATTGAGATGCATCTCAGAGGCTATATTTACAGTCATGGAAAGCAGAAGCGCTGACTTGGAAGCTGCTGAGCAGTATTGGTAGCGTCTGTTGCTGACTGTTAGGCTGACAGTCCTGACGGCCGGCCACAAGAGCAAGCACAACACATGTAGAGCTGACATCGGAGGTTGTGTCAGTGGATGTACCTACATCAGAAGACATGCTGTAGCTCCTGTTACAGTATTCATGTACTCGCAATTTAGGAACCTTTTTCAGTTGTGATGTGCAAGGCTTTCTGACACAGAGGAAAAACCTGTCCCATGCCATATGATATGGATAGTATCATGCAAGCACGGCCGCAAAGGGGGTGCATTCCACAAGAAATGACCATATGCAGCAATCACTCTTCAGACAGGCATCTATAACCTAAACGCAATGCAGTAGATCTGCCAGTCATGTCGACAGTTGCTAGGTCTACTTAAGGGTGGAATATCTGTGCATCAACTAGATGCACTAGATCCACTACAGCATTGCAATTGTGCCTCTGAGCACACAATGACGGCACACTGGAAGCAGCCAATAAAAACAGCAAACATGATGACAAGAATGCTGATCAACACCTCACACGGACAGACCACTTGAGCTGTGCCTGGCAAGCATCATGGACTTCTGATTGACACAAGGCTGTCCTACACAAACGTGCTCTCAAACCTCAACCTAGGTGCCAAAATGGCACACCCCTCAGAAACAAAGTTGTTGCAAACAATCATGCAGTGAAAGCTGACAGCGCATGGCCTTCTGAACAAACACACCCAGACAGGAGAGCTGAATCCCATTCATCACAACATCATCGTCGCCATCTAGCAACAGGGGCGGTGTATGCTGCTGAATCATGATAGCCATCGGCTCTGTCAAATCTATCATACTGTGGACCATGTATCTTCTCGCTGCCAGGATAGTGTCTGTTGCCAGTGGCTCTGGGTGTGACATAGTCATCCTGGCCCCCTCGGGTTCTGTCATGCAGGGCATTCACTCTAGAGGCATACCCATTGCCAGCTGCCATGGTGGCACCTGCAGAGCGAAGACATCAAATGGGCAAGGGACACAGAGCTACTGCATGGGGACGCACCCTATGAACTAAGAGTGCGGTCGCTGCATATATCTACAAGCAGTAAAGGCAACTCAGCCAAGGCGTTTCGATACACCAAGCAAGCAAATGAGCCACCACAGAGTCAACATTGGGTGGCAAGCAAAGCAAGCCTCACAGATGACCAAGCAGACACGGACACCGACACACACAGTAAGGCTGGCGTTACCGTACAGACAGGCAAACTCACCAGTGTGGACACCAGCGTAAGTGCCTCCATTGGAGAACCTGTCATAGGCCCCTGCAGGGCCTGCTCTAGCAGACCACCGGTCTTGCGCCCTTCCTGCGGCGTACTGACTCGACTGCCCATACCCACCTTGCCTGCCCTCAAACTGTCGCTCCATGTTGACCTGTCAGGTTCAAACAAGCTTTGATCTTGCTGCATGATTTACTGTACACGCCCGCAATCAGCAGCTGCCCACTTGCAGGGCCTCAGCTTGCTCATGTGGCACATATGCACAGACAACTGCGTGTGCATGGACAGCCTGTTTTGAAAGTTGGCTTTGGACAGACACAGGTAACATGCTGACCACTCGTGAGATCCACAATGAGGTGCATGCTGAGATCTGGTGCTATTGCGTTAAAGATCTGATCATGCTCTGATAGCAACCAGAGCAAGTCACAGAAAGCTGCACAAAACCTGCTTGCTGTGTTGCATTGCGGTGTGCTTTGAGCCCACACACATCAGGTGCAAATCTGGTGTTGGTGCCATCATAAAGGACAATCAAGACAATTTTTGCCAGAGAACTGGCCTCGAACCAAATTAGCTTACAATGGTATACCTATTTATGTGTTGTTCTTACCAGGTACATGTTTGTGGTTGCACATCTGCTGACATCAACCTTAGTGGGCATCTAGATGACAAGTCCCAAATGTGATCTTACACAACAGCATAAAATGGCTTACAGACCGCCATGCAAGATTCTGCAGATGAAGAAGGCTGTGCATGTGACTGCATGCAAGAAAGCACAGAGAGGCTTGCCTTCTGAGGCTTAGTCATCCGACAGTCAGCAGCCATATGCCCTGCATCCCCACAATTATGACATGAGGGCGCTGGGGGCTCTTGAGGCCCCTCTTTGCAGCACAAGTGCCCCATGCGGGCGCAGGTGTAACAGCGTACAAGGGCTAAGTCAGCACTTAGGTAGGGCTCTGAACAACCA
>JAABUU010006148.1_pt1 | contig 13001 bp, 12 predicted proteins | sample 5559301 | NCBI WGS metagenome assembly JAABUU01 (sample SAMN10711884, study PRJNA513360) | rock metagenome | isolation source: Antarctica rocks | place: Antarctica: Victoria Land, Richard Nunatak white
GACGTGCAGACCTTCCTCTACTCCGCCCAGGATTTGCGCGGCGGCGGGCGCAGCGGCGGCTCACAGTTCCAGTTCGTGCTGCTCGATCAGGACATCAACGAGTTGCGCGTCTGGACCGACCGGCTGGAGACGGCGTTGCGCGCCGTGCCCGGCATCGCCGACGTGACGTCCGACCAGGACCGCGCCGGGCCGCAGGTCGACGTGGTGATCGATCGCGAGGCGGCGTCGCGCATGGGCGTCACGGTGAACGCCATCGACAATGCCTTGAACAACGCCTTTGCCCAGCGGCAAATCTCGACCATCTACACTGAGCGCAACCAGTACAAGGTGGTGCTGGAGGTCGACCCGGCGCTGCAGACCGACCCGTCCATGCTCGACGGCCTTTATGTCGGCGCACCCGGCGGCGCGCAGGTGCCGCTCGGCAGCGTGGCGCATTTCGAACGGGGCAGCAGCCCGCTTGCGGTCCGCCACCAGGGCCAGTTCCCCGCCGCCAGCATCAGCTTCAACCTCGGACCCGGCTTGACGCTCGGCCAGGCGACCTCCCTGGTCGAGCAGACCGCCCGCAACCTGCTGATGCCGGAGGGCGTGCGCACCCAGTTCGCCGGCACCGCGCAGAGTTTCCAGAAGACGTTCGCCGCCCTGCCCTATCTGGTCGGCGCCGCGCTGCTGACGATCTACATCGTGCTTGGCGTGTTGTACGAGAGCCTGCTGCACCCGCTCACCATCCTGTCGACTATCCCCTCGGCCGGCCTGGGCGCGCTGCTGGCGGTGGCGGTCACCGGCGGGGAGGTGTCGGTGATATCGATCATCGGCATCCTGCTGCTGATCGGCATCGTGAAAAAGAACGGGATCATGCTGGTCGACTTCGCGCTGGAGGCGGAGCGGGAACGTGGGCTGGCTCCGTTCGAAGCCATCCACGAAGCCTGCCTAGAACGGTTCCGCCCCATCATGATGACGACCTTGGCCGCCATCCTCGGCGCGCTTCCGCTGGCGTTCTCCTACGGCGTCGGGTCGGAGTTCCGCCGGCCGCTGGGCACCGCCATCGTCGGCGGGCTGGTCGTCAGCCAGATGCTCACGCTCTACACCACCCCCGTCGTGTATCTGGCGCTGGAACGGCTGGCGCGCGGGCGCCGGGTCAAGATCATGACGCCGCAGCCGGCTGAGTAGCTCCGTCCGCCTCCCGCCGGTGCGCCGGCCCGCCATCGGATAGGTTCATCGCGCTGGCGATCAGTGCGGTATGGGAGAACGCTTGCGGCATGTTCCCCACCAGGCGCTTGGCTTTCGGATCGTACTCTTCGCTCAGCAGCCCCAAATCATTGCGAAGGTCTAGCAGCCGCTCCAGCATTGCCCGCGCTTCGACCGGGCGTCCCTGCATGTGCAGGCAATCCACCAGCCAGAAGCTGCAGGCCAGGAACGCGCCTTCGCCGGGGGGCAGCCCGTCGCCGCCGTCCGCCGTGCTGTAGCGCATGACGAAGCCATCCGACAGCAGCTCGCCCTCGATCGCCTTCGTCGTCCCGAGCACGCGCGGATCGTCGTGCGGCAAAAAGCCGACCAACGGGATCAGCAGCAGGGCGGCGTCTAGCTGGTCCGTGCCGAAATACTGCACGAAGCTGTTCTTTTTAGCGTCGAAGCCTTCGCGGCAAACGGTTTCGTGGATGTCGTCGCGAACGGCGCGCCAATGATCCAGCGGGCCATCGAGGCCGTATTTTTCGGCGTCCTTGATCATCGCGTCGAATGCGACCCAGGCCATCACCTTGGAGTAGGTGAAGTGCTTCCGGCCGCCTCTCGTCTCCCAGATACCCTCGTCCGGCTCGTTCCAGATACCCTCCAGGTGCTTAATGATGCCGCATTGCAAATCCCAGCTGGCGGCGGCGTCCGGCAAGCCGCCCTCGCGCGCCTGGTGCAGCGCCCCCATCATCTCGCCATAGATGTCGAGCTGAAGCTGGTTGGATGCGGCGTTGCCGATCCTTACCGGGGACGCCCCCTGGTAGCCCGCCAGCCACGGCACCTGCCACTCCTCGAGCCGGCGCTCCCCGGCGATGCCGTACATGATCTGGATTTGGTCGGGGCTGCCGGCGATGCTCCGGTGCAGCCAGTCGCGCCAGGCGCCCGCCTCCTCGTAGTAGCCGCCGTGCATCAGCGAGAACAGCGTCAAGGTCGCGTCCCGCAGCCAGCAGAACCGGTAATCCCAGTTCCGCACGCCGCCCAGCTGCTCCGGCAGCGACGTGGTGGCCGCCGCGATGATGCCGCCGGTTGGATTGTAGGTCAGCGCCTTCAGCACCATCAGCGACCGCAGCACCGCCTCGCGCCACTCACCGTCATAGGTGCAGCGCGCGCACCATTCGTTCCAGACCCGCTCGGTGTCCGCCAGGGCCGCCATAGCGTCCACCGCTGGTGGCGGCTTCTCATGCGAGGGCGCATGGGTCAGCACGAACCATGCCCGTTCCCCGGCGGCGACGGTGAACCGGCCCACGGTCTGCATGTCGCGCCCTTCCAAATCGACGCTTGCCCGCAGCACCGTCATGTCCGGCCCGGCGATGGCGCAAATGCCGGCATCCTGGGAGAGCCGGGTCACCCAGGGCACCGACATGCCGTAATCGAAACGCAGCGCTATCTCGGTCTGCATTTCGACCTTGCCGCGGCGGCCCTCGACGATGCGGACGAGCGACGAGCGTGCGGCGTTCGGGATCATGAAGTCGATTACCACGACCGCGCCGGTGTCGGTGGCGAACTCGGTTTCCAGCACCATCGAGCCGTCACGGTAGCGCCGTGTCGCACGGGAGGACGCCACTGGGGCGATCTTCCAGCGGCCATTGCGGGAATCGCCGAGCAGGGCGGCGAACACCGCCGCGCTGTCGAACCGCGGCCAGCACAGCCAGTCGATCGACCCATTCAACCCGACCAGCGCGCACGAGGCGCAGTCGCCGATCATCCCGTAATCCTTGATGGCCAGCGGTTGTTCGGGGGCATCCTCGCGCGCCATGACGGTTCCGATCTGTTACGGTGACGGCTGCCAACGCAGCAGCCGGCCGGCGGATGCCATGCCTTTTCCTTCTGCCTCGCTCGCTGGCGGGGAAAGTGGGTTGCGGGATTGATCACGGCTTTTGGCGGGGTAAATCCCGAGCCTCATCTTGCCGGCGGAACGCGGTTTGCGAGAGCGCCCTTCAATCGGTGCGCCATATGCAACTGCCGTGGGCAGTCATCCTTGACTTTTCGGGCACGTTTCCAGATATGGCCTGCTGGCGCGCATTGCATATGCCACCGCGACCCCGGTGACGTGGTCGCAGCACCCCTTACCATGACCGAGATTGTTTGTTGAACGATACTCCGACCGCCCCTGCGGAGATACCCACGCATCCTGACGCTCCTGCCAGCCTGGAGCAGGAAACGGCTGCGCCGGAGCTGGCGATCCAAGAGCTTGTTACCGTCCCAGAATCAGCCGGGCACGACGAGCTTCCGATGCCGGATGAGCTTCCCGAACTGCCTATCGCGCTGGAGCCGCTTCCGGTGGTGGAGCGGGTGGTGTTCGCCGATCTCGGCCTGTCGCCCGAGGTGCTGCGCGCGATTGACGAGATGGGCTACAAGCATCCGACCCCGATCCAGGAGCAGGCGATTCCCACCGTGCTCATGGGCCGCGACGTGCTGGGCGTGGCGCAGACCGGCACCGGCAAGACCGCCGGTTTCACCCTGCCTATGCTTGACATCCTCACCGGCTCCCGCGCCCGGGCCCGCATGCCGCGCAGCCTGATCCTGGAGCCGACGCGCGAGCTGGCGTTGCAGGTCGCCGAGAACTTCGTCCAGTACGGCAAGCACCTTAAATTGACGCACGCGCTGCTGATCGGCGGCGAGAGCATGAACGACCAGAAGGACGCGTTGATGCGCGGCGTCGACGTGCTGATCGCGACGCCGGGCCGCCTGATCGACCTGTTCGAGCGCGGCGGCCTGCTGATGACCGACACGCGCATCCTGGTCATCGACGAGGCCGACCGGATGCTCGACATGGGCTTCATCCCCGACGTCGAGCGCATCGTGTCCATGCTGCCCCGCACCCGGCAGACGCTGTTCTTCTCCGCGACGATGGCGCCCGAGATCAAGCGCTTGTCCGACGCATTCCTGCAGAACCCGAAGATCATCACCGTCTCGCGCCCGGCATCGGTGGCAACCACGATCGTCGCCGGCCTGGCGCTGGTGGCGGAGCACGACAAGCGGGAGGCGCTGCGTCGGCTGATCCGGACGCAGGACGTGCAGAACGCGCTGATCTTCTGCAACCGCAAGATCGAGGTCGACACCCTTTACAAGTCGCTGCGGAAGCATGAGTTCGACGTCGGCGCCCTGCACGGCGACCTGTCGCAACCGGAGCGGACGGCGACGATGGCCAAGTTCAAGGCCAACGAGTTGCGGCTGCTCGTGTGCAGCGACGTTGCCGCCCGCGGCCTCGACATCACCGGGCTGAGCCACGTGTTCAATTTTGACGTGCCGCATCATGCCGAGGACTACGTGCACCGGATCGGCCGCACCGGCCGCGCCGGGCTGGTCGGGCACGCGTTCACTTTGGCGACCCCGGACGACCGGCTCGCGGTGGAGGCGATCGAGGCGCTGGTCGGATCGGCGATCCCGCGCATGCAGGTGAAAGGCCTCGATCCCGTTGATTGGGCGGAGGGCGACGGCAAGCGCCGGGGCCGCGGCGGGCGCAAGGCGCCGCCGAAGAAGGAGAAGGCTGAGGCCAAGCCGAAACCCGAGCGGGAGCCGCGGGAGGCCAAGCCACGCGCCGAGCGTAAGCCGCGCGCTGTTCCGGCTGCGCCGAAGGAGCCGGTTCGCGCCGAAGTCGAAATCGCCCCTCCGCCCGTGCGGGACTTCCGCGAGTCACGCGATCGTGGGCCGCGACGCTATCGCGACGACGATCTCGGCCCGTCCGTTCGCGGTTTCGGCGATGACGTGCCCGCCTTCATGCTGATACGCTTGCGCCGGGCGTCCGGCCAGGCCACGCCTCGAACCGACGTTTCTGGAATGGAAACACCCGAGCTGGAAAGAGAGGAAAGCGACGCATGAACGTAGTCACGCCTGTCCAGACGCCCGAGGCCGCCGAGGCCCGCCCGCTTGAAAGCCAACCAGCGACGGCCCGCAAGCTCGGGCCATTCGCCTGGGACGACGCGTTGCGCCTCGACGACGTGCTGGAGGAAGACGAGCGCGCCGTCCGCGACGCCGCCCAAGCTTACTGCCAGGAGAAGCTGTTCCCGCGCGTGCTGATGGCCAACCGCAACGGCACCTTCGACCGCGAGATCATGAACGAGATGGGCGAGATGGGCTTCCTGGGCGCCACCTTGGAAGGCTATGGCTGCGCCGGCGTGTCGTACGTCGCCTACGGCCTGATCGCCCGCGAGGTGGAGCGGGTCGACAGCGGCTATCGCAGCGCGTTCAGCGTGCAGTCCTCGCTGGTGATGTACCCGATCTGGGCGTTCGGCTCCGACGCGCAGAAGGAGAAGTTTTTGCCCAAGCTGCAGTCGGGCGAGTTCATCGGCTGCTTCGGCCTGACCGAGCCTGACGCCGGCTCCGACCCTGGCTCGATGCGCACCCGTGCCAAGTCGGTCGATGGCGGCTACCTCGTCAGCGGTTCCAAGACCTGGATCACCAATTCCCCGCTCGCCGACGTGATGGTCGTGTGGGCCAAGGATGACGCTGGCGATATCCGCGGCTTCCTGCTGGAGCGCGGCATGAAGGGCCTGTCCGCGCCCAAGATCGATGGCAAGTTCAGCCTGCGCGCCAGCATGACCGGCATGATCATGATGGACGAGGTGTTCGTCCCCGCCGAGAACATGCTGCCGGGCGTGAAGGGCCTGCGCGGGCCGTTCTCGTGCTTGAACAACGCCCGATACGGCATCTCCTGGGGTGCGCTCGGCGCGGCCGAGTTCTGCTGGCACGCCGCCCGCACTTACACGATGGAGCGGCAGATGTTCGGCCGCCCGCTCGCGGCGACCCAACTGATCCAGAAGAAGCTCGCCGACATGCAGACCGAGATCACGCTCGGCTTGCACAGCGTCTTGCGCCTGGGTCGGCTGATGGACGAGGGCCGGGCAGCGCCGGAGATGATCAGCCTGTGCAAGCGCAACTCGTGCGGCAAGGCGCTCGACATCGCCCGCGTCGCACGCGACATGCACGGCGGCAACGGCATCGCCGACGAGTACCACGTCATCCGGCACGTCATGAACCTCGAAGCCGTCAACACCTACGAGGGGACGCACGACGTCCACGCCCTGATCCTTGGCCGCGCGCAAACTGGCCTCAGCGCGTTCGGCGGCTGACCCGGCGCTTGATCCGCTCGACCTTACGGTCGGGCGGGTCGGCGCCGATGGCGACGGGATAGCAGCGCTGGCGGATGGCGCCGCCGTGTTCATTGCCGACAGCCTCCCCGGCGAGGTTTTCTCCGCTGGCACGCTGACCCGACGTGGCCAAGGCTGGGCCGCTCCCGGCGCTCGCCTGCTTGCGGCTTCGCCGGACCGGCGAACGCCGCCTTGCCCGCATTTCGGCCCTTGCGGCGGTTGCACGCTCCAGCACTGGGCCGACGCGCCGTATGCCGATTGGAAGGCCGGCCAGCTTCGCCAGGCCCTCATCCGCGCCGGGTTCGCCGACCCGCCTCTTGGCACCCTCGCCCGCACGCCTCCGGCTGCCCGGCGGCGCATCGATCTGGCGCTGCAGCGGGACGGCGAGCGCATCCTGGTCGGCCTGCATCAACGGCGCGGCCGCGCCGTAGTCGACATGCACGCCTGTCCGATCCTGCACCCGCGCCTGTTCGCCCTGGCTGGCGCCCTGCGCGGCGTGCTGCCCCGCATCGCCGGGTTCCGCAAGGCCGGTTCGGCGGTGGCCAACCTGCTCGACAGCGGCATCGACCTGCTGCTGCGGACCGACTCGCCCTTGCAGGCCGAGGATCGCGTGCGCCTGACGGAGCTCGCCCGTGCCGTCGGCGCGTGCCGCATCTCGTGGGCGGACGAGCACGGCCCGCGCGGCGGCAGCGGCAGCGAGCCGGCCTGCACGCTGGATTCGGCGACGACCATGCTTGCGGGCGTCACGGTCGCGCCTCCACCAGCGGCCTTCTTGCAGGCCTCCCGCGAGGGAGAGGCCGCAATCAACGCCGCCGTGCTGGCCGGACTTCCCGCAGCGCTTCCCCGCAAGGCCCGCATCGTCGAGCTGTTCGCCGGCTGCGGAACGCTCACCTTTGCCCTTGCCGAGCGCGCCCGCGTCGTCGCCTACGAGGGCGATCCGGCCGCCTATGACACGATCCGCCGCGCCATCGCCGGCCGCCGCATCGAGGCGACCCTCCGCGACCTTGCCCACCAGCCGCTGACCGCCAAGGACCTTGCCGGCGCAGCCGCGATCGTGCTCGACCCACCTTTCGGCGGCGCGCTGGCGCAGTTGCCGGCCGTCGCCGCGTCGGGTGTGGCCCGCGTCATCTACGTCAGCTGCAATCCCGCCGCCCTGTCCCGCGACGCACGCATGCTAAGCCAGGCCGGCTACAAAATTGCCGCCGCGACCCCAATCGACCAGTTCCTCTGGTCGAGCAACGTCGAGAGCGTGACGGTGTTCACCCGCTAGAGCATCATCCGACCGAACGGGATCACCCGTCGGATAAAGATGCTCGCTAAAACAAAGGCCTAGTGTTCTGTCAGCCTTCAACTGATGGGTAGAGGCTTTTCAGCTTTATGCGGGCCTGGCTAGTTGTGAACTGCCATGTGATCTTGGCTTGCGCGTTGTTGCGCTGTTCTTCCCAGGTTGCGATGTGGCGGCAGAGCGTGTCGTGCTGGGCGATGCGCCGGGCAAGGCACTGGCGTCCGAGCGCGCTCAGCTCGATCTCGGCCATGTTGAGCCAGGAGCCGTGCTTAAGCGTGTGGTGGACCTCAAGCCGATCGGCCAGGCGCTTTGCTTCTGCGGGTGGGAACGCCTGGTAGAGCGAGGCAGGAGAGTGTGTGTTGAGCTGGTCTATGACCAGCACCACGCGCTCGGCATCGCGGTAGCGCCCGTCGAGCAGATCGCGGATGAACAACGCCCAGTCGCTCCGGCAGCGGTGCGCGGTTGCCGCCACAGCCCGCCAGCGGCTCGCAGGCCATGAACAGGCTTGCAACTCCGTTGCGGGTGTAGACGTGGTCATACCGCTCAACCGCGGCGGCGCCGGTGCTGCTGGCAGGGCGGCCGGGGGCGGGACCGGGGCGCGGCGGCAAGGGTTCGCGCGTTTCGCCGATCAGCTGCTTGAAGGTTTCGTCCATACAGACCACCGGTCGTTTCGGGTCGTAGGGACGGTGATACACCTCCAGCACGTCTTCCATATGGAAGACGAACTCAGCCGACTGCTTGGGCGCGATGCACCACATCCGGCGCAGGTGCGGCTTGAGGGCGTTTTTTTAGCGTCTGTCGCACGGTCTCGTGCGACACCGCATCGGCGTGCTGCAACTCGACCATTTGGCTGGCTAGCAGGCGCAGCGTCCAGCGCGCCCGGCCGTCCGGCGGCGTGCCGCACGCCAGGGCAATCAGGTGCGCCTCCTGCGCGCCGTCCAACTTGCGCCCATACACCCGCTTGCCGCTGCGGTAGGTGCTCAGGGCCGCGGCAAAGCCCGCCTCGACGAACCGCTGCCGCAGGCGCTGCACCGTGGCCACGCCAACCCCCACCGCCTCGGCAATCCGGGCGTCGCACCAGCCCGGCCCGCTATCGGCGCCGTCACCAGCCTCAGCCCCAGCCTCGTCGGCACGCAACAGCACCTGCGCGTGGGTAGTGGGTCAGTTTGAGTTTTTTGCCAGTGAGAAACTTAGAGATATCAATGCGTTCAAATGTCTCTAATTCGATACTGGGACACTACCTGCGCGTGCTTGAGCTTGCGCACATCCGCTTTACCGCGCCCCAGCACCGCCGCAAGCTCCTCGCGCTCCAGCACCGTCAACGTCACGCGATACTTCTTGCCCATCACCACACCCCAGCACCCAAGCAGGCGCCGAAATCAACAACATATCACAGCAAGGCTGACAAAGCACTAGAGCATTTTCCGTGCGCCTATCAGTGCGGATCATGCTCTAGCGGCAGTCATTGCCCTGGCGATCGAACGCCTGCACGATTCCGTCCCTGATCACCACCGTAGTGTCGCACCGGAAACTCGCGATGCGTGGGCCAAGCGGCCCATCATCCGGGCCGCCCGCCCGCGTGTTGCCGCCGGAATTCCCATACGGACGCGTGGCGTTCAACCGCTCGTAGGTTAAACGCTCTCCGTTCACGGTCGTTTGCGTGTCCGTCGGCGGGCCAAGCCGGGCGATGACGTCCGCCTTGCTGTGGCCGATCAGGCTGATCAGCACCGATCGGGTGTCGTTCGCCCCCAACAGCAACAGGCACGCTGCGATCATGAACGCCCGCGTCAACTGCCGTCCAGCGCGCTCTGAAGCACCTGCGCATAGGCGCCGAGCCGCCTTTCGAGCTGCACCGGAACTTCGCAAGCATATTGGATCGTACGTCCCACCTCGTCATAATCACGGATGATAAACTTCCGCCGGCTGGTGATCTCTCCCCGCTCGGCTGCGGAGGCGTTCTCCGGCAGGCTTCGGAGTTGCGTGGTGATCTTGGCCACGAGGCCGGTGAGCTCGCGTTGCCGCCGGGCAACGCCGTGCAGGCGGTCGATGACCTGGGCGCGCTGGACGTTCGTTTCATCCACCAGCCCGGCAAATACGATCGCCAGCGTGGCCGGACGCTCCTCTGCAGGAATGGTTGACGCGAACGACTTCAAGTCGGCAACGCCCGCCTCCGTCGGCCGGGTCCGGGGCGCCACCCGGGCAACCAGGTCGACAATCTTTGGATCGGACCGCCAATCGGCCGCCGCATCGTGCCCGCCCCAAATCGTCCCAGCCGTCAATGTCGGAACCAGGCGCTGCATGCACGGCCAATCCGGGCCTGCCGGCGGTGGGCCGGCCGCGCCCGCAAGCAGGGCGACCACGGACAGCCATCGCATCCTCATTCGGCGGCCACTCGGCGCGCGATCAGGCCGCGGCCCGGGTCGTAGCCGACGACCGCAGCGGCCATGAACACCAAGGTGCAGCCGCCGACCACCGCCATTGCGATCGGGTCCAACTGGCCATACAGCGCGAAGCGGATCAGCTCGGTGGCCGAGGTGAACGGGTTCAACTCGCAAATCCAGTAGAGCGTCAGGCTCGACTCCTTCACGCGCCATAGCGGGTACAGCGCCGATGACGCAAAAAACATAGGGAATATGACGAAGTTCATCACGCCAGCGAAGTTCTCCAGTTGGCGGATCACGGACGACAGCACCAGGCCCAATGCCCCGAGCATCAACCCCGACAATACCAGCGCCGGCAGCACCGTGAGGTAGCCGAGCAAAGGCGGCTCGATCTCCCAGAACCAGGCGATAGCGAGGAACAGGTAGGATTGCACGACGGACACCGCGACCCCGGCGAGTAGTTTCGACAGCAGCAGGAACCAGCGGGGCAGCGGGCTGACCATCAGGGTTTTCATGCTGCCCATCTCGCGGTCGTACACCATGGAAAGTGAGCTTTGCATGCCATTGAACAGCTGGATCATCGCGATCAGGCCCGGTGCGATATAGACCTCGTAGGGGACGTAGGTGTCGTAGGGCGGAGCGATCGAAACGCCGAGGACGAAGCGAAAACCCGCGGCGAAGATCGCCAGCCACACCAGTGGGCGCACCAATGCCGAGACGAACCGGCCGCGTTGATGCACCCAGCGCAGCCCCTCGCGCTGCACGATGCCGGTCATGCACCTGGCATATAGCGCCGGGCTCATGCCACACCGCCGCGGATCAGGCGTCCGAACGCGTCTTCCAGGTTTGCGGCGCCCTGCCGAGCTACTACGTCCGGCACGGCGCCATCAGCCAGGATGCGGCCCTGATGCAGGACAACGACGCGTGCCCAATCGCCGGCTTCGTCGATCAAATGGGTCGCCCACAGCGCTGCCATGCCGCGATCGGCACATAGCTCCCGCACGTGGGCCAGCAGGAACGCACGGCTTTCCATGTCCAACCCCGCGGTCGGCTCGTCCAACAGCAGCAGCGCCGGGTCGTGCACCAGGGCCCGCGCCAGTTCCACCCGGCGCTTCTGGCCGCCGGACAGGGCACGCACCCGGTCATGCCGGCGCTCGGCCAAGCCGACCCGTTCGAGTTCCGCGCCCGCGCGAAGGACGGCTTGCCGGCGCGGCATCCCGTGCAGCGCCGCGTGGTACAGCAAGTTTTGCTGAACCGTTAGGTCGAGGTCGAGGGTCGGCTGCTGAAACACCACGCCGATCCGTGCGAGCGCCGCGGACGGGTTGGCCTGGAAATCCTGCCCGAACACGGCGATGCGTCCCTGGTGCGCGTGATAAAGCCGCGTGACGAGCGCGAACAGCGTCGTCTTGCCCGCACCGTTCGGGCCCAGCAGCACGGTAAAATCGCCGGGCGCGATCGCGAAGTTCAGGTCGTGCAGCACGGTCCGCGCGCCGAAACGATGGCTCAGCCCGCGGACATCCAGCGCCTGGTCCGCAGCACGGGGGTCCACCCGGGCCAGCATCACGGCGCCACCACGACACCCCACGGCAGCCGCCCGACCGGGACCGACTTCACCACCTTCAACCCGTCCACGTCGATCACCGACATATCGTTGCTGACCCCATTGGTCGTGTACAGCCGCTTGCCATCGCCGGAGAACGCCAAGTTCCAGACCCGCTGCCCGACCAGCAGGTACTTGCGCACCTGGTAGGTCTTCGGGTCCACCACCGCAACGCGGTTCGCCGGCCCCAGCGCCACGAACGCCACCGACTCGTCGGCACTCACCGCGATGCCGACCGGCTGCACCGACTCCGCCGGCACGCCGGGGATGGCGAAATCGATCGTGTGGATCACCTGGTGCGTGGCGGCGTCGATCACCGACACGGTTCCGCCAACCTCGGACGACACCCAGACCTGCTTGGCGTCCGGCGTGAACCGCGCCACCCGCGGCCGGCTGCCGACCAGCACGTTGGCGATGATCTCGTGCGTTTTCGTGTCGATGAAGTGGGCCATGCTGGTCGTCTCGGACGTGTTGACCACGACGTGGCCATCCGGGCTCAGCCCCATGCCCTCCGGCTCCACGCCAACGTCGATCTCGGTGGTGATCCGCGCGGCGGGCACGTCCAGCACCGACACCATGTTGTCGTTCTCGTTGGACACATACAGCGTCGCTCCGTCGGGGCTGAGCGCGAACAACTCGGGATCGGGGCCGCTCGGCAAGATGCGGGCGATGGTTAAAGACGCAAGATCAAGCACTTCGATGTGGTCGCTGTCGCTGGCGCAGATATACAGGCTGCGTCCATCCTTCGACAGCACGATGCCGCGCGGACGATCGCCCACCTTCACCGTCGCTGTCACCGCCAGCGACCCGGCGTCGATGACGGTGATCGTGTTGTCCTTCTCGTTCGACACCAGCACGCGCTCTGCCCGGGCAACGCCGGCGCCGAGCAGCAAGAGCAGGGCGGCAAGCATCACATGTGGCATGCGGTCTCCGGTTGATCGATGCCGAGCGTATCCAGCTCGGATTTCTGGTGGAGATAGCCGGGTTGCGGCGAGACCGACACCAGGCTGTGTGCGTCGGCGAGCAGCACCGGCTGGCGCAACTGGCCGTCCCACGAGCGGAACCGCAGCCGGGCGCCTTTGAACGCCGCAAGTTCGAACGCCGGGCTGTGCAGGTAGGCGGTGATCTTGGCCGCGTCGGTGCTGCCGCCGCGCGACGCCGCCTCGCCCACCGCCCGGACCGCCATCCAGGCGCCGAAGTCGCGCGGCGTCATCCAGCGCTGGGCCTGCTTGAGGAAGCGGGCCTGCAACTGGGTCGCGCCCCACTGCTCGAACGGCTTGGCCCAGGCGGTCGGCACTAGGCCATTGGTCCCGGCGATCGGCCGCGGCTCGGTGGTGCGATAGGCCAGGTCGTCGCCGAAATCGTCCGGCTCGTCGGCGACGACCAGCACGTCGTAGGACAAGCCCTGGGTGAAGCGC
>JAABUU010006150.1_pt1 | contig 13000 bp, 21 predicted proteins | sample 5559301 | NCBI WGS metagenome assembly JAABUU01 (sample SAMN10711884, study PRJNA513360) | rock metagenome | isolation source: Antarctica rocks | place: Antarctica: Victoria Land, Richard Nunatak white
AGCAGGAGTTGGCAGGCATGACCGCATCTGAAATGCTCAGCAAGGCTGCCACGCCTTGAAATGAGGTGATGATACACACTAAGCTTGTGTGTTGCACTTCGAAACAGGCAGACAGGGGGGTCGACAGCCACCGTGAGCACAACTTGTTGTACACCCGGGGTGGAAAGCAAGTGATGCCTCACCAAAATTGGTCACCGCCATGACAGGGTTTGGCGGCAGGCTCCTGGTCTAAGGCCCCGCAGTATGCTGCAGTCTGTCAACGATCTGTGTTTGCATCTAAGTGCTTGGGGTATAAAGGTTAAAGTTCTCAGCCCAGACGTGGGGCATCGCCAAATCGATATAGCACACCGAAACAATTGTGCAGCTGCGCAATAGCCGCAGGGCTAGTGTTGCAGACATGTTGTGCGGAGAATTTACCAGACCGCAGCACGAGACCGCAGCACGGATTGGCCATGCATGTGGGCTCTGTTTGATTAGTCACTTCAAGACAGTCAGTGAGACAGGAGCTGTGTGACTGTTGCGTCCCTGTTTTGAAACTCAGGTTGTGCTGCAGGTCCTGCTGTGGCGCTTTGACAAGATGTATCAGCTGTGGCGGCAAGCATCTTTTACATTGAAGCAACAGCAATTGTCATTTCATTGCTGCAGCAGCATATGCCACCTTGGCAGAAGCTGCTGGTTGAGCAGATGCGCTTTTATGCCTCTGTGTGACCTTGTGATACGACCTTTCAGCTTGCCAGCTGGCATGCATAAGTCCTGTTTGCAAATGGCAATTTGAGGCGTCTAGCACAACAGGCATGCATGTTTTGCCACTTGCAGAAAGTCCACACTTGTCCATGTTTCGGCAGGTCATAGGCAAGACAAGGGGCATTGCGTCAGCCACATGATATAATGTGCTCTGTTGTGCACAAGTGATTTATGACTTCACGCCATCCTCCGCACACAGCTGCTGATTCCTTTTCTGCCTGTGCCACCTGGTGAGTAAGCATGGCGGTGCCTTTTGGCATTTGCAGCATATAAATGCTGCTCAATTTCTGAAAATACATTCTGTATCAAGGCCAGATTACCAGTACCAGTGTGTGACACTGCAGCGTTGATGAGATGTTTGCTAATGCCAATGTGCTGCATGCATGCCAAGTGTTGCAGATGCGCCGACAAATTTGTTTAAACTGTACATGCAGAAGTCTTCTATCATGACCGCATTGCAGCTCAAGAAGTTTGTACCTAGCTGACACAGTGGACCAAGCACTGAGCTTGGCTGATGGGCATGCCTTTGATTAATCCTGCATCAGATTCTGTGTTAAACACAAGGCAACATTGCCTTGTTCATTGTAAAGTACGTGAGTCCTAAAAAGTGTCAAAGCTTCAACTGAAGGGATTGCAGTAGGTGTGTAGTGGGACTAGAACAGCATTGGTACTTTGAGGTTGTATGATGGGCTTGACTGTTGGTCTGTGTGATTTGATGCGTGCCTTTTATCTCATAATGATCATGCTAAGGTGCTGGAAGATTCTTACTGTTGTTCACAAATACTAGTACTGCTGAACATATACAAGTCTGCATGATCAGTAAGCAAGCAAGTTCTGCAATCAAATGTTTGGTAAACGGACAATTGGCAAAGATTGGCTATTGTACTGAATTGCCAGCAAAGTCATATTGGCAAACAACCATAGCCATAACTAGCCGTCTTTTCACCGACTTTGGCAATGGTTCAGCAAAGTCAGTTGAAAGTTAGCAAAGTACTGGCAAAATTGGCACCCATAATTTGTTGCACATCTTTTGTCTTGTTTGATTTGTTATACAAAAGCAGCAACGTCTGCTGACACACTTCTGCCACTGGTGCATATTGCAAGTGGGAGTAGACATGATTTGGTTTGGCCCAAGCTAGGTCTGAATACACTGTCTTCATGCCTTCACTAGTGTGTACAGCAATGGAAGCATGCGGCTGGTGTAATCAGATCTAGCTTTGTTCTACTTGCGCTCAGCCAGATGGAAATTACCACACAAACACCACGAATAATAAGTGAAATGCTGACATGCATGATGCCCTGTAGCAAAGTACTGTGTTCACTGGTCAATGCCCCAGTGGCAGTTACAGCTTACAAGCAGCTGGCAAGATCACAGAAGAAACAAGATTGCAAAGGGTGGTATATCATGCAAGCCTATGGATTTGGGTCTGGCACTTCTTCAGCCAAGTTCAGACAGGGGGCACCTGCTGCATTTTGCATTTACTGTCAGCTTCAGGATAGCAACATATCGTCATCGAGACAGGTATAAGGCTTAATACCCGAGAGTCCTCTCCGCTGCCGGAATTGAGGCAAAGTCAGTCTGGATGTCGCATACAATTTCATGCGAAGACATGCATGACGAGGGCTGACCTGTGATCCAAATCACAGATGACGCCAGGTCCCGCTGTAGCTACACTCAAGTAAAACTCGCAGATTCGAATCCACAGCACAAAGGCGCTAGGAATATAGATTTCAGTCACCGTTGGCACTTCTGGAAGACCCAAATCAGCGTCTGCAAACCCAGCAGCCGAGATCATACGAAGCGTTAGTTGCATTACTGTTTCAGTCGCGCTTTACAGCAAGTATGTCTGCCAAGATTCCTGCATTCTCTGACATCGGCAAGTCCACCAAGGGTAAGAGCCTGTCTATGCACATGCTGCCGTACGTCAGCATCGCCAAGATCTCTCAAGCACTGGAAGCTGTCAACGACCGATGAGTATACAAATACAAGATTACTGATGGTCGCAGCAACATATAGATGCTACATGTGCTGTCGCAGACCTTCTATACGGAGGAGGCAACACTGGAGCTTTCCAGTTCAACAATGTGTTGAACCTTTCCAGCACCACCGCAGATGGCGTTGTAAGTGAAATGTTGCAGGCATACGTAAATTGTCGCAGGCATACGTAAATTGTCGCAGGTCTTGCTGTGTGGTGCCAGTAGTATTGCGAAGCAGTCTCCCTGTCATAGCTTGTGTGTTAGCTTTCGATGGTGAACATTGCAGGAGTTCACAGCCACCAGCACTCAGAAAGGTGACAGCCTCGAAACAATTGTCAAGGCTGCATATGGCAGCAAGAATTACAAGTTTTCCAGCAGCATCTTGCCTGATGGCAAGGTAGGCTGACGTACCTTCTGCTGCAGATGCTTGGCGGCAACCTTAGCAACATAGTACCTGTGTCACAATTTTGTGCCCTCTGCAGGCCTTGCTGAGCATCACTGCTAAAAACCTAGCACCAAATTTGACAGCAGTCCTGTCAGGCACCTTGCCGGATGAGCAGTCTGGCAAGGTAACTTTAAGCACAAGGCTTGTACCGGCACCACACCTGATCACCTCCTCCAGTCATCTTTGTGCCATTTGAGTCTCAACGCTCACGGGACTTTCTGTAGGTAGTTGTAGACTACTCCATCCCTCACTTGACTCTGAAGACCACAGTAGGGCTGACACAGAACCCCAAGGTTGTCTTGGCGGCCACCACTGGCCAGAAGGGAGTGGTAGCTGGCGCTGAGGTGTCATACGACACAAACAAGGGCAATGTGACCACATGGAATGCTGGGATTGGCTACAACGCAGCTGACTTCCAAGCTTCTGTCCACTTGACTGAGGCTGGTATGTCCCTGGATGCTTCTACATGGCCTGTTCATTGCATACATTGCAATCAAATTATAAATCCCAAGGGTGATTTTAGGCATGTGTGTTACGTCAAACTGATTCACATGCGTTGTTACCTTTGTTGCTCATGATTCGCTAACCCGGCAGGGCACATGAGCTCCTAAACTTTGCATGCAGACAAGCAAAAGTTGGTTCTTGATCAAGCTGCAGCCTGCAACAGGCTCTGTATTACATCTCATATGTGCATCTCAGGGTGCAACACAGCTCGTGCTTATGCAGGTGATGCTTTGAAGGCATCTTTTGCACACAACATTGATGCATACCAGTCATACGGAGCAGAGGTGTACAAGAATGCACACAGCGAGGACGTCAACTTCCTGTTGGGATACTCAAAGAGGTTGAGGGACGGCGCCCTGACCAAAGCCAAAGTTCAGAACAATGGAAATGTGACCCTGTTGTATGAGGCTGTAAGTGCCATTCCTTGTGCATTTTGCTGCTGAGAGCCATTCATTCCTTCTTGCAGACGTGCATTTGCTTGATGCCTGTGTGTCTCATTCATGTGGTGTTTGCAAAATATGCGTGTGAGCTCTAGGCAATGATTAGACAAGTGCTCCATGGGTTTGGCAGTCTGCCCAAAGTTGTCCTGTACTTGTCACGATTCAATGCTGTGATGCATGCTAGGCTGCAACTGCGAATGTTTGACTGATGCAAACAGGATGTCCAGAGAAGCCCTGGTGCAATCCTAAGCTTTCTGCTGATAAACTGTCTCTTTCTCATTTTATCCAACCTCACATGTTGTATGGTTTGTTTGTGCAGGAGTTGAAGCCAAAGACCAAGATTGGTATCTCTGGACAGTTTGATGCCACCAACCCCAACACCAAGCCCAAGGTTGGATTTGCGTTTGACCTGAAGAACTAAGCAGCCAATGTTTTCATAGAAAGATCTGGTTCATTCAGATGTTGCACTGCATACTGATGCAGTGCATAGCCTATGTCGTCCTAGATCCGCAGTTTGCTTGGTTGTGAAGTCCTTGCCTCACTCTTTAGACATGTTGGCTGCTGGAGACTGCTTCTGTAAGTCAGAAGTAAACAGCAGAAACAAGCTTTGACATGATACCTTACCGTTGCTGGCTGACTCCCTCTTGCAATGACTAGCTTCACTGCACCTGTGAAATATGGCAAGAGCTGTGCATGAAACTGCATGGTAAACAATATCCCGAGAGACTTCTTTACAATGTGGCCCTACTGGTCCTCGCATGTTGCATATTGTTCTGGAGTAAGACGCTCTGTTCTGACCACTTGTATGTTATGCGTATGCATAGAAAGCATTTCACCAACTGCTAAAGACGTGCATAAATCAAGGCCGCACAAGCAGCAACATGCGGTGAGACTTGCCGTCTGCACAGTGGCTACAGAACTTATTGGGGGTATGCTGCACAGCATCATTGCCGTTTACATAAGCATAGGCCCTGCTGATGTTGTAGCGCTGAGCTGTATAGAGCCTGCCAGCGTTGCTGTTGTGGGCAGCTTACAGCTTGTCAATGATAGCCTTGGTGAAGTCAGAGGTGGTCGAATTCCCCCCTAGATCTCCCGTCCTACAAGCACCAGTGAGCAATGAATGGCTGTAACAATTGTTCATGGCAGCATGCAGACATGCAACTATAATCTACGGCGCTGTTTCAACAGAAGACTTGCGACGTGCCATAGCTTTACCCACAATTCAGGCTGGTAAGCCTGGACCCCCTTCATTTACTGATCTTGCACTCATGCACATACAAAATGTGCAAAGATGGAGTGCACACCTGTACTTGCCCTCAGCAATCGTTCCCAGCACGGCATTCTGGATGGCCTCAGCCTTGTCTACCAAGCCCATGTGGCGAAGCATCATGACTGAGCTGAGCAACAGGGCAGTGGGGTTGGCCTTGTCCTGACCAGCAATGTCTGGGGCTGTCCCGTGCACAGCCTCCATCAGAGCTAGCCCATTGGCGCCTGCAGAGAACAGACAAGCGATGAGATTGCTGCCGATATGTTATGGGTATGCCTTCAACCTTGTTTGGTGCGCAGCTGGTACCTCGAATCATATGTGATACCTGATCTGAGCAGAAGGAGTTGATGTGCTCAACAAGTTGCAGGCAAGCGATGTGTCGATGTTGAATGTCTGTCGGCTTAGGTGCAGACCACTTCACTTTCATTTCAAAATCAAGCAGGCAAGGCTTGACTGATAAGCTGTATGGAGGCGACCAGACAATGTCTGAGGTGCTGTATCATCTTGACAAACACGACATGTTAGCCTTGGGCTGCCAGCAATACATTCAATGTACACAATGGTAGTCCATGCAATATGAGCTCAATATCAGTAGAAATCAGGAACCTCTGCAAGCTGCGTATCTACCTGCAAGATTACATAATTCCTTGTCTGGGCACAAACAGCAAGGAAGAGAAGAGAGACTCACCAATGTTGGCACTGGGTGTGAGACCCAGACCCCCCACCAGGCCAGCGCAAAGGTCACTGATGATGTCACCATACAGGTTGGGCATGACCAGCACATCAAACTGGGCAGGGTTCTTCACCAGCTGCATGCATGCATTGTCCACAATCACCTCCTGGTACTCAATGTTGGGGTACTTCTCCTTGACTGCAGGCACAGCAAGAAGGTGGTGAACAGGCTGATGACTGAGTGATGCTGGTGACAGCGCAGCAGCCTGTATGAATCACTGGCAGGGTTTTCTTCAGTCATATGCACAGCATGCTGCTGCAAACATGCTGCTGTGACTGTGATATATGCTCTAGCGGCTCATGCACGTCATTGATGCTAGTACATCATGGAAATGGCAAAGCTCTGCTGCACATTCATATCTGTGTGGTTGCTGGACAGCAGGATGAGCAGCAGGTTGATGCATGATGCAGGGACCTTCAGCAATTACCTTCTCTGCAGCACTTGATGAAGAGACCATCAGCCATCTTCATGATGTTTGCCTTGTGCACTGCTGTCACCTTGTGTCGCCCATTCTCATGAGCGTACTTGAAGGCATACTCAGCTACGCGAGTACTGGCAACCCTGGTGATGATCTGCAGCATGAGCAAATATATCAAGCATGTTCTGCAGCCAAGCAGCTACGTATTGACAGCTGGCCTTTTGGGAAAGCGGAGCATTCAGCATTGTCAAAGGATTCCAAAGTGGGAAGGTCAACACACCTTCAAGGACTCAACAACTCCAGGAACAACCTCATGCTCCAGACCACTGTACTCTCCTTCTGTGTTCTCTCTGATGGTGATCAGGTTGACATTGTCATACCTGGTCTTGAATCCTGGAATGCTGAAGCACGGCCGTACATTGGCATATAGTTGCAGCTCTTTACGGAGTGTCAAGTTGAGAGATCTGTGACCCTTGCCAATTGGGGTAGCCATGGGCCCCTTGAGGCCAATCCTGTGTTTCTGTGCAGCAAACATAATCTTGAGTATCAATGTGAACATCAGCTAGGGGAATGAAAGCTGGATGTGGTTACAGGACAGAGCAGCATACTCTTTTGCAAAGCACTCACCAGGACGGAGTCCAAGTTTTCCCTCGTCACCATACTGTTAGTGCGTGGATCAGCAGTTGTGCCCACGAGCTGCTCATCCCAGCCGATGTCGATTCCGGCAGCTGTGTAAACCTTCTTTACAGAGTCAGCAATCTCAGGACCGATGCCATCACCAGGAAACAAAGTTACTGTAGATGCCTCGCGACAGGAGAAAGATTGCGGGCCTTTTGCACTGGCTTTGACGGCAGAGGCCGCCCCTAACAAGCATCGCCTCATCGTGACACAAAGTCAAGGTACTCAAGTTGTTGATGCAGCCCAAACACAGTGATGCTCTCACTCAGGCACTTGCCAAGCGAGTCTCCCGCACTTCTCGAAATGCTGATGGCGACGAGATCTGGCCAGTACTTTCAAGGTGAACACCGCTTCCGACGGACTGCGCCAGGCAGTCGAGGAGCCGAAATTTCCCGTATGCACCATCTGCGCGAGGCACTTGCTCGCAGCATGACTGATGAAGAGTCCAAAACGGAGCTATTGCCGTTGATGTGAGGCATCGCGCCTGTGTGGGAGCCCAGTAAACATCGCAATACATCGGTGAACGTACTGCTGTGCACTATCTGCGTGTGCTCACACGCTGATCCTGCCGCGCACCTCAACGTTTGCATCAGTGAGTCGACGAGTCATCGCAACGCATCGGGAAGCCGAGACAGGCGTTTTGCGCTGAGCTGAGCTGCAGTCACCCCTGTTGGGCTTTCAGTGCACTTTAGTGCAATGCTCCGAAAGGCAGCAGCTTCAGCCTTGAAACGTTCTGCGCCAGATGGCTGCAACTTGGCACAGGTATACTGTTGAGCTGCCCAAATTTTTGCCTGCACCACAAGATCTACACTGTCTGACAGTAAATGAGTGGCTGGGTCTATCAGCTTCGTTGTGTCACACTTGCCACGCTGCACAGGCCAGGGGTTTGATGACCTATGTCCCTAGTCCGGGGGATGCGCGCAGACAGACTGTGACCCTCATTCCCGGAGATGGAATTGGCCCAGAGGTGTGTGGGGCTGTGACAAAGGTTGTGGAGGCGATGGGTGCACCCATTCAGTGGGAGAGGTATGTACAGTGCATGCATGCATACTCTTATGCTAATTGCTCTGATCGTGATGCATCTCAACTCCAGCGCCTGTTCTGGTGCGCCTGTTGTATTGAAAATGTACTGCTCTCATCTTGCACTGTAGCACACATGCAGTTGTCTATCAAGTATGTGTAGCATGCTATACTTGACCTGTCTGCATTTGATGCAGGTTTGATGATGTGCATGGCACTGATGCAAGCGGCCATCCAGTCACAAGTGTTCCTTCAGCTGTTCTAGACTCGATCAGAAGAAATCAAGTGTGTTTGAAAGGCACACTATACACGCCGCTGAGCAAGACTACTGCCACCGAGAGTCTAAATGTACAGATGAGGAAACAGCTTGACTCACACATCAACCTGGTGCACGGCTTCACTCTCAGAGGTCTTCCCAAGGGCTTGATCAGGCATGAAAACATTGACATTGTTGTCATCAGGTAAATTCACTTGCCTTGATCAATGCAATTGTCTCTGTACAAAGCTGTGAAGTGGTCGTTCTTGCTGCAAGATGATGCACATCTGGCATGTTGTCCGCCATGATGCATGTTTGTTGATTGAGTCAGGCTTGACCTTGCACGTTTATCACATGACCATGCTGTGTTCGGTGCAACGTGGCCAACACAAATGCAGCAAACTGGCATGCATGTCATTACTAATTGCAGAGTATGGTCTAAGCACGTACTCAGCAAAAGTTTTTGCTCAGAAGGTTGGCATTACTTGGTGTTTTGTTGCTGGCAGAGAGAACACAGAGGGAGAGTACAGCGGGCTAGAACACGAAGTGGTACCTGATGTCATTGAGTCCATCAAGGTCATCACGGCAGAGAAGTCCAGAAGGACAGCCGAGTATGCTTTTGGCTACGCCTACCTGAACAACAGGAAACGAGTCACTGCAGTACACAAGGCCAACATCATGAAAATGAGCGATGGCTTGTTCCTCAAGGTATGTAGTCCTGTTTGCAACCCTTTCTCAACTTAGTGTAGTCTGTAAACATCATAGCTGTAAGCATCAAGCATCCTACCTTGCAGCGTGATTTTTTCCCACTACATGTTAGACTCCATAACATGGTCATGCCTTAGGCTACAGTTTGACTTTACTGTTGTATCCGTATGCACGCATTTGGTCAAATCCTGCTCTCTTTGCAGCTCAGCCTGTCAACGCACGGCAGCACGTAAGTTTGTAGCTGCGCATGCACACAGGCCCAATCAGTCATGACCTTGTTCTTCATGAGCCACGCAGGAGTTCAGAGAGGTGGCAAAGAAGTACCCAATGATCCAGTCCTCAGAGATCATTGTGGACAACACATGCATGCAGCTTGTGGGACGGCCAGAGCAGTTTGACGTGCTGGTCACACCCAACCTGTATGGAAACCTGGTGTCCAATGTGGTGGCAGGGCTGTGTGGCGGTGCTGGTGTGGTACCAGGTAAGAGAGCTTGTACCGCCTTTGGTCAGGATTCACTGCTTCACAGGCATGAATGGTGTACCGTGATATGAAGCTGCTGTTTTACCTTCCAACATGTCAAACTTTGTCAGCATAAGATACAGCATAGTGACTTGGCACTGCAAAGCTGAGAATGTATCTCAGAGATGGCCTTTGCTATATTATTGTCCGCCTCCAAGCCTAACGGCGCAATCTGGCAAGTCTGTGAATTGCAAAATTGGTTTTCAGGCACGTGAAGTTCACTTCAAATTGTGTGTGCTTGCAGGGTGCAACATTGGAGACAATGTAGCGATCTTTGAGCAGGGGGCGCGACATGTGGGCAAGGACATTGTAGGCAAAGGCATTGCTAACCCTCTAGCAACCCTTCTCAGCACCAGCATGATGTTCAGACATCTCAATCTGCCGGACTTCTCAGACAGGTAGTTTCAGTATGGTGTAATTGCTTGCGTTGCACACATGTTGATGCCAGCAGTGCTGTCACCATGTGTCATCGTCATAAATGCAGGATGACATATCACAACAATTCTTCACAGTCTGCCTGGACCTTGGGTGGTGTGGGCGTGTCCTCTCATCTTCTGTGTATAATGCAGGCTGGAAAACGCTACGCTGGCTGTCTGCCAATCTGGAGACCTGTCAACTTTAACACCTGACCTGGGTGGCAAGGGAACTACTGTCTCGTTCACAAATGCTGTCATCAAGCAGCTTGAGAAGAAGTTTAAGGGTAGATATGACTGATTTTTAGGCCATTTGTATTTTGATGTGTTCCAGAACTCAACATCAGTGGTCCACAGTAATACAAGCATGCTGAGTAAGTTCTGCCTTCTGTTCAAAACTGTCGTGATTACAGACCGCAAGTTTACAAACACATGCAAACTGCTGTTTTGTTTCGAAAGAAATTTCACAAACCATTGCACAGGCACATTGGAACACACAGAAGTATCTGATACAATCTTTGCCTATCTACTGTCAAGAAATAGGACAACCAGGCAAACGTGCATACTCATCATGCACGTAGCTCTGGTTCTTGTCAATCAATGCTCCAATCAAGCCAATCAGCAAGACACCCTCCAACGTGCTGACTGTATTCAATAAAGCGTAAGCCTGACCATGATCAAAGATGTCACTAGCAAGATCAATAACAGCCTTGTCCAAAGTAATGCCCTGCACCTCATTACTGCCCACGCTGATACTATTGGGCACTGGTACCTTTCGAAATGATGACGGCCATCCTTGCCATTGAATCTACATGTAGCTGCTCGTATTGTGGTAGCCAAATGGTCTGAGGTGCCTCTTGTCTGCCTGCCCACCCTTTGGTCATGCAAGGACCACTGTTGACGCTGTATTGTGGCTGTTGCTGACGCTGTGACTGACTGTGACTGACTGTGACTGTGGCTCTTGCTGATGCTGAGGCTGTGCCTGCTGCTGAAGTCTTGGCTGATCATCAGCCGCAAGCTGCCAATCTCACATAGCCAGGTCTGCAGCTCTGTCTGGAGCATCTGTACCAAACTGTTCAAGAGCATGAGCATGCAGCTTGGCAGATGACCATGAGGACATATCTGTACAGAATTAAACATATTGGTATGTCAGCTCCCCAATGGGCTGATACTCGGTCATTGATGGGGCAGGTAGATGACCGCTGGTGGCCTGCTTGCCAGGGGTGACAAAGCTGGCTGAAGTGATGTTTGCCTGTTGAGGTGCTGGGGAGCTGAAGCCAGGGGCAAGTGGCTGTGCCTCAGACTGGAACACATGGAGGTGATCTTGCCACAAAGGCTGGCTATGCACAAAAGGAGAGGTGAGGAGACCGAGGAACATGCCAGCAGTTCCCAGCCACTCAGCACGGTGCCTGGGGTGCACTGGGAAAACGAGAGGGGCCATTTGCTTGCCTGGCAGACTTGTGGTTTGCCTTGCCCTGGCTGCTGTGTGTACAGCCTGCTCAGCACGAGCATGCTCACCTGCTGCAGTTGCTCTAGCAGCAGACCTGGCAGACCTGGTGCGCATTCTGAACTATCATAGTATACAAGATGTCTTGTGATGGTAGGGAATCTTCTCAGTACAGCAATCATCAGCTGTAGCATGTGTTCAAGCTGTGTTCATTCTTCTGGGTTGTGCTCACACATGCTGTTTGTGTATGCAAATTTTACTGTTGCTGGCAACAATATCACTGGAAAAGTGGCCTGGAGACTGAACAGCGGTACCTAGAAGTCAGCAGGGCTTCCCGCTCCAGCAAAGGGAGTGAGCATAGAACTGCTCAGTCAACTCAGAGATGTGTTCAGGAATATGATGCTGCAGAACAGTTGACTTCAACTCGGCAATAGTACCTCAGCTAGTATGGATGGACAGCGCTGCAAGGAGCAGCGCCTGAACCGACGTGTCAAGAAGCACAGTGCATTGAGTTACAGCTCTCATGAAGTACGCTTTATTTTTTTGCCTTGATTGGTAACCAGCAATAGCTGTAAGCCAGTCTGCTTTTGGCTAACTAAAAATGTGAGCCATTTCATGGGACGAACTGCCTGCACACCTGATGTACGATGTCGCAAGTTGGACGTGCTAGGGCAGGTGCTCCGCAGTGAAGTACTGATTGGAAAGTTTTGGATACAGCGTCTGGTTGCAAAGGTAAGAACGACTTGTGTCAACAAGCTGCCGGATCCGGATCACGCTTAATCGCAGGAACGTCTTGCATCCTGGATCAATCGTTGCAGCTTCCACCCTGCGTGCACCTACAATATTGACAGCGAGTCGGTTGACCCAGAGTTGGAATCTGAACTTGAGCCCTGCAAGCACAATTTCGAAAGGCCTTTGCAAAGCTTCCAGTGATACATTTCAAAGTTCGACGTTGCGACATGCACATTGAGCTCTTGACTAGGTCTGATATGTCTGGCAATCGCTGAGGAATGAATCCTGTTGACATACTATGTTGGCTGGGTGGCATCAAAGGGAAAGATTTTAGCTCGTCGAAGGTCAGAGTTTGTGCCAGCGAGGAAGGCTGTCGACCTTCCTACCTGCAGCACATGAGTCACTTGTGTTCGATGTTCTCCCAGGCCTTTGAACCAAAAGAAAATGGCTTTGCCGCCATAGAGGTTGCAGTTGACAGAGCGTACTGGCAACAAAAACGCCTCAAGAGTTTCCTGGAGCCTAGCGACAAGGCTGTACAGGTTTGCAGCAACATAGACTTGTTGGCCCAAGTCCAGCCAGACGGCTACTGACTTTGCTGGTCGCCAGAAGGAATCCAACTTGAAACAAGTTGCTCATGGCTGCAGGGCCTGAACAGGCAGAACCTGTTGTTGGAGAGCACTTGCAGGGACTGGGGGTAC
>JAABUU010006151.1_pt1 | contig 12998 bp, 10 predicted proteins | sample 5559301 | NCBI WGS metagenome assembly JAABUU01 (sample SAMN10711884, study PRJNA513360) | rock metagenome | isolation source: Antarctica rocks | place: Antarctica: Victoria Land, Richard Nunatak white
GGTGGACGGGTCCATGTCGCCTGCGCTCCTGGTCGTGTGAGCAAGACACGCCTAGCTTCAGCATGCCGCACGCGACCCGTCCGTGCCATAGGGCATCCTCTTCCACGGTTTAGTGGGGTGGTACCGTACCCCCTATGATACTGATTTAATCTCAATAATCCTGAACCCGTTGGTCTCGATCTGCACGGCGAGGGGGCTGATGTAGCGGCCCTGCTGGCGGATCGTCCCCTCCCATGCGACGTGTTCGCTGCTGTAGACGCGTAGGTCGTAGGTCGCGTCGGCATCGATGACCTCCTGCATGGCGACGGGAACGACGCTTGTCTGCGCGCCCACGTTGCCGACGAGCACGACGAGCTCGCCCGGCCGCCGCAGCGCCACGACCTCGGCCGAGGCCGAGTAGGCGTACACGCGCGCCGAGATGTCCTCGTCGTACGTCTTGACGTGGTGGTCCGAGCGCAACGGGGTGTCGGCATAGATGTGGAACTCACGATCGTCCTGGCGCGCGGCGAAGTAGCTCAACTCGCGGCCGTGGTAGGGCTGCCGGCGCAGCGCCACCCACTTCCATTCCGGGGGTACCAGCGGGTTAACTTGTGGCATATCGGGTGTGAGCATGAGTCCGCAAACGCCCTCGACGGCGGCCCACAGGAAGCGCGGCGGCTCCCACGGCGAGAGGCGCATGCCGCGGTTGATCAGGCTCTCGCCGTCGAACCACTCGCTGAATTGCCCCGGCACGGTGTTGTTGTTTTTGGGGTTGACGGCGTAGTGCTCGAATGAGGAGCGCAGCGCCGCGACCATGAACTCGGGGTGGTAGCGCGCCGCCGCGAAGGCGTACCACCACGTCAGGCCCGGCCACACACCGCCGATCAGGCCGACGCACGCGAAGGGGTCGTACATGGGATCCAGCCGCGAGGCCGTGCGCAGGCCGGCTGGCGTCCAGAAGTCGGGCGAGTTGAGGCGGCTGATGATGCGGAAGCCGGTTTCGTCGTCGCAGACGCGGAACATCACGGGGAAGACCTCGTCGCCGGTCACGTCGGTGTGGGCGGCGCCGTCGGCGTCGATATTGAGGTAGTACAGACCGTTCTCGGGGTTGAGCAGGTGCGTGTTCATGGCGTCGCGCAGCGTCTGGGCGGCGTCGAAGAACTCGCGCGCCTCGGCGTCGGGTAGCCCCAGGTTCTCGGCGAGGTGGCCGGCGGAACGTAGGGCGGCGGCGCACTCGGCGTTTATCTCGGTCACGGCGCCGTTGAGGCTGTACTGGGGGATGATATTGCGCCAGCCGGCGATGGCCCACACGTTGCCGCGCGGGTCCTTGGCTGTGCAGAACACCAGGCCGCGCGCGTCCTCCTGCGCGACGATGTAGCGCGCCGCCTTGGCCACGGCGGGGTAGATCGCGCGCAGCCATGCGTCGTCGCCGGTGGCGCGGTAGTGGTGGTTGACGGCCAGAATAAAGAGCGGCGTGTCGTCGTTGATGTTGAGGCCGTAATCCTCGACGCGGCCGTCGAGGGCGCTGTAGTACTCGGCGATCCTGCCGTCCTCGTATTGTAGCCGGGCGAAGGTATCGAGCAAGGCGCGCGAGAAGGCGGGCTTGAAGTGGTCGTTGCCGTAGACGAACCAGGCCATGTCGCGGCCAACGACATTGGAGGAAACGCCGGGCTCGTTGGTGAAGGCGGGACCCTGGGGGTAGCGCGCCATCACGCGCAGCATGTTGACCTTGCTCCACAAGGCGCCCTGATTGATCAGCGGGTCGGGCGTGAGCACCCGCGCCCGCGTCAGTGTGTGGGCGAGGTAATCCATCGTGTCCTGCAGCGCGGCCGCGGGGTCATGCGCCGCGCGGTAGGCCGCGACCACGTCATCCTCACCCGTGGCCGAGAGGGCCGTGATGAAGGTGAAGGCGCGGCTCTCGCCCGGCTCGAGGCGGACGTCGAGTTGCAGGCTGCCGAGGATGTCGCCAGCGGCGTCCGTCGTATTGTCCAGCGCGCGCACATGCAGGGGGTCGTAGACGCGGCCGAAGTCGAAGGTCGTGCCGTAGCCGCTGGGTTGCTCGGTCAGCCCGAAGACGCGCACGCACGCGGGCTGGCTCTTGTTGTGGGCCACGAGGGCGCGCAGATCGGCGTCGTAGCGCGCCGCCATGTCGTCGGGAAGGGTGCCGCGCAGGCGCGCGTAGCCGAAGACGCGCAGGTCGCGCGGGACCGGGCTGTCGTTGCGCAACTCGACGGTCTGGTAGAGGATGGGCGGGTCACCGGCTACCGTGTTCGCGGCGGCGCCGGTTCCACTGGAGGCCAGCGGCAGGAAGACCGTTTCCGTGACGTCGATGGAGCCGGTGATAGCGTAGATGTGGCGCTGGTAGGCCGGGTGTATCTCGAACGTACCGGGCACATCCTGGCGCAGGCTAACGTAGGAGGCGCCGTTGGGGTCGGCGCTCGAGATATGGCAGACGCCGCGGTCATCCGTCTGCACGCGGTGGCCGGGGCTGGCGTAGCGGATGGAGATATTATTGATAAACGTCTGGCCGGCGTCGACGCTGAAGACGCGGTCAATCGCCCCCGTCCCTTTGGTCGTGACCCAGAGGGCGCTATTGCCGAAGCTGGCGCCGAATTCCAGCGTATCGTCAGGCGTCGTGTAGAAGGGCAGCGTGTGTGGGTGCGGCGCGTGCGCCACGACGCCGCCGGGGCTGGCGGCTGCCGTCGAGCTCTCTTGCATAGGGCCTCCTTCTCAAGGCATCAGGCATCAGGCGTCAGGCGCCAGGCGCCAGGCGTCAGTAACTTGTCGACTACTATCATCGTACCACCGAATGAGCCGAACAAGTCGCGACTACCGGCGCTAGGGTCTGTGAAAAGTCCTGGGAGCGCGGGCGTCTCGCCCGTCCCGGCGTTCGGGTAGCAGGTGCCGGGACGGGCGAGACGCTTGCGCTCCCAGTAGGACCCGCCGACTTTTCACAGACCCTCCGGCGCCGCTCTCGCTACCTCACGCCTGACGCCTGACGCCTGACGCCTAACCACCGGGGCACAGGTCGCGCAGGAAGGCGTAGCTGTACAAGCCGTCGTCGTGGCCGTCGCCCCAGATGAACTGTAGGCCGAAGCGGTTGAGCGGCCGCACGTCCTCCAGCGTCACCTGTTGGTGTGTGAAGACGGTATCCGCGTTCACCAGCCCAGCGCGGCTGCCCTCGCCGGAACAGCCCGCGCACGGACAGCGCCGCCGCAGGTCGGGCAGGCTGTAGAGACAGGCGTGCTCGTCGGCCCACGCGATCCGCATCAAGCCGTTCTCCCTATCCAGGTCTATCGCGACCGGCGTGCGCCGGTCCGTGTCGTCGGGCTGTATCATTTTCTTATATGTCCAATGGAGTCACTCGTCACTCTCGAGGATCTCGCGGGCGATGTAGAGGGGGCGGGCGCGGACTTCGTCGTAGATGCGGCCGAGGTACTCGCCGATGACGCCGAGGAAGATCAGCTGGATGCCGCCGAGGAAGAGCACGACCGAGATGGTCGTGCCCTGCCCCACGATGCCGCCGTTAAGGAGGCGGATGATCGCCGCGATCACGATGCCTAGGAAGCTGATACCCGCGATGGCGAAGCCCAGTGTCGTCGCCAACTGTAGCGGCACATGCGAGAAGCTCGTGATGGCGTCGAGCGAGAGACGCACCATCTTGGAGAGCGGGTAATTGGTCTCGCCCGCGTGGCGCTCCGCGCGGTCATATTTCACCGCCTCCTGACGGAAGCCCACCCACGCCGACATACCGCGCATGAAGCGATGGTGCTCCTTCATGGTCACGAGCGTATCCACGACCTTGCGGTCGAGCAGCCGGAAGTCGCCGGTGTCGCGCGGGATATCCACCGAGGTCAGTCGCCCGATCAGCCGGTAGAACGCCGCCGCCGTGAGCAGCTTGAAGCGCGTCTCGCCCGCCCGCGTGCGCCGCTGCGCGTAGACTACTTCGGCGCCCGCCTGCCATCGGGCGACGAGTTCGGGGATCACCTCGGGCGGGTCCTGCAGATCTGAGTCGAGGATGACCACAGCGTCGCCGCGCGCCTGGTCGAGCCCGGCCGAGATGGCGATCTGGTGCCCGAAGTTGCGCGAGAAGTCGATCACCACCACGCGCGGGTCGCGCTCGTGCAGGTCACGCAGCAGGTGGTAGGACCCATCGCGTGAGCCGTCGTTGACCAGCACGAGTTCGTAGGGTTCGCCGAGCCCCTCCATAACGGCGGTGAGGCGCTCGTGGAAGATGGGCAGGTTGCCCTCCTCGTTGTGTACCGGCGCCACCACCGAGTACACCGGCCGCGCCCGCGCCACGCGCGACCCCGCCGGCGGCGCCGCATCGACTCGTTGTGCAGCCATTCCTCGCTCCCTTTGTTTGACGGGCGCGCCGCCAGAAGTGGGCGCCAATTATCCCGCGTACTTCCCTTATAGTACAACCGCAGTGGGCTAATCGCAGTAGCCCGGATGGGCCAGCAAATGAAGGTTGAGACCTGCGACTAAAGTCGCATGGCAAACGACGGACACTGAAGTGTCTCTAGGCGTGACGCCTCCGCGCGACTTTAGTCGCCGCTTGTTTGCCATGCGACTTTAGTCGCAGGCATTTGCGACCACTCGCCCCAGCACGAACAGCGCCGCGGCGACGGCGATCGCCGCGTTGAGCCAGGGGGCGGGATAGGGGTCGTAGCCGAACGGGTGAATCCACTGGTTGGCCGACAAGCCGATGACCGAGAGCGTGATGAGCAGCCAGAGGGCGTCGCGCGCGCGGTCGCGCGCCGCCAGCACGGCCAGGAACGGCAGCGGCCATAGCAGGTACTGCTCGTAGACGACCTTGGAGAGCAGCAAGAATAGCGTGAAGACCACGGCGGCGTAGACATAGGGATCAGCTATGGCCAAACTCGTTGATCCCCACGCGCCGTGGTTGGCGGGGGTCTGGGGGGAGGCATCCCCCCAGGCTCCCCCGGAGGCGCGCTGGACCGTCGGCCCGCGGCTAGGGCCGATGGTCCAGTCGCCATGGGCGGGGGGGGGGAGAAGGGAGAGCCTTTTCACAGACCGTAAGATGAAGGGTAACACGATCGCCAAGGCGAAGAGGGCCAGCAGGCCGTAGCTGACGACCGTGGCCGCGCGCTCACTCAGCCCCAGATTCAATAAGATGACCTGCCACGAGAACTGGCGCGGCCCCTTGGTCGAGTCGTAGACGAACACGATGTACAGGAAGCGGCGCGCGTCGTGCAGGAGATACGGCAGCGCGATGACCAGGGGCGTCAGGACCGCCGTCAGGGCGAGGCGGCCGCCGCGACGACGCCCCAGGCGCGCGATCAGATAGGGCAGCAGAAAGATCGGGAACGTCTTGAGTGCGACGGCGAGGCTGAACGGGAGCGCCAGGCGGCCGCTTCGCCCACCGGCTCCCGCTGAGAGCCGGTTCCACGTGAGCAGCAGCAGGGCCAGAGGCAGGCTGTCGAAGCGCCCATAGAAGGCGCCATTATAGAGCACGAGCGGATTCAGGAAGTACAGCCCCACGCCCGTGGCGCACGCGCGCTCATCGCGTCCGGCCCGGCGCAGCGCCGCCGCGAGGCCCAGCGCCACGCCCACATCGCCGGCCGCCACCGGCAGCTTGCCGAGCGCGACGTATGACAGCCCGAAGTGTAGCGCCAGCCACTTCAGCGGCAGCAGCAGGTAGAGGTAGAGCGGGAAATAGGCGTAGGGGCCGTAGCGCGCCGGATCCAGCGGAGGGTGGGCGTAGACATCTTGCCCGTGTAAGGTCGCCGCCGCTGTGAGGTCCCAGATATGAAAATCGGGACCAAAGGTGATGGGCAGGAGCACGGCGCGCAGCGCTAGCCCGATCGCGAACACCAGCGTGACGCGGGGGTACGCGCACGCCAGCGCCCCGACGCGCCTCACCACCCCATCCCGACTTTCACTGCTCTGACGCGCTCACCACTCGTACTCACCGTCGTCGTTGACGGGGCCGCGCACGGTCGCTTGATCGAGGGACTGGTCGCCGGCGCGCTGGAACCGCGCCAGTAGCGCGTTGATTGACTCATCGTTGCCGCCCTTACCCAGGTTCTCCTTGAGCAGGTCGGTGAGCGTGCTGATCTCTTCCATCGTGAACTCGCAGCGCACGGGCCGTGACTCGTTCATCGTGGGCTCCTTCTCTTGGCAGGGGGCGTGGCGCGGCAAGAACCGGCCCGCGGATATGTTCCCGCATGGCGCGGGACATCCTATCGGATATGATACCGCAGTCGGAGGTCGACTATCGACCATCGACTATGGCACAATACGAACAACGCCACGTTGTCGCTATACTAGTTGCACAAGCGTCCATTACTTATACACAGAAGCCACGCCGGGGCAGGGCGCGACCGGGGTTTAGAAGGCCAGTGCGAGAGGTTGGCGAAGGGGGAAGGGGTACGTGATGACGACAGACAGTAAGGGCGAGACAACGGGACGGACGCACGCGGACGACGACAAGGCGGAGAAATGGCCGGCGGCAGGGATCGAGGAGCTCGAGAGTTCTATCCCGACCGACGATGCCGTACGGACCTATCTGCGCGAGATCGGGCGCGTTCCTCTGCTCAACGAGGAGCAGGAGCGCGCGCTCGGCGATAGACTACATCAGGGCAACAAGGAGACGATACGCGCCCTGCGTTCCCTGCACGCGCGTATCCGCTCGCTCTTGCTACTCCAGGAACCGGACCTCGTCGATGAGACCGCTGCGGCCTGGGCGCCCCTCCTAGGCGTCGCCCCCGCCGCGCTGGCCGCCTGTTTCCGTATCTTGCTGGAGCAGCGCGGGCGTGACGACAGCGCGCTCGCCGCGACGGCCGCGCCGATCGACCTCTCCCTGCGTGAGCGTGACAACTGGCGCGGCGGCATGGAGAGCCTCATGCGCGCCGTCCTCCTGCACGACGACGCGCGCGTCATCGGTGGGCTTGCCGCGCTCATGGCGCGCGGTGGCCTCGCCGGCTCCGTCGACGGCGTGATCGCGGCGTTGCGCGTGAGCGTCACATTCGACGAGCGCGCGCTTGGCGCGGGTGAGGAAGGCGAGACCGAGCTCATCTACCTTCCACACATCGATGGCCACCCCTATCAGGAACACCCCGCCGCCCAACTGGCCACGCGCCTGCTCGGCCTCGGGCACAGCGAGGCTGACCACGCCTTTGAGCGTGCGCAGGCCGGGCAGGGGGACATCGCGGCGGTCGTCGCCGCCGCGATCGGTGTCCCCGCGGCGGAGGCCGGGGAGGCGCTGGCGGGCTGGACCGTCGACCAGAGCCTGGTGCAGCAAGCGGCGCGCGCGCGCGCGCGGCTCACCGAGTCGAACCTGCGCCTGGTCGTCTCGGTTGCCAAGAAGTATGCGGGGCGCGGGTTGCCCTTGCTCGACCTGGTGCAGGAGGGCAACTTCGGGCTGATGCGCGCGACCGAGTTGTTCGACCCCTCGCTGGGCTATCGCTTCTCTACCTACGCCATCTGGTGGATCCGCCAGTCCGTCCTGCGCGGCATCTCCACGCAGGCGCGCGCGGTGCGTCTGCCCGTGCATGTGCAGCAGCGCCTCAGCCTCGTCGCGCGCACGCGCCGTGAGCTCACGGCCGAGTGGGGGCGCGAGCCCACGCAGGCCGAGTTGGCGCGGTGCATCGGCATCAGCGCGGAGCGCCTCTCCGCCGACATGCTGGCGGGGCAGGACGTCACATCGCTAGAGACGCCGGTGGGCGACGACGAGGACTCCTCGACCCTGTCGGAGTTCGTCGAGGACGAGTCGGCCGGCGACATCGGCGAGGCCGTCGCGCGCGGCATGTTGCGCGGCGACCTGGAGCGGGCACTGTCTAGCCTGACCGAGCGCGAGCAGGAGGTGGTACGGCTGCGCTACGGGATGGTGCCGGACGGCCGGGCGCGTTCGCTCGACGAGATCGGCGCGCGCTTCAGCATCAGCCGTGAGCGCGCCCGCCAGATCAAGGCCCGCGCCATGCAGAAGCTGCGCCGCCCCGCCCAATCCCGCCAACTGCGCGCCTACGCCACCTGATCGGGCGCGCCCCACGATTGTGATCGTGGGCCTGCGACGGACGTCGCATGGCACACCACGGCGACTAAAGTCGCTCCACGGCGTGGCTCGCGAGGCACTGCAGTGCCCGTCGTTTGCCATGCGACTTTAGTCGCAGGCCAACGGCGCTCGCCATCACAATCGCGGGGCGCACCGCACCTGATCTTGTAGATTGACAACGGGGAAGGCGTGCGTGACACCCATCAACGGGCTTTGTCGGCCAGGCCAACGTCCCCACGCACGCCAGGGGAGACAGCGCATGCGTGTCGCCGTCGTCGTGGGCATGATGAGCCTGTGTCTCACCGTGGCGGCACATCCGGCTCCGACCCCGTCGCCAGCGTCGGCGCCCATCGCCGCGCTGGGCGACGTGCAGGCCGTGGGCATCACGGACGGCGCGCCATCCGTGTATGTGTCGACCTCATCCGGCCTCTATCGGTCGGCCTCTCCCACCCTGACGATCTGGACGAAGCAGGCCGCGATCACCGACATCCTGGCGGTCTCGCCCGCCCCGCACAACGCCGCCGACGTGTTGTACACGCGGGCCGCCTATCCCGGCTACAACATGGGCGCGCTCTATCGCAGCACGGACGGCGGGCGCACGGCGCGGCGGGTGACGTCGTGCGGATACACGTATTTCGCCCGCTCGCCGCGCACGCCCCGGCTCGTGTACGGCGCGTCGCAGTTCGTGGATAATTGTGTCGCCGCGTTCGAGGCTGCCGTCACCGCCTCCATCGCGCGTTCGACCGACGACGGCCTCACCTGGACGACCGTCTACACGACGGTCAATAGCTACGATCGGAACTGGGGCATCGGGCCGGTTGCCATCGCCCCGCGCGCCCCAGGCCGCATCGTAGCCGCCGTATCAGGGGCGCACGGCTACGGCGATGTCGTCGCGTCGGTCACGGGCGGGCGGACCTGGACCGTTGTCCAGCCGTTCGCGCAGCCCAATACCTTCCCGCTTGATGTCGCCGTGAGTCTCCGCGATCCGCGCACGCTGTGGTCCCTCTGGAATGACGACACCGGCTTGTACCGCAGCGTCGACGGCAAGTCGTGGCAGGGCGTGCCGCTCACAGGGGCGCCCAGTAGCGCCTCCCCTGACGCCCTCGCCCTCGACCCCGCCACGGGCCGCGCCTACGTCGCCGTGCGATTGGTCGGGACGACCGTGCCGAGTAGCCACCGTGAGCGGACGGCGATCTATGCCCTCGACGGGCGCGGGCATGTGGATCGCTTCGCGCCGTCCCTGGACGTGCCGGGCAACCATCTGGCGCTCACGCGCGGGGGCGCCATCCTGACCTGGTACGACACGTACGCCGCCGGGCCTGGCCGCACTCCCCTGGCCGTGCATCCGCTCATCGCGGCGGGGAACTGGGCGATCTCGGCGATCTTTTCCGCCGATGCCGCCCGTCGCGCCGCCCGGCCCCTCGGGCAGCCCATCTCCCCTACGTCCGTGTGCAGCGGGTCTCCCTGCCAGTATTTCACTGAAGGGGCGCTGGAGCAGCGCGGCCAGGACTCCTATGCCGGCGCCCCCCTGGTCACGCCGCTCATGGCGGCGCGTGCCGCGCTGCCGATTGGCGGGGCGACCTCGACGGTGACCTACGGGACGCTGCGGCGTCTGCGCGGGCGGCGGGCGCCCCCGCCTGGATTCCGGCAGGGCACGAGCGCCGTCGCGGGCGGCACATTCGTCCCCGACTCGCCTCATCTCACGGCGGCGCCCGGCTACGTCGTGCCGACCTACTTCTGGCGCTACATCACCGACCGGCATAACGCGCCGGATGGCTGGCTCCGGGACATTGGGCTGCCGTTGACCAGGGCCGTAACGGCGACGGTGACCACAGGCACGGTCGGCACGCGGACCGTCGTCATCCAGGCGTTCCAAAATGCCATCCTCACCGACGATCCGACGCATGCCGCGCCCTGGCGGGTGGGTCGGGCCACCATCGGCAGCGATTATGCCCGTGTCTTCCCGCGGGCTGTCCGGTAGCCATGCCTGCGCCGCACATGGGGGCGTATGCGACGGGAGGGTGAGATGACACGCGCCTGTAGCAGGACGCACCGCCGGAGCGCGGGGCGCGGGGGTCGGGGGCGCGCATGGCAGGGACGGAGATGAGCGCCGCGATGGGCGGGTGGTCTCGCCGCGACACGCTCGCCGCCCTCGTCGTCGCGACTCTTCTCGCGGTCGGACTGCTCGCCGGTGTGCGCCCGGATGGCGGCGGCCGCCCATCGGCGCACCCTGCGCCGCCCAGACATCCCCTCCCCATCCGCACGATCCGTGTCGGGGCCTCGCCGTCCGCGCTCGCTCTCGACAGCCGGACGCGGCGCGTCTTCGTCGTCAATCAGGGCACGCTCGACCGGTCGTTCGTTGCCAGCGGGCACGGCAGCGTCAGCGTCCTCGACGCGGACACCGGCACGCTCCTGCGCACCGTCCCGCTCGGCCGGCAGGTCTACCTCGGCGTGCCGCCCGCTCCGCGCCCCCTCGTCGTGGACGAGCGCACGGGCCGCGTCTTCCTCGCCACGAGCGACGTGTGGCCGGGCTAGGGGGACCGTCCGACGCCCGCGCCCCTCACCTGGCACATCACCATGCTCGACGCCACGACGGGGGCCATCCTGCGCCGGATCGGCGTGCCCGCGCCGCCGTCCAGGCTCGCCGTGGACGAGCGCACGGGCCGCGTCTTCGCCAATACGGGGCAAGTGCTCGACGCGCGGACGGGCGCGCTTATCGGCCACGTCGCGCCTGGCGCGGACGTGGCCGTGGATGCGGGCAGCGGGCGCCTCTTCACCGTGGACGGCGCGCGCCTGCTCATCCGTGACGACGCGACGGGGCGCCTGCTCTCGACCGTGCCCATCGCGGACGCGCAGGCCGTCGTGGCCGACACTCGCCACCATCGCGCGGTGGTGGGCATCGTCCCGTCCGACGACGAATATTTCAACGAGGATACCGCCATCGTGGATACGCGCACCGGGCATGTCGTCGCCGGGGCGACGGGCGCGCACGGCGACGTCTGGGCCGTCGACGGGCGGGCCGGCCGGGCCATCGCCGTCAGTACGTTCACCAGCAACGAGACGGGGAGTCCGATCAGCGCGGATATCATCGACACGCGCGCGGGGCGCGTGGTGCGCCACATCGACCTGGGCGCGAGCCTGCGCCCGGACGTCGTGATCGGGGTCGACGAGCAGCGCGGCAATGCCGTGGTCGTCATGAGTTGCTGCGCCCCGTGGCTGCGCAACGTCGCCTATGTGATCGGGATGCGCGACGGCCGCATCCCGCGCCAGGTCGTCTTGGGCGGTGGCCCGCCCGCCATCGCCGTCGATGCGGCGACGGGGCATGTGTACGTCGCCAATCTACGGGACAATACAGTGAGCGTGCTCGACACGACACATCTCTAACAGGCGTCGCGCACAGGCGCGCCACCGCACGCGCTTCGCGGTTGTGGGGATTATAGAAACCTCTCAGAAAACCCACGGCTTTAGTCGTGGGATGAATCGGGCCCCCGAAGAGGAGGGCGCAACGACGGGCCGCGACAAGCGGCGCATCAACGGTCGCCCGCGTGTGATATACTATAGCGTGGTGATCGCCCCTTCGGGGGCCACCATGACGCCCAACGGCGTCTCTACGGCGGGGCGCGCCGGAAGTCACGCTTGGGGAGATCGTGTCAGACATCAGCGCCTCCGGGCAACGGTGCGACGCTCGCTGAACCAAGAATCCCACGGCTTCAGCCGTGTGGAGTGTCAAGCGCCGGACGTCGCAAGAGGGCTACGATGCGTCGAGCGAGGCCCGGAGGTGATGTCACGGTATTCGCCTCTGCTGAGGGGCATCCGTCCAACCCATCAACGGGGCACACGGGCGCGCTGCTTTTCCCAGGACTCCTGCACGAGCGCTTCCAGCCGCGCGGGGTCGGCCCCAAGTTCGCGGTGCCACGCGATCATTCGGTCGAGATCAGCGGCAACGTCGGCCCGTACCTGCTCGATGGGCAGTCCGCGCTTCGCCGCGATACTGCGCAGAGACTGCTCGTTCACCTGATGGGTCCATTCAGCCGTCAATGCTCGCATCTCAGCCTGTTCGTCATCGCTGAGAGGGCGACGACCTTGAAGGTCGAAGAGTTCCGAAAGCCGGTCGTCATCCTGCTCAGGCTCCGTAAAACCACCCTCCTTATCACCCAATCCATCCGCGTTCGGCTGGACCTCTTTGTCCGCGACGGCGGTTTCCACCGCGAAAATCTCGCTTAAACCGACACCGAGAACTTCGGCGGAGGCGGCCGCGAGTTCTAGGTCGGGTCGGCGCACGCGGTCGGCCCGCGCCAGACGGTCGAGCGTCCGCACGGCAACCATGAGCCCGAAGCGCGCGGCAAGCCGCTGTTGCAGGTCGCGCACGGTCACGTTCTTAGCGCGCAGCAGGTCGCCCAGCCGCGAATAGACCATGACGCTCATCGTTCGCCTCCACACTATGCCCCCGCTGTCGGGATGTCGTGCTTAGGGACGCCGAAATACTAATCCATCCCACAGGCGTACTGCTTTATCAGGCCACTGCACTGCATCTCCTGCTGCATGAGGAAGCGTTTGGGATATGCAGGTATTTCGGCGTCCCTTACAGTAAAGCGAGAGTGAGGGGCTGGACGTTCGTGGGGCGCGCCCGTCATCTCTCCGGTCGGCGACGGCAGCATCGACATCCATTGGAGAGACGAGCGGCGCCAACTCCTCATCAATGTGCCCGCGGCCGGTGATGAACCTATCGAGTTCTACGGTGACGATCGCGGGCGGACGGTAGTCAAGGGCGTCGTGGACCCGTCCGCGTCTACGCGCTGGCTCTTCGCGTGGCTGACGAAGTAGGCGCCCCCTGGCCGAGCGAGGACATTCCCGACCGGGATCTCCTCTACATGCGGTGGACAGGGCCACATGACACTTGACGCTGGTGGGAAGCTGTCCTTCGGCATCCAAATGCGCAGAAACGCGGGTACGCTGTCACAAAGATGAGGGCTTGGCGCAATGTCTGGATGTTCCACGCTGC
>JAABUU010006152.1_pt1 | contig 12998 bp, 7 predicted proteins | sample 5559301 | NCBI WGS metagenome assembly JAABUU01 (sample SAMN10711884, study PRJNA513360) | rock metagenome | isolation source: Antarctica rocks | place: Antarctica: Victoria Land, Richard Nunatak white
TTCAGACAATCTCAAATGCCATGATGCTGCGACAGCTGCATGGCATTTGAAGCTTGACCAATACACACTGTATTCTGTCCTGTGCAGCACAAAGTGTCATTTTTTTGCTTCACAAGCTGCCATATGATGTGCTGTTGCAGGGATATGTTGTCTTCTCTGTGGAGCATGCAGACGGCACTGCCAGTGCAGCAGAGCTGGCATATGGTGCTGGCTGGCTGTACTATAAAGGCTGGGGCTCTGAAGAAGAAAGGATGGCTCAGACCAGGTCAGCATACTCAGTGTACTGCAGCACTGCTCTCAGTCAGCAATGGTCCTCATACCTGACCTGCCTTTGCCTTTCACCATGCACAAGACCTGCCTTTGCCTTTCACCATGCACAAGAGCAAAGGCATGAGCATCTACTTGGGTGACATTGAGCTTGTATGTTGACAAGCCAATGAGCAGTGGAGATTTTGGCGAGAAGTCTCCAGAAATGGTCTGCAGCAATGCTTGATTGGCCTTACTCCTGCGGTTGCGCTGTGTACTGCGTTGTCAACCGTTTGTTCTGAACCTTTTTGAATTAGCAATGGAGAACTTATGCCAATCTATTGCTCATTGGCTTGTCAATATACATGCTCAAGTGCTGTTGCACATGTCATGTGCAACATCATCCCAGTTGCCAGTGCTGACATCTGTAGTCACAGCTCCTGTGACAGACTTTACACTATTCCTTAGTGGTTGCAGTTGCCCTTGACCAGCTGAGCAGCCATACAACCTCCTTCCTTTCTAGACAAGAAGCACAGGAATGCCTTCTTGGCGGCTCAAACACAGACTGTTGACTTTGTACGCAACACTGCGCATCATGCAGAGCATGTGACTGCAGGTTCCGCATTGGTGAGGTGTTGACAGCATACAAGCTGCTGAGCAGCATGAGCCGAGGTGAGCCTGTGCAAGGGCTCAAGCTTAGTGGAGGGCTGAGCCCCAGTTCCTTGTTGAAAGGTATGGCATCAAGCCTCAGGCTATATCACTAACAACAGCATAGAGAGACCAGCGTTGCGTCGTTTTCCCTGCACATTGTGTCACTGCACATCTTGGTATGTTTACCTGCGCCGTTTGCTGTGGCAACCGCAGGCTTCGCTTTGCTGCGGGAGACACCTGACTCATGAGTCACTCACCCATTACGCATTGACAATGTGACATGTTGTATCATGTAAACGTGGACAAAACCAAGCTTTGCAAAAGATTAGACGACAACGGAAAGTGTACACACCAGAGGGGGAAGCATTAAGAATGTCAGCAACTATGGTCAGGCTGTCAGATCCCAACGTGAGCTGCTGATGGGCTCTTCCAATAAAATGTGCTGCCTGAGCACAAGACCTTCATGGGCCACCAAGCCTGAAATCCAAAATTCATGGGCAGAACAGATAGCAAGGACGGAAAGCAGAGTTGACCTTGAACTGTGTCTTCTAGGGAAGGTGGATGTGGAGGCTGTAGCCCTAGCAGGGCATTCCTATGGAGGGGCTACTGTGACAGCCCTATGCTCCCAAGAGCCCGCGTTCAAATGCACAGTTGCTTTGGATCCCTGGTGGTTGGTCTCCATCTCCTTGCTGCCGATTTTCTGCATTTCCTTACTTCGCAGTACTTGAGTGTGCTCTGCACAGTGCAAGGATCCAACAAATTCAAGCTAGTCAACTCAACTTTGCTGGACATCATGACTGACCATGACATCAGGGCAGCTGGTGTCAATGCTGCATTTGAAACCTTCGCCGAGTGGTTATGTGTATGCGGATACTGATCTCATGCCAGGACAACTGGCATCATTGTGATTTCTTGGCAGGTGCCATTGTACTTACGCCGTCTGCTGCAGTGATCAGTCACCTCAGAAGCATCGGTCTTCCTCATGCCACCATCCCTTGTATCTGAACCAGCAACATGACACATGTCGTATACAATGCAATGGCAATGTGATGTCAAGGATGCAACGCCATCTGCCCACCAAAAGCCTTGTTTGTACACCATACAGCACACACAACTCAAGTGCGATGTGATGTCAAGGATGCAAGGACATCTGACCTGTCATCAGCCTTGTCTATACATCATATGACACGTACAATCTAACTGCAAATGGTGTTCAGGCCGCAACCGCATCTAAACCACCAACAGCCTTGTTTGCACAACATATGGTATATACAGCTGACTGCAGCTTGATGTCAAGGATGCAAAGAGCGGCTGGTGACCTGCAGGGGAGCACTGTTGGCTGATCAAGCAGCACTAGAGCAGTGGAAGACCAGCAGTCCACTGCTGATCATGGGCAGCCACAGGTGGAACATCCCTAATTCCAGGGGCCAGATAGCCTGCGGCGGGGAGCGCCAAGCAAAGCTCTTGCAAGCTGTGCGCTACAGGTACAAACATTGAAAGTTTTTTCTGCTCATTCAGCTACTTACCACATCTCTTTAAGCCTCAAATGTTGCTTGAGAGGTCCTTCATTCATCATTCATTCACTCAACACTGTCTTCCCCCAGAGGTCAGCTATGCACTGCCCTGAGTAGCTAGGCTGCATAAGCCTGAGAGGTCTCTCTGCTTGAGAGACCAAGCATTTGACTGACAACTCCAGTCCACATGTCTGACGCATTGTGCTTGGCTTCCCAACTTCACCAAATGCAAGAGTGAGCTGGATGAAACACATGCTTGCTGGTTGACGCCCTGCAAGACACACTTGCCAATGTGTGCTGTGTCTATCATTGTCTGTTTTATACGTCGCTGCATGTATTTCTGCAAAGCTTGCAGAGCATGCAGCAATGTTTGAATGTGTGGTGCCGTGCTACTGGTCTTGCTTTCTCATGTGAGGTGCTGTCGTGCAACACCATTTTGCCCTTCTGCTTGTATCCTGACACCATCTTTGATAAACGCAAAGCTGCAAATACATGTGGAGGTCAGGACGCCGAATGTGCACAAGCAATATGAGTCTTAGTGTCGGTGTCACCTGTCAGTTTTCATGTCTGTCTGGATCTTTGACAGTGTGGGTGGTACTTTACTCATGACCTGACAGCGGATTTTGGCAGACCGTTTGTCTTGTAAGTGCAGCAGCAGCAGCAATAGGTGAGAGCCACGCTGCCCAATTTGGAAACATGCTGTCCATCATTCTGCCTGTCAATAGTCATAGACTGCCTTTCACTGCCTTTCATTTTGGCTTGATTTGCCCATTGCAATGCAGGGAGGAAGGGCCCAACGGCAGTCAGGGGGGTGGGGCTGTCCTGCTAGTCATCAAGGGGACTGCCCATCACACCTTCACAGACGTGGTGCCCTACTTCCATGCTAGGTTTGGCTGGCTCACTCGAATGGTAACTACCAGTCAACGGCTTAAGTCACTAACACATGCATCCGGGGGCCATGCATGCATCAGGTTCACAATTCATCACCTATTGGGAAGTTCCCTCTTGCAATATTTGCAGATTGCTGTGCCAATCAGACTGACCTGCTGATTTGACTGAAAGCATCTTAGGCAAGTTGTTGCATGTTGCACAGACTGGCTGTCAAAGAGCAGCTGCCGATTTTGCTTTCTGTCGCGCGGGATTCTTCCTGCCTTCCAGGCACTTCAGCTGTATATCCCATCACCAAGACCACTAAACAAGTTTTGCTGACACCACATGCGCAGACAGAATGCCTCTTCAGGCCACAAATCATGAATGTCATTGTGCTGCAGCTGGGTTTCACAGACGACATAGACCCAGCCCTTTCCTTGCAGCTCATCTCCCAGTCAATGCTGGCCTTCCTGAACAGGCACCTCCCACTGACTGAGGCCCAAAGGAGGCTCTTCAAACACCCTCAGACTTCATCTCAGTCCACACCCTCAGGCAATTCTACTGACCTGGCAGCAGCATCGCATGAGATGTCTGATGCATCCAATCAGAACAGAAAGCAGAGTTCGGCTGGTGATCACATGGTTGGACAGACAAATGGGATGCAGGCTGGTGATGTTGTCAACGGTGGTATTGCCAATGGAATGAGTGACAGCAAGTCTCTATCTGGCAGAACGTGTGAATTCAGAGTTAAGGCTGAAGAGCGTGCAGTGTATGAGGAAGTCTGCAAAGATCACATTGCCATACTGGAGCTGTCTTTGTGAGTCAACTGGGTTAGTACTATAGTGCGCCCTGGCAGTACATTTTGTTGCAGGCAAAACTTCAGACTGTCATTTCATGTCTTACAATGTTTCATTGAATTCATGACATTGTGCTGTTGACAAAATGACTAGTCATGAACATCCAATAGGTACTGTGATGGTGAGTTCTGGTGCCTAGACGTGCACAACCACCTATGTGCAAAAATGAGTGCTGAAGGCTTTCTCGACCTCGCTCATTGCTCATGTGGCAGGCAATGAAGCACATACACATCAATGTCTCTTTGGCGCAACACTCTTCCTGGCCAACGTCTAGACTAGGATTTCAAGATAACAGAAAAGAAACTGTCTACAAACTTTTTGTCTTCACGGCCTGCTGGTGCATTGCATTCTAAGCAGTGGCTGTCAGCAGACCTGGTATCAGAGCTGGTCTCCATCATCACGCCTATCGTTCGCGCTATTGGACGCAACATTCATCAAAGAGATTCGATGTTGTCGTTGTTGGGGCTTTAGCACTGAGGTGTAGCCATGCAGCCAGATGGCATGTAGGTGCCATCTGTACAAACCTATTAGTCATTCTCCTGCATTAGCATAAGTGCTCGTCAGAATCCCACAGCGACAGGCTCGCAGAGACGCACGTGCATGCAAGACAAGCAGTGCCGTCCGACGAAAACCTGGTGTCAGTCTCGGAAGCTCGACACATTGAGGGCCGATTCCTCTGAGACGGAACTTGGTGCCTGCTTTTGACAAGGTCGCAAGTTACTGTTTTGATTGCATTGACGAGCTGCAGTACTGACTCACAAGTTTGGTCCGCATCGCACACGAACTGCCAAGGTCTCGTAGCTACCCTCCCTTGTATATGTGTTTGTGATGAGAAAGGTCAGGAGTGCACCGCAATTAGCGGCAATGGAGGCGCATGCCACTGCGTTGCCGGCATGCACAGCGGGCTCTCCACGATATACGCCCTACGGCACAAGCTCCCATGCATTTGCCCGACAGGCACCTCGGAAGGTTCGTCCTTGTTTGTTTCTCCTTCTTTGCACTTTCGGGGCCTTCAGCTCACAAGCCTGCTCATGCAGCTCACATATTGTACATATGCAGAAAGGACTAGCTGGAAGCAGTCCCATGCACAGCAGCGCCTCCAACTCTGCTCTGCGACGTTCCTCCACAGCGCACCGTCTGCAAGCCCTCCTGCTAGATGCTCCTCCTGCCCCTCCTCCAACTGACACATCACTTCTCGTCTCCGAAGCGATTGAGCAAGCTGACGAGCTGATCGAAGAGTTCGTCTGGGCGCGAGGTCTGATCCCTGCCGGAGAGTGCTTTGAGCAATTTGGTTGGACAGAGGCAGCCCCACCTCTCAAGGATATCAGGCAGCCTGTCACTGAAGACCAGCGTAGAGCACTGGCTTCCTGCCTCGCAACCCCCTTCATGTATGACAATGAGCACCTGTCCAAGCAAGCCCAGGAGGTTGTCAGCAACAGAAGCCAGGAGAACACCCGCAGGCTCACCAACAGGTAGTAGACCCTGCTGTGCACCATATCTGCCCTTGCCTCAACCCATGCTCTAGCCACCATTCTCATCTGGTGCTCCTCTGCTGCCCTTAAGGAATTCTGCTGTACCATCTTGAACCACACTCATGTCGTTCAGGTACATTGTGGAGGTGAATGGACAACCAGATGAGCAAGCTGAAAAAGATCTGTCCAGCTATGCAGGTCAACATGCCATAGCTAGATCACGCAGGTATGATGCTTGTCTTGCCTGCAGCTGTGGCATCAGTAGACTCTTGAGCCCTGTGGCATAGCTCTCAGTTGTGCATACTGTGTCTGAGTTTTCTACGGCTGCCTGAGGTCAAAGCTTGAATGGCTGCCTGCTGATGAGAGATGCGCTCATGAGTGTCCTGGAAGGAGTGCCTACAGTGCATGTTGTGTGTGCAAAGGTCTCATGTTCCTAGATCACAAACATGCAAGGGGCATGACCTGTGTATGATTTCCATCTGTGCACAACAGATGCCAGTATGCTTCTGCTTCCTTTGGGTTTTGACTCATACGCTGAGGGCTGTCTGCAGGAGGCGCCGCGGCAACCAAGCCCCTGTTGCAGACCAGATTTTGAGCAGTGCTCCCCCTCTCACTGGCCGAAGCACATCTCCCAACACTGAGCGCTTCCTGTCTCGTACTTTGTCAAGTCTTGAGGACGACAGCAACAAGTGAGTGTTCTGGCACGGCTGCCATAATTCATGCAATTGCCTGCTCTATAAGCAGTCCTGCTTCAGCATGATACAGACTCAGCAAGGGTCTACAAAGCTGCAAGGTTCAAGCTGTACCTTTTTAGGCAATTAGCGTCGCTATATAAGCCTTGCTTGTCTGAGCCCTCCACAGCTGCAATCTACAGTGTATGCATCGCCAAGACATCTTAAGTGTACTTGCCTGCCTGTATGTGTGCCTGTCTGTCTGCCTACTTGTACATTTGCAGTTTGTCGTATTAAATGCTTCAAAATGAGGTTTGCCTGTCCAATGGCAGTTGAGGTTTCCTATCTATGCTGTCACACTCAGAGCAAACGCTCATCTTTTGATTCCTGAGTCCAGGCTGCATCTTCATGAGTCGGTCTTGGCTGAGAAGAAGAGTGTGGCTCATGTTGACAGCCGCATTGACCCTGCCAGCATGAGCATGGAGTCACCAGATCAGGCTCTGTTCAGCATGGATCATCCAGGACCGATGGATCCTCCCAAGCTTGCCCCTGGTGGTGTTATGTCAGTAGCTAGGGATGACAATGCCTTGTCAGCAGCACAGCAGGAGGGTCCAGTCAGTGATGACTGGACTCCTCTGCGCAATGCCATCTTTGATGCCGGTGAAACTGGCAAACAGACGAATGCAATGAATGATAGGACCAACGAATGTACCACAGATGGAAATGATGTGAAGGCAAAGAAGGAAGTCAAAGCACTTGAATCAGCAAGTGCTGCAGAACGTGATGAGAATGATCACAATGAGCATGTTCAGCCACAGATTGAGGCAAAAGAGCCCTCCAAAAACAATGTAGTCCCCTTCTTCAGGCCCAAAGTGCCTCGTTCTCAGGTCTAGGTTCTGAAAATTCTATCTGGTGCTTCACAGACTAGTTCAGGGCTGTTTGTTTGGTTGTATGATTGGATGACAACATGTGTTTGGCCTCAGAGCTGTTTCAGTCCAAAGTATTTGGCCTCAGAGCTGTTTCAGCCCAAATTAGGATAGATCAGGTAGTCAGGTCAGGACCCATGCCAAGGATGTAGGCTCCTGTAGAACTGAAATCCCTTTGATCTCATTGTTCAATTTGCTCTCAGCATCTCTTTGTACTGTGTTGTTTTCTGTCAGCAGGTATTGCTCCCCCCTTTGCATCTTAGCAGCGTGTGTTGTTTCCAAAATATTCTTTGCATGTCGAACAGTGCGCATCAGTGGCGCTGTCATGTCTCTAGCTTTCAGTAAACTTGGTCGCTAGATCTTATACAATGAACAATGGATAGGTAGCTGATCTCAGTGCTAATCATCGGCTGTATCGGTTGTGTATTGCAAGTGCAGAGCATGTGCTACTGCATTTGTACATGTCATGTGGTAGTGAGGATGTCTCAGGAACCTCGTATATTGTACAGCCGCTCACATTTGCACGTTTTCAATATATGACCTTCATTATGTAACAGGTGCTGTGTCCCGTGGAGCAATGACAGCACAGCTTTAGTACCGTGCACTAACATCACGCACTGTTTCGGATCTGGACTAGTCCACCAGTGCTGGCTAGACCACCTACAGTGCAATAAAATGGGCACCATTTGCAAAGCTGAGCATGGAGGCTCACTTACTCATCAGCTGATGCAATCCTGTTGCCAATTGATCTGCAAATGCAGGTCAACTGGCATAATAATACAATATAAAGTTGATTATCTGAGCTGACATTTTGCATGAGATCCATTGTTATCACATATGCAGCAACTTCTTTATGGTCATGTACATATGGGATGAAGGTCACCCATCTTAAGGCATGTGCGCATGTGCTGACTGCAAGTGCCTGGTTTTCCTGTGCTTAGCAGCTCCACAGTCAAGTCACAACCCTGTGCTGCTTGACCAAATATGCACATTATTGATGAACAGTGCACTCAAGAGTGCATACTGTATCAGGCGTTGAATGTCCATTGCACCAATCAGTGCAACCTTCATACTGCTATTTGCCATACCTAAGCAGTACGCTTGTTATGAATACAGTCTGTCTGAGTAGGGTCTGTATCTGTCATCCAGGCGAAACCATAACTGGCAGCCAGCAGCTTAGCCAAATTGCTGCCTACGACAGCCAAGAAGACCTGGAATGATCAACGAGTCGCGGTGCTATGCAAGGTTGCTAGCTCCTCAAATTGTTTAACCGCGGGCTTGTCAGCTCTACATGCGTGGTGCATGCGCTCGTGGCCGGCCGTCAGAACTGTCAGCCTTGACCTCACAGTCAGCAACAGACGCTACGAATATTGCTCAGCAGCTTTCAAGTCAGCGGTTCTAATTACCGTAACTGTAAATTTAGCCTCTGAAATGCATTTCAGTGCATCGCACAGCCTAACACAACCCTGCATGACTGCAAACTGTGCCACATTATCTCCATGCTCCAGGCATGTTATCAGGCTCTGCAGATTAGTGCATCCTTGGAGTTGCGTATCTCAGCTATCAAGGGAACAGAGGGTTAAAGACAGCTAAGTGCATGCATGTGCTCATGCACGATGATGGTATGCTCGCTACTGCAATACTGCAACATCAATGATAGTGACACTAGATGTGGGCGACACTGGCAGCTACTGCTGCCCTGTGACTGCACCATGTTTCCCATAGTCCAAAAAATGGTCTATAGCAGTTGTTTGAAAGTCTAGCCTGACATGTGGGCGTAATGTGACCAGGCTGTGTATAAGGGCGACATAGTGTTCAACACTGGCTACAGTCTCTGGCATGACATAATGGAGCGTAATGTCTGTTAGATGTTGCAAAAGCAAAAGACTGGCAGTGCCTGGTCCTACTTCAAGTTTGCTATGGGACAGGAACAAATGCTTCAGCGACTTCAAACTGCACCAATTAAAATCTAGATCAAGCACCAACCAAGGAGAGTCTGAAAATTGTTGGTGATCAGGTCCTCTGACCACTAGTCTAGTCAAGCGTGACAAGCAGGCTACTGATTTGATCAACCATGAATTAACATAGAAGGATTTGATGCTTAGATCCTGCAGTGTTGACAACGTTGTGAGCTCAGTCACCCATGCTAAGGATATGAGCTCGTCTGCGTCCACAGTAGATGCTAGGCTCAATGTCTCCAGCTTGGTCAGAAGAGACAGCCCAACAGGAAGGCTGGATTGACCTGGTTCATACACGACACTGTGGTGATGTATCACCCTGCCGCTGCACTTGTCCAATTTCAAAACTTGCAACCCTTGACAAACAGATATGTCAAAGTTTTGGAGAGTGGTGTCTTTGACATCAAGCTGTTGCAGTGTTCTCACAAACTTGCAGCTTCCTGTACAGTCTAATAAACCAGCGAAGCATTGCATATGGGTCAGGTGCTCAAGTGAGGCAAGGCCATCAAAACAGCCCCTGAGCCACAAGCTTCTGAGCTTGGGCAGTGCTTGCAACGGGTAAAGACTTATTACCGCCTTGTCGACCGCCCATAAACTACACTTCTCGAGGTTCGAAAAGCCTCCAAGCAGCTGAATTGAGCGGGCGATGCTGACTTCGCCAACGTTTATGAACTTCAGTTGAGATGTGATGGAAGTCAGGGCACTCAAGACCACGTCAACCGTAGGACTGGCGCAGTTCGCTTCGAAAATCTTCAAGCAACTCTTGTTCTGCTGCAACCATGCCAGCAAGCTGGGCAAGGAACTGCTGGGAAATGCTTCAGGAAGAGATAGTCGCCTCAGGAAGAGTGGGTGAGCTGCAAAGATCTCGTTGAACTGCTTGCACACCAATCTGAGCTGGTGGAGTTGTCTCTGATTCTGATGATCGTCTTCGATATCGTTCCAACTCCTGTAGCGTATCTGTGCGGCCTCAACGTGAGCGAACACCTCAGTCCAGAGCTCTGCTGTAAGTAAGGTCCGCTGATTGCTACTGTGCATGTTGGCCTGCTGCTACAGGTTGGTAAACCGCTTCTTCCGCTTGGCCTTGGATTCAATCGGTTGGCAGATTTGGGACATAAAGTTGCTCATTGGGACATAAAGTTGCTCATTGGGGCATATTGCTCATTGCCGATCAGCCCGCTGAGCCTCAGTGTCATTGATTTAGAACCTCGCCAAGAGAGAGCGAGAAACGTTCCATGCCCAGCGGTCCTTGCCCAGCAGGTGACAGCAGATTCGTCGTCTGTGACGGATCGATCATGCTTCTATGGTGCACAGGGACAGACTCACAATCCTACCCCAACTGCATGTGTCGTTTGATAAGCAGCAAGGTAGCTGTGCGATGACAGGAGCGCATGCATTAACAGTCAACTACTAATGATCTCCTGCCAGGCGTATAGGCTAAGACACGTGAAAGGCAAACAGCCCTCAATTACATGGGGTGGTGTTTTGCACAAGCGGAAGCACCTGTGTTGTTACTTGACAATGACATACAGCACTGCTCCGTTGTAGATGGCATGAGCCAAGATTGGAGCAATCAGATTGCCTTCAGCAGCAACTGTGACAGTGCCAAGGCACACCCCCAGGGCTGTCAAGGGTATCAGGTCGCCAGGTGATACATGAGAGCCAGCAAAGACGACTGCTTGAGCCAAGACCTGCGCTCAGCACAGGACATTAACAGCGCTGGGCCAACAATAAGGAGGCATGCATCTCACGCTGTGAGCAAAGAAGCTTTACCAGTGCTTTGGGACTGCTTTCAGCAAGCTCCAGCAGGATACTGTCAAGGTGACAGATGTTGCTGGCAGTGACAGCTCCATCTCCTGTGAGCAAGCGTGGTCAAGGCATCATCACGCAGCAGGCAGTACTGATACTACAAGTAGTGATCCTATGTGACCTGCTGTGATAGGCAATGCCACAAGCCTTAGCGAGCACAGTCTACAGCTTGGTGACAACTAGTTAGGCATTCAGGACAAGAACAGGTTTTGTTTTTAGTGTTATGAACCCAATGGCCAGGTTCCAAAACTGCACTTGTCAGCAAAGTTTGGTAAACCATCATGTTCAGTGTTGCGCATGAAAACGTCACTGCAAAATCTGTCGGCAGGCATTCAGAAAAACAACAGGCTGTGGCAGGATCTGTAGTGGTTAACGCTTTCTACCAAGAAAGCGCAAACGGTGTGACTCACCGCAGCAGGGGTGGGTAACCATCTGGTTAAGGAAGGCAGCAGGAAGCCTCTGTAGGTGCACTCCTCAAGAAGAGGGGCGCCGATGATGCTAGCTCCTGCTATGGCTGCTACTGTGCTTGTCTGTCCGTCTGTGAGCAGCGTCTTCACTGTACCTGCTCAGCATGAAAACATGTCTGTTGTATTCAGCAACACCTTTTCATGAGCACAGGAAGCAATGTGAACGAGTGACAGGATCATACACTTCTGAGAGCCTTGAGCATCTCACCAGCTGGGACCAGATAAAAATAACAACAATGAAAACAATGATAGTAACAAAAACAACAACTATAATAACAATAATAATAATAATAATGATGATGATAATAAATGGTAATGTTACCGCTTTCCGGCTCATGATGAGCTAGGTACATGCAGGGCAAGTCTTGTCTCTCGAGGGACTAGACACACCGGTTTACTGCTATGCCTACAACCGGCATTGCTTGTCCATCCTCAAGTATCACCTGTGCCATCCCTGGGAACCAAGGTTTTGTTCATGCAGCAATCCCATGCAGCAGCATGATGTCTGTGAGTGTAACCAAGGTATGCTCTGTTCCATCTTGGAAACCTTACCTGTCGGCTCTTTCAACCTCGACACAACACCGCATGTTCTGTTCTAGAATGGTGTCATCAGATCTTCTGCATGACAAGCTTCCAGCAATGTGTTTGGAGCCTTCTGGGGAATAGCCACCAACACCAACGCCGTATGAGAAGATGCCGTAAACATAAATATAAAACTGCAGGTTGGATATGAAAATTACACACACATATCTCACATGCAAACAGCATCATCATATCTAGGACACCATCATGAGGTCTAAATACATGAGGTCTAAAGATAACCAGCCCACCTGTGTTTTGTGCAGCAGCACCACCAGTGACAGCAGCAGTTAGCAGGGTGAGGCACAGGGCTGTAACCCCTCCACTGATGCCTAACCCCACAGCCTCACCATCCAGCTTGTACTTGTACCTGCAGCAGCCAGAAGCTTGATGGCTGTGTGTTGCATCTGCTGACAGTGAGGCTGAGACTATAGTATGTTGTGCTGAGCTGTAGCTGATAGCAATCAATCAACCGACCAATCAATCAATCAACCAATCAATCAATCAATTCAGTTAATAAACCCACCAACCAATCAATAATCAATCAATCAATCAATCAATTCAGTTAATAAACCCACCAACCAATCAATAATCAATCAATCAATCAATCAATCAAGGATTTTACAGTCGTCGGAGCCAGCTAGCCCGTTTGACCGAATTGCAGTCTTTCATCAGAATCTGAAACAGACAAAGAGTGACGTGAGTCAGTCAGTGGCAGTCAGAACCTCATGGGTGCACTTCTACATCTGCAAAGTAGAAAACATGGCAGTCAAACTGGAAACAGCCGGGTTTGACCAATTCCTGCAGGTATGCACTGCTTTGTGCCCTGGACGGTGCACATATGGTGTAATGTTAGCATAAGTGCTATGAGCCAGTTCCAGAGTGCAGACAACAGGGGCCAGCACACTGCATGATAGTCACCACATCAGCTTGCTGTTGGAACGACAACAGGACAGAAGAGATGGGAGTGGGAAGCTTACC
>JAABUU010006154.1_pt1 | contig 12997 bp, 13 predicted proteins | sample 5559301 | NCBI WGS metagenome assembly JAABUU01 (sample SAMN10711884, study PRJNA513360) | rock metagenome | isolation source: Antarctica rocks | place: Antarctica: Victoria Land, Richard Nunatak white
AGGGTGATACGGTCACCAGGCTTTGCCATGTCCACAAGGTGATCATGTGCAAACAGGGTCACTGAGTGAGGTGTTTCTCCCTCAGGAATGGCGTTGGGATTTTCCTGCACAACACTGTAATAGATAACAAGCATCCAGGTGCAGTTCCAGACTTGCAATGCCAGAAGCAGCTAATTGGTGACTCATGTGAAGCCTGCCCGAACACAAATGTCTGCAGCTGCATCTTTATGCAGGCACTGCTGAACTAACCAGCCTGTATCTTGATGGATTGAGGCTGGTAATAGCATCAAGGCATACCTGCATCTTGATGAGCTGCTTATTGTTGTATTCACTGAAGTTGTGCATCAACTGCATGGTCATACTCTTGCCACACATGGCGTTTGGACATTTGCCTGGCTCCTCAATGGCCCCCGCCTGCAGGTAGTTCAGCACTTCCTCGCCGCAAGCTGCACACCTGAAGAGTCCAGACCTGCATGCACAGCATACGGTCAGAAACAGTACTGCAGGTTGTGGACTGCCATCATCAGGCAGGCATGTCAAGTCTGATACAGTGATGTGTGTCAAAACACAGCCACAGTCCAATGCTCAAAATCAAAGAGCAATGTGCATGTTGTCTACCTTGGATCAGGGATGATACTGCTAGACCTTGTGACCATGCCACTGACAGATATCAGTTTGTTCATATCCTCTGGGTTCAGATCCCTGATGACCTTGTGCTCCTTGAGGTTGAAGGGCCGCACCTGTGTACACACAACTCTTACCATCTTGTGGCTTTGCATATACAGGCCGTGCCAGTATGGCACACCAGCAGCCTGCCTGATTACTAATAGCATGCCTTGTTTCCCAGAAAGATTCTCACTTACTGTGAGCATGTTGTCCTCCGGAAGCTCCTCCCCAAGAAGATCCGCAGCAATGTACCTAGCCTCATTGTCAAGAAGAGGAATGACCTCTCCAGGATACGAAATCAGCTGGCCATACAACTCTCTGTCATATTCATACATGTGCATCAGATCAATGTTGAGAAACACCTCTTCATCATCCACTGCCTGCACATCAGCAACCCCAGCAATAGCGATGCACTGCAGGACTGAGGTTGGTTGCGCAGCCAAATCTAGGAACATCTTGGCTCACTGAGGTGCCTGAAGGGTTGGTCACATGACTCACTTGTTTGATCAGTGTGGTGTACAAAGCCTCGCTGCTGCCTTCTTGTGTGAAGCTGCGCATGAACCGTCTGATTCTGTTCTGTATGTCCGCAATCACCAGATTTGTGCCCCACACAAACGTGTTGTTGTGCTCTGTTCCACCATCGTCTGACATTGCCTCAGAGTCAGCACCCTGGCATCACCCAAGGTCACCTCAAATATGCAGTGATCAGTTGTTCCCCCACATAAGCTGGTCAGTGCTTACCGTAAACCCAGAATTGCCTGGCAAACTCAACCGCCGGCCTCGCTGAGGAGTATATCCCTGGCTTATGTCACTGCGATATGGTCGCCGGCTGCCACTGAGTGGGGGCGCCAGAGCCCCGTAACTCATGTGCGGACTTGCTGTGCTACCTGGAAGGGAGGACGCTGGCAGAGAGCTGGCCGCCTGTTGTGCAGATGCAGCACCATATTGACCACTGTCAGCAGGAGCTGCTGGTAATGAGAGCGTGGGGGACGAAGGTCCTGCAGTGATCGTTCGGGACGTATGATCCAACTGAACGGAAAACCTCCACCTTGAACACAGCAGTGCATATATTCATCGCTTACCTGCTTGATCGGACATGTTGCCTGTCTGCTGGACCGTATGACACTAAGCTGACATTCATGCACGGCGTGTGCTACTTTGTTTGGAAAAGGTGCCACTAGTGAACTACTTGAAGGAAGTATGCCAATTCCGCGAATTTGCCTCAGCTGCCTTTGCCTCAGCCGAATTTGCCTCAGCAGAATGCATTGACCCACCGTTGCCATCATGCACCGTCAAGCTTGTTCAAGAATCATGACAAGTAGCTGTTGCTGTCTTTTGTGGTTGCAAATCACTGTCCACACATGATCTTGTTGTCACAGCCTGTATTGAATGTGGGTCATGCAATTTCCAATAGCCGTTGTGCTTACATCACTGTTTTGCGTGAAATGTTCGATATTCTGCATCAGGCTTGAAAAGCTTGTTGCTGAATCCCTTGCTTCTTCCACACCAGCACTAAAGTAAACCCGCTCTGCAATTACAACATGTATCTAGCAAAGGCAGGCATCATCATAGCTTGAGCTTGCCAATATTTCGATAAGCAACAAACAAGTAGCACCTCTGTAACCAGCAAACACAAGGAAACAAGAGCATGCCACATGCAACCTAAAAGCCGCATGATCAACAAATGCGCATCAGAGGAGCAAAGTAGTGAGTTTGCACGCTCACCAGGGTCATGACAATGACTGAAATGCCACATGGCAGACAAATCAAGGGGTCCCTGAAGAATCTGCTGGCAAGGAGCAGCCCCAACAAGCTAGACTGCATTCACAAACACAACCTTGAGCTTCAAGTCTCTGGTTGTTTGTGCAAGAATGCATGCTTGTAATTGATTGTTTTCCTTGTGGATGGTGGTCAGCATTTGCGTGGCCCATAAATCACACAGCAGCAGGCCAGGTGCAACAGCATGTGCACAGACAAGCGAGTTTGCATGCTGTAGTATCTACAGAAGGTCATCTGTAAGCCATAGGAAGAAAGGATGGGCGCCTAAATGCAATCAAGGTACCTGCATGCCAGTTTCCAAGCTGATGCAGCGCGCTATTGGCACACCACCTGAGCCAGGTGAAGTGGTGCGAGCCATCAAATAACCTACTGCAAAAGCAACAGAATGAAACACCATCACCTGCAAGGCATGATTGCCTCAAGAACAAACCTGCAGTAGAGCGTGATGTGCACAGTGTGTAGTCAGCTAGAAGCCAGGCAGGGCAGCAATGCAGACTGTGGCTCTAGAGACCCTCTACACTGGTGCTTTGGTATCGCTGGACATCTACGCGTCTGGTCAAGAAAGAATGCAGTTGCCCAGCAATGTGTTGAGAACATAGACTTCACAGTCTAGAGCTTGACAAACAGCATGGCAGCATATGCAGCAGTGTGACGCATGACACCAGCTGCCAGCAGCAGTGCAATAGTGGGGCCAGTCCTGCAGGGGCCTGAAGCAGGTGCCAGCGTGAAGCAGGTGCTGCAGCATTGTTATTCTTTCTGCTTCAAGGCACAGCAAGCCCACAGAAACATGTACCGGAAGCAGTACAGTGGCGCCCATGGAAGAACGAGCTGCAGCTGCATTGGAGGCGAGGGAGGCTCCCACGCAGGCACACGTGTCCAGCAGTGATAGAGGAGCCAGCAAGGGTCGCAGCCTCTTCACAAAGCTGGGCAGGAAGGTGCTGCATACCAGTCCTGCAAATCACATATTGACCCGTTCAGGTATGCATCTGTCAATCTCAAGCATCAGAGACTCATTCATGCCACACATTAAATGGGCTCTATACAACATGCAGAGCCCAATACTTTCATGTTTCGTCCACCATCAACTGTTTGTCTGATTCTGATGGTCATCTCGTTGGGAATGGATGTGCCCATATGTCAGGCAGACTTGGGAGCACGGAGGCTTGCTTTCAAGTTAGTGCATTCATGCAGAAGATTAGCTCCATCAAAACTATTGGTCTAAAACTCCCATCGCAGAGCAGAATCAGAGCACCTTGACTTTGGAACATACATGCGCCAGTAGATAACACATTCATAAGGACTACACCATTCAAGATGCCACAGCACATCAATATGTGTTCTCTACGAAACGCAGCAAGCTACATTCTCGGATTATGCTTACTGGCTTCCACAATCAATTGCCTACCTATGCCAACAGGGAGGATGACAATCTGCATGATGGAGGCAGCCATGCCTTGCACATCCACAGGGATGCGCTGACCCAGCAGCAGCAGCACCAGCAAGGGTGTCACAACCACTCCTGCTGCTGTGGACAATGCTGTCAGTACAATGCTCAAAGCAGCCTGTTCTGGATGTACCAGAAAGGTTGCATAGTTGGATAGCTGAGCCCCTGACACACAGGACACCTGTCATGAAGCAAACAAGGCCTGGTCACTGGTCTGTTCGCTTACAAATGGTATGATTGGAGGAAAGCCTGCCATGGTCAGGTTGCATTAGCTGTCATGCAAGTAATGTTTCAGCCCGCAGCATACGTGGCCAATTGCTTGCACAAAGAGTCATAGCTATGACAATTTGCCAGGTCTCAGGCATGATTTAATGATAGCTTGCAATTCAGCTGACAAGCATAGTGCTCAGTAATAGATGTCATACCAGGACTAGGCCGGTGGCAACTTCTGATGGTAAATTCAAAGCTGGCACCAGTGTGGATGCCAGCATGATCCCCAGCAGTGGTTTCACTATCCACTGTCCCACAACCCCAAGCAACAGCAGCTGCAGACACACAGCATCACTGTTTGCCAGTGATGTTTGTCATGGCTTGCCGTACACAATCTTGCGTCAATCAGTCTGCATGTGCAAGCGTACCACGCAATAAATGCCAGTTACAATTGTCACATGGTGATGTTAAGATCTGTTTTTGCAGGTGAAAAGCTGAAGCACCATTGCCGGACTAAACCAGGTTTGTCACAAACAAAATGCACAAACAACTTTGGACACTTTGTCAGCAGAAAAGTTGTTACCTTCGGGGTTTTGAACACTTTGGCAAAAGCTTTCAGCTGCAGGTTAACACCCACAGCAAACATGAGAAAGCCAAGGCCAGGAGCATAAAAGCTTGGAGTGAACCAAGCAAAGGAGACAGGATGCAACCTACACAGCACTATGGTAGAAATGGGTGAAGGAGTGAGGGTTAAGTTGGGCAGCAGCAGGTAAATAGCGCGAGCTGCTTACAAGGCTAAAGCAGCACTGGCAACTACTGCATATGGCAGGTACTCGCTGCTATTGGACAAGAGCATCACCACCCTGTTCTGGCTGACCTGCAGACACTGATGGCTTCTCATTGGAGTGGGAGGCCACGACGTAGACCAGGTGGTCAGGTGAGGTTGGTGTACTCAGTTCAAGCGTCAAGGTATGGGGGGGCACGACCGTACCTCAGGACGCTCGGGCTGCTGCTGTTGCTGAGGGCTTGCCATGAGAATTTTGATTCGCGTGCTACTGTATGTGCCGAGCCTCTTGCGACTGACTCGATTGTGTCGGTGCAAGTCAAGCTGGGTTCTGGTTGCCCATGGCCTAACAGTGAGTGTCCTGCCATATACGGCAGGCCTCGAACACACCTGGAACTGAAGCCGATCAATCACAGGCCGCGCAGCAGCAGACATTGGGCTGTATGACTTGAATCCCGAGGCTGACACTGTCAGCCAGCCCGGGCTGCAGATGCTTTGATCAGCGATCTGCTCTTGGTTTTAGTCCGCGGACGTCCTCTTTGCTGAGGCTTGCCGTACCCCCCCTTTGTGTGCATCCTAGGAGCGGCGCATGATCAGTGTAAGAATGCAAGCTGCATCGGCAGGTGTGCGCAGTCGCAGTCGCTTACTCAACTCGTTTGAGCTGAGCGCACAGTTATGCAAAGCAGGTAAAGTCAAGATTTGCCTGCACGGCACACACAGCAAGGCAGGCCGGAGGCTAAAGCAAAGCTTACAATAAAGAACATACCTGTACAGTCAACCTCGCAAGTGCAATGTCAACCGGCTTCACAGCTTGCCACAGCAGTTTAACGTCGCCATCGTGCTCACGAGACATCCCACTTTCAGCTCAACCAGACAGTACCGTCATACAACAGTCCGATTACTGCAAAGAGCAAACCGTGCAGCCAGAAAGCAAAATGTCCAAATCCGAGCAGGTTTGCTCAGCATGTTTATGCCCAACAAGCAGATTAACAAAGCTGCAGACCTGGTGAACGACCTGCTTGAGACCGCGTCTCGGACTGACGGAGGCGCAAGCACGTCTCAGGATCAACGCACAACGATCAGAGACTTGGTGCGTTCTATCGCCAGTCGACATCGGTCAGTAGTACGACTGCTGGACAGACCACATGCCTGGACAGACCAGTGCGTGAGTGTCTCAGGCTGAGCAACTTCGAGGCGCTGGCGGTGTCCAAAATCCCGTGTTTAGTGATCTAGTTTGGGGAGAATACGAGGCAAGCACAACATCAGCTGTTCTGAGCATCTGCAGCCTGTGCTTGCGTGACAAATACTCTTCTTCAGGTGACTTATGCTTCAAAACCTCAAGCAGCAGGCGGCCCAGTTCTCAGAAGTGCCCCTGGCAAACTCATTTTTGGCAGCCAGAAACTCAGGCAAACTTTAATCCCAACAGAGAGCCTGGTGAACAGTGTCAGCTTCAGAGCTCTTGGAATCTTTCCTGGAAATGCAATACAGGACGCTGTCATTGAAATGCTATCTGGAACCAAGTACAAGGTACAGTAACAACTGATGTGTTTTCTGCATGCTACAATCTCACACGGGTTGCACACGTTATGTCGCACATCAGTCACAGATACATCGGTTGCTTACCCCTGCTCTGCGCATGCCTATCAGTGCGTATAACTGCCCTTGTCCCATATGCAGCTCACACTTCAGCCTGCCAAGATCTTTGGGATTCAACTTGGGCCATCCAAAAGCATAGAGCGTGTCTTTGATGTGCTGTATCTGGATGAGAAGGTGCGTGTGGTGGAGTTCCTGCCAGACCAGTCCCCCAACAGCAACAGTTCAGAACCAGTCCTATTTGTCCTGAGACGCCTCAGTGATGTGCAGCACCCCCAGTCAGGCAGACAGGTATGCTGGACCTCCGGCAACTGCCTTCCATGCTTGCTCTCCCAAGCCACCTTGCAATGTGCTTTGCTTACATTCCTTGCAAAATGGATCCTGTTTTTGAGCTGCTCACTGTGTTGAGACGTGACTAGTAGTCGATATAGGGCCTCAGAGCTTTTTACTACATCACAGGCCAGCATCAGGTCCTGCTTTACTGGTCAACGCACATCAAGCTTGTACAATTATGGTCATGAGTATTATGGTCATGAGTACGACATCTGCAGGAAAGAGGCACGCGTTGACAGGGTGAGACCGCATGTTTGCAACACTGTTGGGAATGCTGAAACATCGCTAATGGTTAGAATCTTTTGCGTCATAGTGAAAATACAAACTCAGAAGTGGCTGGGGACCGCATACTGACTGGAGACATCTTAACTGTCATATGTAAGTGAATGCTGCCCTGTAGAAAAGACATTTGCAGACTCACTGTCACATCTGTGCCATTCATGGTGGCATTGTGTGCAGAAACAAGCAAGCAATCAATGGCAGAATGCGTGGGAAGCGCTTCAGCAGACTTTGAGGATGAAAGACCTCAGCAGCAAGCAAAATGGTGCTGGCTTAGCTACTCAAGCTGAGCGAAAGTTCAAGCAACAAAACAGATGAGACTTGCACCATTTTTGTATGCAACTTTTGGCCTCAGAGTGCCTATCAGCAGCCCTGAAGAATGACATGCTGGCGTTGGTTTTGGGTAATGTGATGCTTCAAAAGCGCTGGCCAACAGCTCATTGACCACTTGCATGTCACTGGCCAGTCAGGATTTCCTGACATTGATACTCAATCTTGAGTTGCAAGATAAAGCAAGTTGTCAATGATGACATGCAGGCATAAAGTAGTGCTAAAGCAACAGAAGCAAAAACTTATGATCAGCTACTCAACCTTATTCGGGCTAGAGACAACGCTGACTACATATACTTTGCCGTTTCATGGTTGACAATCTGTCAGCAGCACCCACAGAATGCAGCTTTGCTAGTGTTCTGCCTTGATCCAGGCTGGTCGCTGCCCACCCTGTATGCCTGTGGTATGACAGTACAGCACACGTATGAGCTAGGCTTGTGACTTGCCTTCTGTAAAGCAGGGCAACCACAGCATGTTTGTGTCATGTGTGCATTTATGGGGAGCTCGAGCTGTAACAGGACATGTCACTTTGGCAGCTGTTCTAGCCCAAATGATATGCAAATCGCCATGCTGATGTCAATCCATGTTGTCAGCAAAAGGTTGATGCATGCTGCAGTCAGCAAGCAATGGGTCATGCTGTCTGCTCTATGACTACCTGATCTTGGTGATTGCATCGGTGCATAATGCAGCTATCGCTTCAATAGCATACTCTGGGACTCCCAAGTCCTGACACTGTTGTAAAGTTAGTGCACCGCGCCATCACCAACAGCTAGCTGACCAGTCAGCATGCCTTGCTGCTCAGCATGGGTCTAAGGCAACAGTGCTCACCCCACATCTCTCCTGTGATTGTTCCCAGCCAACAGTCTCAAATGCATCGCTAGTACTTGCAGGTATACTTCATCATGTAGTAAGCATGTAATCATTGACTGCGACCCATTCCATCTGTAAAACGAGTCCGCAAATCATCCAGGGGAGCCAGGTCACTCAGAAATTTCTCCCAGGGGGGTGATCCTAAGCCAGATGAACGTACAGTCCCATCTAGCTGTATTTGTACAAACACATGATCTCCCTTGACATTTGCTGTCTTCTTCTGTTGCTCCAGCCATTCAAGCCACTCTGCTGTCTCATATGCCTCCAGTTGCCACTTCTTGTCTTCGGTTGAGACTTGCTTGACCTGCTGAACAGGTTTTGGAGCCCCAAAGCCCTTGCTGTCTGCTGCTTTTGAGGATCTGCAAGAACCACACTGCTGCATCCACATTGGTGAGCTAGCAATAGCACCCAGAATGCCTGCACTCTGAAGTGAGCATCAGCAGGCATACTGTAATGCAAAGTGGCCAATCAGGTGCAAACTGATGTGCCTTACAACAGCAATCCTGCTGCAGAATAATGCCCATGCAGGCAACAGCTATCTGCCTATCCAGCAATATATGTAGCTTGTGGATTGCTTACTTGAATTCTTGCTTGAGAGACCTGAGTGTCTGTGTGAAGTCAGCAGCGTCAGCCTGTAGTGGGATCACAGACACGCCCCGCAAGCGCAGCTCTGAGATGAATGGCTTTGCAGCCTGCAGAGTTCTTGAGATTTGCCCTTTGCTGCCAGCTATAAGGACAGGCCGGGTAGACCCCCTGAATTTTGCCACTGGGACAACTCGGTCTGACCCGACTCTCACCTTCAGCACTGCCAGCAAGTCAGGGCTTACAGGGGTCCATTTCAACAACTTGTGATGTCCCATGCAGCACTCAACCCAATTATTGCAAGACTGATCACATTGCAAACATCATGCTGATCACACAAACACTTTCCATGCTGCAGTCAGGCCATAACTAGAGATGGTACATACCTCCAGATGCATATTCTCTCATGCGCCATGATGATGATGCAAGAGAGATCCAGGCTGAACATCTCTTGTGATGACAAGCCATCTAAGCCAAAGGCTGCACATGCGCTGACATTCTTGACAAGTTTTACTGGTAGCACACAGAGCAGTGTGTACCTGCAGCCGCGCCAATGCCTCCTCCCTTTCTACACTTGATCTGTCGCGCTGGCGAGCTTTTAGGTCACGCTGGAAGAGCCAGCTGGTGCCCGCTATGCCCAGACCATTGATCACAACATTCAGCAAAACGCCATACAGCTCAGGTGCATCCTTGCCACCTAGAGCATGACACACAGCAATCACGCTGGGTAGCATATGGATTGTCGAACATACAGATGGTGGCAAGCCGTTAAGCCACAGTATAGGCAGCAGATGCATGCTGAGCTTGCAACCCAAAAGTTGCTGCACAAGCTGCTTAGATGCGTGTGCTGAACACAGCAAGGGCGCTCTGCACATGAGGCAGATTGTGACGCAGTCGTTGGACTGACTGACCTTGCAAGACGCCCTTCAAGGCATACAGAGTAATGCCGAGACTGACAACAGCTGCTGCGCCGGCACCAAGTGTCAGAAACATTCGTATTAGTCTGAATGGAGCCTTGGCTTCACTGCGCAGCTCCACAAGGCTTGCTTTGGATACTGCGCCTTTGATGTTCTCAGTGGCATCAAGCCACTCACGCCGCTCTCTCAGTTGCCTGAGGTCTGGGTCCTGCAGTTGATATGGTTGTTTATGCACTTTAAGAACTAAAGTTTTGTGTACACACGAAGATGCAGATGGGCATTCATTCACCTTCAAGGCCACTACATATTTGAGCCCATAGTTGTTGCATGCGTCTGAGACAGCATCTGCTGCAGCCTGCCACTTTTTCTCTTTGACAAAACAGCATGCGCTGTTGTATAGTGCTGCCCGCGCCTCATCTTGGCTCGGGTTCATGCTGAGTCCTTTGCGGAATAGACTCAGCGCTTTTGTGGTGTCGCCGTTTGCAAATGCCTCAAGCCCTTGTTCAACGGCCACCTTAGCGGAAGCTGGTGCTTGTTGTGCAGTTGAAGCTCTGGCTTGGCTTGCTGTTCGGTTGCAGCATCTTCGAGACTGGCGGCCGAAAGCTTTTGAGCATTTATGCAGCTGTCTCAGAAGCAATGGAGAGCTGACTGGCGGTTTTGGCGTGACTGAAGCCTGTGTCGCACGATGCATGTACGTCACAAATGGCACAGAACCCATGACTCGCTGGATGTTGCAGATTGACCTCACAATAAGGTTGTTGGGTTTTTATGGGTCAGACAGGAACGCTGTCAGTTGGAACCACTCAGTCGCGGGTCAGTCGCGAAACGCCTGCATCATGCAGGCTGCATGAGGCATGATGAAGGGAGATACCCAGTGACTAATAGGAAGTTGCAAGAGTACCTGGGTCGCCATGCATGGGTAAGGTTTCAATTCAAAGCCTGATGCCACGGCAGTGCATGTAGATGGTCTGAGCTCATCAGAGGTACTTGCAATTAAACATCAAACATCAAGCCTGTGATAGCAGTGCACTGCGTTGTTGGTTCGCACTTTGGCTTGTAGCCAAAACTTGTCCGAGCCCACTCTGGCTGCGCTCCGCAAATATGATCTGGCAGAATGCGCGAACACTAGCTCCGGTATGCTGTCCCACAAAGGCAGCGTCACGTCGCTGCTTCTGCTGTAACGCAGTTAGCTCTGTTGAGTCGGAATCTGTGCTGGACTGAGTGTGGTATGTTGTATTCAGGACAAAATTTGCTTCTTGACATACCCGTGCCTATTCTGTACGAAATCACAAAGCGTCTGAACGTCCGCAGCCAGTGCAATCTTTTCCTAGCAAGTTCCTATCTCTACAGCAAATGGCGTCTGCAAATTTCAGAGAAAGATCAAGATTGGCACTTTTTGAGCAGCTGCCTGGACTTTTTGGCACAAACATCTTCTGATCGCATCTCTGCGAGCCTGACATCTCATGTGACAGCTCGGTGTAATGCCGACTTGACCAGGGTTTATGTGTGTTGTCCTGTGCCTGAAGGGCTGTTTTGGTACAAAGCCTGGTCAGGACCAGCCCGTCATTATAGGACCGTTTTGCTTAAATGTGATCTTAAGTCGAGCCCAACCCAAGAGTTTTTGTTCCACAAGATCTCTGGTGGCCTTGGCTTGTTTAGTGCTAGCATGGTATGGCGAGTCAGGCCACATGCTGACTGGTATGAACTGCAAAGTGCGGGGCAGCAGCTTTTCAACCGCTTGAAGCAGACCAGAGGGTTTTTCAAACTGGTTTTTGATGACGCCTGGGAACCTAATGACTATGATCCCTATGAAATGCCGTCATGTCTGCTGGTGACACACTATGATGGAGGTTGGGCGATTGATGGTGTTCAGTGCATTGTTTCACCTCCAAAGCTAGACTTTGATTTGATGCCAAAGAGCATCATGTCTGTTGAGGCAAAGTTCTACAGCAAGGGCACTGCAAGGACAGTATGGGATGAGGACGTGGCGGAGGCACAAGAGCATGCAGACTTTGATCCAAGCTATGAATCAAAGACAGCTTTTGCGTACAAGGGTAATGTAGAGTTTACTGCACCCAATTCTGATGGGTCAGTCCAGATTGGAGACTATGAAAGCTCAGAGCCTGAGTGGACAGTCTCAGACTCTAATGTCACTTCGGAAGATGATGACATGCAGCAGTAATACTTAAGCAAGAATGTCTTTGAGTAGTGGGTGGCTCAAAGGCATCTTTATTTCATTTTGTTGAGTTGCTGCATATGCGATGTCACTAAAATTGATAAGAAAATGGAAGGTATCAGCTCAGGTATTGAACAATCTGAACAACTTCAGCTGACACAGCCCTGGAACACAACAGTTGAACAGGTCACACTGCTTTTCAGATGACAAAAGGAAGGTGTGTGCACACATGGTGCATCTGTTGTTGCAAATGTTATGACCACTCTAAAGTACTCAGGCATGGGTGTAAGGAGAGATGCCAAATGGTGATGTGCTGCACGTATCTTGTACATTTTGGACACAACGGTCAGATCTGCCTAAAATGTCTCTCCTGAGCATGTGCATTTCACTGACCAGACAACAAGATGTTGCAGGGTACTTGTACATGTTCCTGCAACAAGCACAAAATTATTCAGACATCCAACCTCAGCCTGTCTCCAGGACATAACGTTGCCAAGCTTAATGATTGTCTACACAACCCAGATGCCAAGCTTCATGATTGTCTACACAACCCAGACTTGCCCACACTACTGCTTGTCAGAGAAATGCAGGTAGCACACCTTGAGCCTGAACGCCTCTGCTTTAGGGCGAGTGTGGAGTTGCGTGCTGGCTATGCTCCAGTGTGCTGGCTTTGATACAGCTGATTGCAGACATTGCATACGCCCCATCACCCCCTCCTACATTTTGGCACACGTGCAACTTGCCACATAGGTGAAGCTGCCGCCCAAACAACAATCAACATAACATCTTGTCATTTTGCAGTTAAGCGCTCTCAAATACACAGAAGCTGAAGACAGCCTGAGAGTCAGACTAATGCCCTCACTCAGTCTGATCAATGCAGTTGCATGTTACAGGACAGCGTAAGACGTTTTTGTTTCTGAGTCACGCCAGCATGCCTTTGTACAGCTGCTAGATCACTCTTTCGTACAAATGCACCAGGGCAACAAGCTTTGCATTTCACATCCACATGCAATATGACACAACAATGGATTCTT
>JAABUU010006157.1_pt1 | contig 12987 bp, 16 predicted proteins | sample 5559301 | NCBI WGS metagenome assembly JAABUU01 (sample SAMN10711884, study PRJNA513360) | rock metagenome | isolation source: Antarctica rocks | place: Antarctica: Victoria Land, Richard Nunatak white
GGATACGAGCGCGGGTGGGAGTTGCTCCACCTCAACGAGACACTCCCGCGAGATGTCGAGACGCGTCCCCTCGACCTACTCGTGACGACGCGCGCTGAGGTGGCCGAGCGCGTCGCACAGGCGCGCATCTGGCGCGCTACGGCCCCTGCGCCGCGCTCCACGCCTATCTCAACGCAACAGTAGATACAGCACGGGTCCATACGAGCCTGTTGTGATGCCCCAACTGGTCTAGATCGTAGAGGAGATGACATGCATCCACGAGAAAAACAGAAGCACGGGAACTACGAGCCTGATGCCCATGGCACACCCCTGCTCGTATCCGTCCCCGAGGCAGCGCGCCTACTGGGAGTCGGCAAGACGTTTGGATGGGAGATGGTGCGCAGCGGCAACATGCCCAGCATCAAGCTGGGGCGGCGCGTCCTCGTCCCCCGGGCGGCGCTCGAAAGGCTGATCAGCATCGAGAATCGGTGGAGACCCTCCCGGAGACCGACAAGGATCTCGACGCAGCGCACCACCTCGGGCGTATCCCTCGGCCACCGGACACACGCCACCATGCTCCTTGATCAGGAGCATAGAGCCGACTACGCCGATACAGCTAGACGCGGCCGGGCACCGGCGAACCAATCGGTCCACCGGCGCCGTCGCTGTCCATACCGTCGATGTCAACATGGAGCGCCAGCTTGAACCCTGAGCTTGGTGATCATTGGCTGGACATGGAGGATCTCGAAGCAGGCCGTACATCGAGCATGGTGGAAAACTGAGGCGGCGCCGCGATGGCGGCGTTACTGTGCAGCAAGGACAGCGCCGCTCAAGGTGGCCAACCCACGGGCGATTGTCGAAACCAGAGAGGCGGGGGACACGACCCCGACAGGTGAAAGGAGGGTCAGGATGGCGCGGGGAAGTATCAGGAAGCATGAGCGCGCGGAGGGCGTCCGCTACGAGGTCGTAGTGGACCTGGGGATCGACGCGGTCACGGGCAGGCGGCGACAGCGCAGCAAGTCCTTCAAGACCAAGCGGGAAGCCCAGGCGGCCATGACCACTTGGCTAACAGAGATCGACAGGGGCGTCGCCGTAGACCACTCACGCCAGACCGTGAGCGACCTCCTGCGCTATTGGCTCGATACCCACGTCCGGCCCAAGACACTCCAACTGTACGAGGACACCGTCGACCGCCATTTAGCGCCAGGCCTCGGGCATGTGCCCGTACAGAAGCTGACGCCGGCGACCGTGCAGGCGTTCTACGCGGACAAATTGGCCGCTGGCGCTAGTGCGTAGGCGGTCGCAGCCTGCCATCAACGCCTCAAACAAGCTCTGAAGACGGCCGTCCGCCTCGGCATCGTGGGGGCGCAACGTGTGCGACATGGTCACGCCACCACGCGTCCGGCACCGCGAGATGACGACGTGGGACGCTGACCAGGCGCGGCGGTTCCTGGCCGTCGCGTGCGCGGGCAGCGCCTACGGCCCTGTGTGGATGGTGGCGCTGGCGACGGGTATGCGGCGGGGCGAACTCCTGGGGCTGCGCTGGCGGGACATGGACCTGGAGCGTGGCCTCCTGCATGTGCGCCAGGCAGCGGTGCGCGTGCGCGGGCAGATGGTGATGTCCCAGCCCAAAAGCCTGGCGGGGCGGCGCGCCCTCCCGCTGCAACCGCCCGTCATAACCGCCCTGCGCGACAAGGCACGCCAAAACGAGCGCCGCCTCGGGCTAGGGGTAGCCTGGCAAGACGACGACCTCGTGTTCGCTTCCGCGAGTGGGGGGCCGATCAACCCCTCGAACTTACGGCGCGACTTCCTGGCGCTCGTGGAGCGGGCCGGTGTCCCGGTGATCCACATCCATGACCAGCGCCACACATACGCGACGCTGGGCCTCGCCACTGGGGCGAACCTCAAGGCCCTCTCGGACAGCATGGGCCACGCGCAGACCTCCATCACCATGAATACCTACGCGCACGCTTTGCCCCACCAGCGTCAAGAGGTGGCCGATAAGGTGGGTGACATCCTCTTCGGCGTGGCGCCCTCGGTGGGGTCCAAAGAAGTAGTTCATCTTCATAATAGGCTTGGTATACCATATGCTGTACGTTATCACCTGAAATCGAGCCTTAGACCACTACATCTGGTGCCCATTTTTATTGTGAAGATGAACTAGTGTCCGGCGACCGTCCGTGAGATTTTTGTGAGATGGCGTGAGCCGCGTCGGCCCCGTGGTTGCATCGCTGCGATGAGAAGCAACACCGAGGCCCCTTTGTCAGCGTGACAAGGGGGCCTCGGTGTTGCTACAATGAGAGCCGATGGTCGGACTCGAACCGACGACCGCCCATTTACGAAACGGGTGCTCTACCAACTGAGCTACATCGGCGTATGGCGTATGGCGTATGGCGTATGGCGTATGGCGTATGGCGTATGGCGTATGGCGTATGGCGTATGGCGTATGGCGTAGACCGCGTGGGTTTGTGGCGGCCGCGGCGCCAACCCTGTGTAGTATAGAAAGAGCGGGGCCGATATGTCAAACCACGTCGTTAGCGCCGTCGTCGTGGCTAACGGCGTGCCCTCTGACCCGACGATCTTCGACACGCTGCTCCGCGCGGCTGACATCGTCGTCGCGGCCGATGGCGGCGCGCGTGCGCTCATCGAGCGGGACCTGCCCCTCACGACAATCGTCGGCGATCTGGACTCGCTGCCGCCGGATCTGCTCGACCGCTGGCAGACGCACGGGGGCGATGTGCGCCGCTATCCTCGCGCGAAGGACGAGACCGACCTCGAGCTCGCCGTCACCGAGGCGATGCGGCGCGGCGCCCGCCGCGTCGTTGTACTAGGCGCGCTGGGCGGCCGCGTCGACCACCAGACGGCCAACCTGCTGCTACTTGCTCATCCGTCTCTTGACGGCATCGATGTCGCACTGCTCGACGACGGCGTGCGCGTAGTCGGCGTGAAAGACGCCGCCACGCTGGTAGGGTGGCCTGGCGACGTGCTGTCGCTCCTGCCAGTGACGGCGCTCGTCGAGGGGGTCGTCACCACGGGCTTGCGCTACCCACTCGTGGGCGAAACGCTGGCGCTGGGCTCGCCGCGCGGGGTGAGCAACGTTTTTACGGCTCAACGGGTGACGGTACGTGTCCGCGCGGGAACGCTGCTGGCGTTGCATACCTGGACCGGCAAACGCGCCGTTAGGTGGTAATATTTGGAAGATAGACGCCGTCATCGCTATAGTCGCATCAAGGAGGATAACTCTTGAACCATAGACATCAGCTTCTAATCGGCGCCGCGCTTGTTGCCAGCGCCGCGTTTATCCCCGTGTCCCCCCCAAGGGCGACAGCTGTTTCGGGCACCGTATCCAGTAAAGTAGTGACAATCGACGGCGTCGGACTCATACCCGCCAATGGCAAGCGGTACATCACCGTGCTGCGGCTGCGACAGATCGCCGCCTTCGTCGCGATCTACCACACGACGTACAAAGGGAGCCTCACGGCCCATGTCAGCGTCGACCGCTATCATCGCACGATCTACCGAGACATGATGAGCAGCACGACCAGGGGCGGCCGGTCCTACTTCTACGTCTGGACGCGATTCTACAACCCTGCGCATCTTGGGCATGTGGTAGCGTATCTCACGATCCAGGCCGCCGGGACCAAGACCACAACCAGCTTACCCTTCACACTTGTGCGCTAGGTCAAGGCCGTCAAGGGTCTCTACCTCCTGCTGGTACCCGTGTACACGCGCGTCCCTAGATGTCCGCGGACATCTAGGGACGCGCGTACTGGCACGGTGTCCACAACCTTAGGAGCCGTTAAAGATTAACTTCCCGTTTTGGTCACCGCGTTCAAGCGTCCGAGGCAGCACAGCGGCGAGAAGTTATTTCTTAACGAGTCCTTAAGACGGGCCGTGTCCGCGCCTTGGCTCAGGCACGGCCCCATACAATCACGCCGACGCGTCTCGTCACGAGGCCGTTGCTGCGGGGAGCGAGAGACGATAGGAACCGCCTTATGCCGGTTGCTTGTTGCCGAGCATCAGGGTCATATTGGTGTTGCACACCTCGCACTGGCCTTTGAGCGCGCGGCGCCCGTTCTTCATCGTCACCTCCTGCGCGTCCTTCATCGGGCGCTTCTGGCGGCACTTCACGCAATACGCCTCCTGGGTTGCAGTCGCCATGACGATTTCCTCCTTGGCTGGCGCCCCCTCCTCATCAAACCGGGGGGAGCTACATGGTACACCTCACTGTCTCGGTATACCTTCAGCTACTATACACGAAAACACTGTGTCTTGTCGCATACTTGTGCGCCGATGGCACGACACATGCCAATAGAACGCCCTGTTATTTGATTGCCCCTAGCTGGTCAGTGGGGAAAAGCAACGCGCCTACACAGTACGACGCTTGAATAATCGGTCATCCTTGGCATAGGATGTGCTTTTCGACAGGTAGTCCTAAAGACAGCATAAAAAGCGAGCACGAACCAATGAAGGCGCTCACGAACTAATGAAGGCGCTATGGAAGCGCGTCCGTCCGTGGCTGCCATGGGTGGCGGTGCTAGTTTTATTAGCGCTCCTGATCCAGGCCGTGCATCCGGCCACCCTCATCGTGGCGCTACAGCACGCCACCTTGTGGCTGTTGCTGCCCGTGCTCGGCTGCGGCCTGCTAGGGCTGGTGTTGCGCGGCATCCGCTGGCACTTGCTCTTGAAAGCGATCGCCGCCCCCAACACCCTGCTCGACTCCATCATCCTCTTCACGGCGGCGCAGGCGGCGCTGCTAATCCCGGCCGGACAGTTCCTGTTGCCGGTGCTGCAGCGCAGCGAGCATGGCACGCTGATCCGCCGCTCCGCCCCGACCATCCTGGTGCAGGAGCTCGTCTTCGGCGTCCTGGTGCTGCCGGCCGCGCTGCCGGGCGTGCCGCCGTATCACACGGCCGGCTTCTTACTGCTCCTGGCCCTCATCTTCAACCTCGGAACCGGCATCTTCCTGTCGCAACGCCCAGCCGTCGCCTTTGCCCTGCGTCTCGCCGGCCACATCCCCTTCTTGCGCGGCAAGCTCCGCGATGTGACCGAACTACAGGAGCACTTCGTCACGGTAGCGAGCAGCTGGGAGGCCGTGTGGGGCACGATCTTCGATATGGCCGCGATCGCTGTCGCCGGTCTGGGCTTCTACCTGTCTCTGCTGGCGGTTGGCGCGACAGGGCTCACTTGGATCGACGGCATCGCCATCTACGCGCTGGGCAGTTCCGTGGGCACCTTGTCGGCCTTGCCGGGCGGCCTGGGCGCCAACGAAGACGTGAGCGTGCTTGTGCTCGGCCATCTGGGCCTCAAGGCGGGGCCAGCCGCCGCCGCGACGCTCATCTTCCGCGTCATCAACCTGGTCATGGGCACCGCACTCGGCTGGGCCGTCCTGCTCCTGTTCAGCGAACGCCTGAAGATCCACCCCTCTATGGAAGGCCTGGCCCAAGCCGTGCATGGCGCCGAAGAGCGGACGATCGAGGGCGAGGGGGCGACTCCGCCGCCCGAAGGCTACCTCAAGGGGTGAGCCGCCACGTCTCCGTGTCATCCGCGCCGATCCCATGGACGACGCAGCCCTCGCGCTCCAACTTCTCTAGGTGCGCGGTGATGGAGAGCGCCGCCGCTGGGTGCAGCGCGGGATCGACGGCGGTATAGATACGCGCGACGAGTTCGTCGATCGTACGGTCGCCCGCGGCGAGCCCGGCCAATACCTGCGCCTCGCGCTCCTCGCGGTGTTGGATATAGCCCTCCAACAGTTCACGCGGTCGTGCGATGGCCGGCCCATGCCCCGGCAATATCAGCTTTATGTCGAGCGCGAGCAGGCGCCGCAGCGAGGCCATGTAGTCGGTGAGATCGCCCTCCGGCGGCGCGATGACCACCGTGCCCGCCCCGGCCACGAGGTCGCCCGCGAAGAGCGCGCCCCTATCGGGCAGTGAGAAGCAGAGGTGGTCGAAACGATGCCCCGGCGTGTACAGCGCGACGAGGCGGCGGCCGCCGGCGTCGATCTCCGCGCCGCCGGCCAGCATGCGGTCGGCGCCCGCCACGCCGTCGAGGGTCCAGGCCAGCACGGGCGCGCCGGTCAACGCGCGCAGCCGCGCCGCGCCCGCGTCGTGGTCAGGGTGGCCGTGCGTGACAAGAATAGCCCGCGCGCCCCCGTGCTCCCCGGCCACGCGGGCAAGTTCAGCCAGATGTCCCTCGTCGTCCGGCCCCGGATCGATCACGACGCAGCCCTTGGCCGGCCCATAGACGACGTAGCTGTTCGTACCCGGCCCGGTCATGAGCGACGGGTTCGGCGCCAGGATCACCTCGATACCTTCGGCTACGTCCACTTATTGCTCGTCCCCATCGGGCAGGATGATGACGTCCTGGCCGTCCTCGCGCAGCACCCGCGGGCGCATCGCGCGCACCAGCTTGCTGGAGAAACGAGCGTGGGCCGCCGCGATGCTCGGCAGATTAGTGAGCGCGCGCAGCTGATGCTCCGTAGCGAAGACGAGCGGAAAGTCGCCACGCGCGTAGCCGGCCAACGCCTCGTCTGGCGTGACCCACGCGCTCGCCGTTACCTCCAGCCCTTCGTGCGCGGCCTCCTGCTCGTGGGGCATGGCGGCCAGGAAGAAATGCGTGTCGAAGCGCTTGGGCCACGCCTCGGGCGTGACCCAGTGTGACCAGTGCAACAACTCGCCGGTCGCCAGGGTCAGCCCCTCGCGCGCGGCGAGCTCGCGCAGGGTCAGCGCGCCACTGTTGAGCCCATCACGGTAGCGCGCGAAGCGCTCCACCTCGAACGCCCCGATCGTGAGGATGGCCCCATCGCGCCGCGCCAGCAGCACGCCCGCCTCCTCGAAGCACTCGCGCAACGCGGCGGCCCTGAACCCAGCGCCGAGCCTCGTCGCGTCATTCCCACGAGGCCCGTCCAACGCGCACAGGCCGGGCGCGCGCTCGGCCTGCACGTCGGTCTCCTTGACGGAGCCACCGGGGAACACATAGACATCGGGTACGAACTCGCTGCGCACATGCCGCCGCACCATGAAGACAACGATACCGCCCTCGGGGCGTTCACGTAGGAGGACGACGGCGGCGGATGGGCGCGGGGTAACGGGAGTGTCTGTCACGTAGCCCTCTTGATTAGCTGTCAGCTGACGGTTACATCATAAAGTTGAGGTTCTCGACGATTGTGCGGCCCAGGGCTTCGTCGCCAGAGATGCGCACGCGCCCCTCGGAAAGTATTGTCGCGGGATCCCAGCGGCCACACGAGAGGCACATGAAGGTCTCGAAATCGGTCGAGAGACGCACCGTAGGGTGCTCCGGGACCGGCGCAAGGGGACGCGCCCGCCCACCCTCGACGCCGATGGACAGTGTGTTGGGCGCCGGGCTGGTGATGTCGAAGACCACGCTGGCGCCTTCGGGCGCGCCGGCCCGCTTGCCCACGACGTAGGGCATGGCTAAGGCGATACGCTCCATGGCGTGCTCCGCCGGCGCGCCCTCCAGGCTGCCTGGCCGGCCCAGCGCGCGCCGCATGTCCTGCTCGTGTACCCAGCAGTCGAAGACACGGATGAGCATGAAGTCACGGTACGTACCCGGCCCGGCAGGGGTCCAGGACTCAGCGCCCCACTCGTCGGGGCTCATAGCGCGCAGGGCGTCAAGCCGCGCCGCCGTGACCGTGCGAAACTCCTCTAGCACCGCGTCGCCGGGCCATGAGCGGCGGTAATCTACCTGCACCTCGTTACGCTCGGCCATACTATTGCGCAACGTTCCCGCATTGGCCGGCGTGTGGTCGGGCTGCGGCCGCCCCAACAGCGTCGACTCGCTGCCGGCCATATGCGAGAGATTATCCTTGACCGACCAGTCGGAGCAATCCGTGGGCAGCGCCCACTGCGCCTCGTCCAACCCGGCGCAGACGCGCTCGATCGACCGCCAGACCGCCGCCATGTTCTCGATGATCGTTGCGTCGTCCATCATGCCCACTCCTCGTGTTAGCAGCGCGAATATCCAGTCCTCACATAGTATCATGGACGCAGAGGGCCCGGAAAAACGGGGACTCCTACAAGAGCTAGATGGTGGTCGAACGCGAATACCGCGTCGATGTCGCCCCGCGATTGAACGACATACAGAGAGAGGGCATCGGCGTATGACAGATCCTGATCCGAGTATCGACTCAGGTTGCGACGCACTCCTACCTCCATCTCCATCGCTGGGTAGACAACGTCGAGAACACCTTGGCCCTCCAGCGCCGCTTCCTGCTGTAGCCACCGTTCGGCCTGTTGGTATCCGCTATGATAGCGCAGCCAGGTATACGTTTCGGAGACAATAGCCCAGGTGATGACGCGTGTAGCCGATGTATCGAGGCTACGGTGAAACCGCACCGCGTCCTGGTGATAGCGCTCATTACGGTCCATTAGACAAAGCCATGCCGACGTGTCCACAAAAACCTTACGCAAGCTAGCGGTAAATGTCGTCGTGATCCACCTCCACAGGGCCGTCAAAAGAGCCGATCAACGCCTCGAAAGGATCGTTACCTTCGCGCACACCTTCCTTGTCCAACCAATTATCGAGGGCCTTTCGAAGGATATCCGCTTCAGTCGTGCGGTAGCGCGCCGCCAGTCTCTTGACCGCGCGATCCTGAGTGGGCGTAATGTACGTTTGCTTTCGTACCAGTTGCATAAGTATAACTCCTCGATGTCGTCTGCCAACATTATAACATCACTGGTTATAGTGCTATGCTTCAGATATTAGTCGATCGAGCTTTGGCTACTGGCTACCGGCAAAAGAAGGTGACACACATGACTCAAACAAGCGTCGACCCGGCGATCCTGTTTCGCGCCCCTAACTGGTTGAGAATCGACGGATGATTGAACAGGCCGCGCCGGGCATCTACCGGCTGCCGCTCCCGCTGCTCGATAACCCGCTTGGCAGCGTCAACACCTACGTTGTCGAGAGCGATGACGGCATTATGCTCGTCGACTGCGGCTGGGACACGCCTGACGCCTACGCCGCGCTCGTCGCCGGGCTCGCCGCGATCGACCGCACTGTCGCGGACATCCGCGCCATCGTCGTCACGCACATCCACCCCGACCACTTCGGGCTAGCCGCGCGCCTCGTCGCGGAGTCGCACGCCCTCGCACTGATGCACTGGCGCGACGCCGCGCTGATCGGCGGCCGCTACGAAGACGCTGAAGGGATGGTCGCCGCGATGGAGCGCTGGCTCGGCGCGCATGGCGTGCCGGAAGACGAGGTGCAGGCGACAGCCGAAGCGTCCCTGTGGATGCTCAGCCTCGTCGGCATCCGCAAGCCGGACATGCTGCTCACGGGCGGCGAGACCATCAATCGCGGCGCCTACGCCTTCGAGGTCATCCCCACGCCCGGCCACTCCGACGGCCTGTTCTGCCTCTACGACCGCGCGTCGGGCGTGCTGCTTGCCAGCGACCATGTGCTGCAGCGCGTCAGCCCGCACGTCGGCATGCATGTGCACAGTTCCGACGACCCCGTGCAAGACTACCTCGACGCGCTGCGGCTGGTGCGCGACCTGCCCATTTCCACCGTGCTGCCCGGCCACGGCGCGCCGTTCCACGACCTGGCCGGCCGCGTCGACGAACTCGTACAACACCACGACGAGCGCTTCGCCGCGATGCTGCGCGCCCTAGGCGACGACGAGGCCACAGCCTACACCGTGGCGGAACGCCTCGTGTGGCGCGGGTCCGCCGAGGGCTGGCGCGACCTCACGCCGTTCCAGCGCCGCATGGCCGTTACCGAGACCGTGGCCCACCTCGAGCACCTGGCACGGCAGGGTCGCCTGTCCAAGAGCAACCGTGACGGCTTCGTGCGCTATCGCCGCAGGGGTTAGCTTTGGTTATGATGACGCGACCTTTGTCCATGGCGTAACGCTGCCCGTGGATGGAGGGTATCTGGCCATCTAGCCCATCCCTGGTTGTGACCACACGCCCAGCATAGGAGACGACGATGACCACGGACACGGAAGGGGTTCTTCACGACGGACCGGAAGCTGAACATCTCCGCGCGACCGAACGCGCCCGCCTCCGCGCGCTGGTGGAGGCCAACATGGACATCGCGCGCCCGCTGCACGCGGACGACTTCCAGCTCATCACGCCCTCCGGCGTGGCGCTCTCCAAAGAGGAGTACTTGGGCCACATCGCCTCCGGGCACTTCGACTACCGCGTGTGGGAGCCCGATGCGATCGCCGTGCGTGTGCAAGGCAAGCTGGCGCTCCTGCGCTACCAAGCACGCCTCGACATCGTCGTCGGAGGGCACACGGGGCCACCGGGGCCACTGGGGTCGCCGGGGCGCTACTGGCACACCGACTCCTACGAGCAGCGTGACGGGCGCTGGCAGGTCGTCTGGTCCCAGGCGACCGCAATACAGCAGCCGTAACCGGATAGCCGGTTATTCTTACCGCGCAAGCCAGGCGGCCGCCGCCCGTACCGCCTCGTCGGGTACGTCGTCCGTGATAATGACCTCGCCAGCGCGGCGGGGCAAGACCCACTTGACGCGGCCCGCCACGACCTTCTTGTCCAGGCGCGTGGCCGCGACGAGCGCGTCCGCGTCCAGCGCCGGGAGCGGACGCAACAAGCCGTAGCCGCGCAGTGTGTCGTCCTGCCACTCCACGAAACGGGCGTCGCAGGTCCCGAACTCCGCGCCGATGCGCGCCGCCGCGGCCATGCCCCACGCCACGGCCTCGCCGTGCAGCACGACGCCGTAACCGGCCACGCGCTCAATGGCATGGCCCAGGGTGTGGCCGTAGTTGAGGGCGCGGCGCAGGCCCGCCTCCAGCGGGTCTTGCCGCACCACGTCTATCTTGACCTCTACCGCGCGCGCCACCAAAGGGGCCACGACGGTTGGCTCGCGCGCCATGATCGCGTCGCGCCCGTGCTCCAAGTCGTCGAGCAAATCGCCCCCGCCGATGACGCCGTGCTTGATCACCTCGGCCAACCCCGCGCTCCACTCGCGCGCGGGCAAGGTGGACAGCAGCAGCGGGTCGGCCACGACCAGGGAGGGCTGGTGGAACGCCCCGACCAGGTTCTTACCGGCCGGGAGGTCGACGCCAACCTTCCCGCCAACCGTGCTGTCGACCTGCGCCACCAGTGTCGTCGGGACCTGAATCAGGCGTAACCCGCGCAGATAGGTCGCCGCCGCGAAACCGCTCAGGTCGCCGACCACCCCGCCGCCGCAGGCCACGACCAGGTCGCGGCGCTCGGCCTGTCGCGCCGCCAGCCACTCGTAGAGGCTGGCGACGGTCCGCAGCGTCTTGTGACTCTCGCCTGCGGGCATCGTCCACAGGTCTGTGTCGACGCCCGCACGTCGTAACAGGTCGACCACACGCGCGCCGTGCAGCGGGGCGACGTTGGCGTCGCTACACACGAGCGCGCGGCCGGTCAGACCGCGCGCGGCGAGGAGCGATGGCAGCGCTTCGAGGGCGCCGCTGCCGCAGACGACATCGTACGCAAGGTCCGCCGTCGGGACGTCGACGCGCAAACAGTCTATCGCCATAAGTTCACCTCATCCAGCGCGGCGCGCACGCGCGCCACGCTCTGCTCGATCGTCAGGTTGTCTGTGTCGACGATGGTCGTGGCGCACGCGGCGTACAGGGCCGCGCGCTCCGCCAGCAACGCCGCCAACCGCGCCGCGACGTCGCCCTCCAATAGGGGACGCTCCTCGCCGCTTTGTAGCCGGTCCGCCAGGGTCGGCGTCGCGGCGCGCAGCCACACCACCTGGCTACCCCGGACGATGGCGTCGCGGTTGCGCGGCGAGAGAATCACGCCGCCACCCGTGGCGATAACCCCCTTAGGCGCGCCGCAAGCTTCGGCCATGATCTCTTCCTCTAAGGCGCGGAAGCGCGCGGCGTCGGAGCGCAGCAACTCGGGGACCGGCCGCCCCGACCGCGCGGCGAGCAACAGGTCGGTATCGTAGAACGGCCGCCCCAGCGCGTCGGCGAGGGCGCGCCCGACCGCGCTTTTGCCGCTCCCGCTCAACCCGATCAGCACGATATGCCCACTCACTCCCGCCGCCCCTCCCTGGCGTCCAGCGCCTCACGGGCCGCCGCGCGCATCACGTCCATGGGCGGCGTCCGGCCCGTCCACAGCGCGAACGAGGCCGCCGCCTGCGCCACGAGCATAGACAACCCGTCGACAACGGTTGTGCCGCGCGCCGCCAACGCGCGCATTAACGGTGTGGGCGACGGCGTGTACACCATATCGTAGAGCGCCGCGCCCGGCCGTGGTTGCAGCCCACTCAACGGGAGGGATATACCGTCAAGGCCGGCGCTGGTCGCGTTGATGATGAGGTCGACGTCGGCGCCCTCGGCCAGCGCCTCCGCGTGGCCGGCCGCGCGCACCCGTCCGCCGTAGCGCGCCCCCATCGCCGTGGCCAGGCGCTCCGCACGCGCGCGATCGCGGTTATAGATGGTGAGCGAGGCCGGACCGTGCGAGAGCAGGGCCGCCGCCGCCGCGCGCGCCGCGCCGCCCGCGCCAAGCAGCAGGATACGTACGCCGTAGGGCACGATGCCCAAATCCCCCTCTAGCGCGGCAAGCAAGCCCGCCGCGTCGGTATTGTCGCCACGCAGCCGCGTCCCGTCGCGCACGATAGTGTTGACCGCGCCGATGGCCGCCGCGTCGGGGACGACGTCGTCGACGAGCGACAGCGCGGCCTCCTTGTGCGGAACGGTCACGTTGGCGCCGCGATATTCCTCATGCCGCAACTCCGCCACCGCGTCCGCCAACCCTTGCGGGGGGACACGGCGCGCGGTGTAGCGGCCCGGCAGCCCCAACGCCCGAAACGCCGCATTGTGCATCGCGGGCGATACACTGTGCGTGACCGGATCGCCCAGCAAGACGACGTTGCTAATCCCCACGCGGTCTTCCAGTGTCACACTCCTCATGCTTACTAATAACCTTTGGTGCTAGTTGAAACCGCCGCTTTTCTCGCGTCCTCGATGCTTTGATCTAGTATTTGTTGCACAGATGCCTGATGGGAGGCCGATGCGGCTATCGAACAGGTCCTGACGAC
>JAABUU010006160.1_pt1 | contig 12981 bp, 14 predicted proteins | sample 5559301 | NCBI WGS metagenome assembly JAABUU01 (sample SAMN10711884, study PRJNA513360) | rock metagenome | isolation source: Antarctica rocks | place: Antarctica: Victoria Land, Richard Nunatak white
CAGGAAAACATGTCCTCTGTAGTGTTCATACATTCACAGTTCACACACCTGCAATGCAGCTGAGGCTCATTCGGTCACAGCTCATTCACTGCAAAGCATGCTTGCCAGAAACAGCTGTGCATACCCAGGAGTGCTGATTGGCGTTCATGCAGTTAACGTTTATACTGCCGAGCCAGACATGACATTGAGGCAGTCAGACAGTCCTGTTGCATAAATGTATATATGTTGCAAGCTCTGCCACCAGACTTCATGAGGGTGCCTTGTTATCCTTGCTGAGATCGAAATGTCGCTTGGACAAAAATGTGTGAACTTGTGAGCATGAATCAGCTCACCTCATTCTCATTCCTGGACTCTGGTTGCAGCTGCCAGCTGCATCTCTGCAAAGAACTTGGCAGCAGCACTCAAGTTGTGAATGTTGTTGCGTTGAGCCATCAGCAAATGGTGCAAATGACCAGCCAATGTCTGGACATCCTCCTTGGCAGCCCCAGTCATGACACTGGCTGTCTGCTGCATGTGCGCGGTCAGAAGACCGATCGGTTACTCTGCGAGGCACGCTTCACTCTGTATGTCCTCAATGACTGTGACAAACCTGCCCAGACGGTGTGCACTATCAGCAGCTGTCTGACGCTGGATGCACGGATGGCATCTTGCATGTCTGTACACTTCCTCTTCAACCCCATCACCTCCTGCATGTCACATGCAGCTTCACAAGTACATCATGCACAGGCACCATATCATCAAGCAGAAATGGCATGGCAGCACTGCTTCTATGAGGTGAGATCTGTTCCAGGATCACATGAATTACAGAGCAAGACAGCTATTGCTCTATGAGACCTAATGACTCATGAGCACCATTCAACGCTTGGTATGTCACAGCTGCACACAGTGAACAAACACACAGACATGGGCAGATGCAGACTAGGTCAATGTGCGCAGCTGCAAGGATTTCTGCTAGATCATGAGAAAGAAGCTATATAAGAAGCTACTCAAGAAGCTCTGCAAGAAAATGCACAAGGAGCTGCACAAGAAGCTGCCACAGAAGGCAGTAGCAACGTTGCATTTGACCGCAGATGCAGCTCGCTGTGAACACTTCCACACTCTTTTGCAGCTGATCTGCAGCCTGGTGCATATGCCAGGACCAAGGTTTGTAACTACTCACAATAGCTTGGACATAACAATACATGCCTAAAGCCTGACAGCCTTGCATCGCTAAAAACAGCGTGCAAGGTACACATTTTGCAGAGTCAGAAACAGCTCAGAAGCACGTTTTACCTGATGCAGCTGCTCTAGGGAGCCCCCTCCATTGTCCAGGACCACAGGAGCTGCATGTTGCCCGGCATAGGGGTCAGCAGCAGGAGGAGGCAAGGCAGGAACAGGAGGAGGCAAGGCAGGAAGGGGAACCTCACTGGCTGACTGGGCAGGGCCAGACAAGGTAGGGCCTGATTCAGCAGTTGCTGAAGGGACAGCAGCTATTGCTGGGGTAATCTGGAACTTAGCAGGAGATGCTAGTTCCACCCCTGGCATTCTGAGGTTTGCTGAGGCTGCAGCAAATGGCATGCCACTGGCTACACCAGAGGCTGGTGATACAGCTGGACTCTGTGCTCCGAGTTCAGCATGTGACAGACCAGACCGGACAGGGGGCTTCTGACCAATGCCAATAGCAGCTGAGCTGGGAGCTGCAGCGGAGGTGGGGTTGTCAGGCCCTGTGGCAGCCTGCGTTTCATTGCAAGAAGTCGTCAGCGCATGGGTGACGACGAGTTGGTGCCCACCTAGGCAGCTCCATACATTGCGGTGCGAGTGTGTTGCGGTATATTGCAGCGCAGCAAGGCAGTTGTAGTTATCAGGAGTAGCAACACATTGGTTTTGCAACAGAGAACAGGTAGCTTCCTCTAGGATTATGCACATATACTGCTTGCCATCAGCTGGGTCCAGGTGGGTGAACACTGCCTGCAACTGCCCCAGCAGAGGGCAGCCTTCAGCGTCCTTTAGCGCTGCCAGCTCGTTGTTGACCTTGCACTGCTCTTCTGCAGTGTGGTAGGGCATCACCTTGCCAGCGCCAGGCTCCACACATCCATCAGGGTAGACCCCCCCAACACTGCAACACCCATGACACGATGATAACATGCAGTGATGACTTGTAGTGAACAGAGAACAACGCAAGGAGAGCACAGGCTGGTGGTGTAGTCCAGTGTCTATGAGGCGTCGACATGACTTTTGCACAAGGCGTATCATTGCACAGGCTCTCAACTTTGATCATCAATGCAACAATCAGCCTTGTGAGCTAACAGTGAAAGCACAGTCACAAAGAAGTGTGGAAAGATTGTCAAGAAGCAATACATTACTTAGGCCAGAGTCAAAGACTTACTATAGCACTTCACTGCCAGCACCTTGGCCAAGCACTCCAATCAAAGGAGCCTCCTTCATCTTCTTCAGCATGCGCACTCTAGGACTGAAAGGGGCTAGGTCCCACTCCCAGTCATCTGTGTACTCCTGCTTGGCTGCAGTCTCATACTGTAGCAAAGCCTGTTCTTGGTACTCCTCAGAAGCCAACTGCATCAGCGATGCGTTTGTGAGCAAAGGCTTCCTTGCCTGTACTGGAAGGCTGTACCTGCAGCAAGGGCACACGACTGCATGATTGACCTGTGCACAAGAGGATGTTGCACAATCCAGAACTACTCAAACAACAGAATCATTTGACAGGGCAGATCAGCCTTTGCAGACTGCAGGCCTGGCAGCAGCAGCACGTAGACATCAAAATGTGACCAGTATGTCAAATAATTGTTGTCTAGAAGAACAGGATTGTGCACATCACTAGCATGCAGGCGATGCATGCAGCTATAGCACCTTGTCCAAGCAAGGTACATAATGCATGCACATGACTCTAGTCACAGCACAAGCGATGCGTGAACAAAACAAGCATCAGATGCACACACCTGGGAATCGCTGACAATTGCTTTCGAGGCAGCAATGCCCGACATAGGAGCAATGGTGCTGCTGCTTGCTGCATCAGACATGCTTGCTGTCTCCTCACAGCAATCCCTCATGGGGAACATCTCAGCTGCCGCAGAGTTGTACTGTTGCTGACATCTGTGCAGGTGACTGTCTGGCGAGCTGGGTGGAGAACTGTCTGTGCCCATGGCTTGCAGTGTGGCTAGCCTGTCACAGGAACTGGATGACTGTGATGTGGCCTCTGACATGCTCTCACAGCTGTCTGATTGCCGCTCCTGCAAGAAGGACAACAAATGGTAAGCTGCCAATACCTCCACATCTGATGCATCTAAATGCGTCAGGTGACAGAAAGGAAGGCAAGACAAGGAGCAATCCCCTGCACTGCTCCCCACCAGCAGAATGTGGGGTGGGCAGACGTGCAAAGGCAATGATGAGTAGCGGAGAAGCTAAAGAGTTAGCCAAGACATCTGCTTACCTGGCTCGCTATGTCGTCATCAGATGATTGTTTGTGTCAGTGGCAGGCCCTGTACCAGAAGGTGCATGGAGCGGCTGAGCACCAGCCGGCATATGCCACGCCTGTAGCAGAGTCAACTTCCACTATGTCATCATCAGAGTTGTGATCTGACATAATGCAGTGGCTGTCTGCTGTGTCGGATCACAACTCTGATGATGACATAGTGGAAGTTGACTCTGCTACAGGCATGGCATACAGCTGCCGGTACTCAGCCGCTCCATGCACTTTCTGGTACATGGCCTGCACTGACACAAACATTCAGTCCTGGAAGACACATGAATGAGGACACATGTGTCTTGATGTCTGATTTGACACGCAAACATGAATAGCCAGGAAAACAGGAAATTGTACTTTCTCTGGGCTGCATCATACCTGTGGGGGGTAGGAAAGGGCTAGGGTTCCTGACCCCTCAGCGTCAAATTCTGCTGTGTTCTGGTTGCTAGCCTGCAGTGCACCGCAAGGGTCAGACTCTCATCCATTGAGGCACTGCATCTATAGGCAGTGACACAGGACTGACCTTCTGGCTACTTGCCTCCTCATGGCAGTCAACTCTTACAGCTTTTTCTCTCACAGAGAACTGATTGAAAGTCCAGTCGATCTCCTGTGAGATGAGCTGCTGACCTTGCTCCTGCAGCACATCAGCTTCAAGACGAACATAATGGGCAAGACGGCAACAAAGGTCTAGAGCTAACAGGCTTGCGTACGTCAGACAATGCATACAGCTATAGTGCCTTGTCCAAGCAAGATATGCTATGCATGCACATGGATGTGAGAAAAACAAGAACCAGATGCACAAACCTGTGAATCCCTGATAGTTGCAGCTGAGGCAGCAATGCTCCAGACGTGCCTGCTGCCTCCTCACACAAGTCACGCCCATGTGACAGCTCAGCTGCTACAGACTCATACTCTTGCTGACGCAGGTGGCTGTCTGGTGAGCTGGGTGAGGTGTTGTCTGTGACCATGGCCTCCAGTGTGGCTAGCATGTTGTAGGCACAGTAGGCACTGGGTGACTGTGCTGTGGCCTCTGACATACCCCTACAGCTGTCTGCTTGCCCATCCTGAATGGCACCACACTGTAAGCTGCCTGTAGTTCCAAGCTTGATTGTTTTCCCTCTGATGCCTTCCATGCTCTGCATGCATGTGCGGGCACCTGGCATATATACCATTTAGTACAACCGATTGCTAGTCTATCACAATATAGAGCATGCTCGCAGCGTCGTGTCAAGGCTCTCATGCAAGTGTGTATTCCAGCACACAACTTTGCAGGTTGCTGGATTATACTTGGCAACCCACTGTGCAACTGCTGCTTGTTGATACTGCTTGTTGAGTCAAACATTAGTCGAGTCAAACAGCAGTTAAGTGCAACAGCAGACGCATGAGGCTGTCCCACATGTCCATAGGGAAATGCTCCATTAATCATGTTCACCAACACTGCATAGGACGGTGAAATCATGACATCTTCAAACAGTGCATCATGCTCAGTCAGCGCTTTGTCATGAAGCTCCTGCATGAGGTTTATCGGCAGTCAACAATTGTCAGGCAAGTGCCTCAGGTGCAGGTGACGTAGCTGTTCAGCACGCATACATTGAACCTGTATGCCAGGAAGCATGCAAACACCTTGAGCTCAAAACATACTTTGCGGAAATCTGCGTCGGTGCAGTAGTGCTTGTGTGTACAATGAGCTCTCAGCTGACAGTCCCAGTTGCAGAAACAAACCTGTAATGGTAATCAAATGACGTTACTTTTTTGCCTTACAGCACCATAAGCAGAAGGAGCAAAGCAGATTGTACCAGCTTGCGTTCGGAGCAGCGAGACTCGGTTTGGGAGTCAGGGGTGTCAGCAGCGCAAGCAGGGCAGCCTTGCAGCCCTTCAGGATTGTAAAACTCGAACTTCCGTGGCCATGCTGCATACTGAGCCGCCCATACCGTTGCAAGAAGCCAAAGTGGGCTTTCCTTGAGCAGTCAAAAGGTCTTGCATGTGCGGGTCAGACATGTCGTTGCAGCTCAGTGCAAAATCTGGGGTGGGTGCTGCCTTAACACGCAGACCTTGCCTGAGTTCACAGAACGTTTGTGTTTATTTAAGGTGTCCGAGAGCTTCTCCCACTGCTCATACAGCACGCTTGGTTGAAAGCAGATGGCTCTTCGTCCCGTCAGCTGCACCGGCAGTTCCACTGAGCGAACGATGCATGCAAAACAACGGGCTCCAAATTGTGGTCGCTCCGTCAGAATGTCTTTCTTTGCGCAAGCTGGGATGCGCTGACCTATGCGCTGCTTTGACCTATTTCTAGCAAAGCAATGAATGCAATCACCACTTGCAAGTGCATGCAACTTGCAAGCTGTGCTGGGCAGGGCTGTATCAAGTTGGACAGAAGCTGATATGGCAATGGCTATTGCAGATGTCAAGTTTGTACCCTCGTCCCTGAAGCACAGCCTAAGCTCCAAAATTTTTCTCGCCACAAGGAGCTTAGACTTCATCTTGAGCTGGTACCTGTGATCATCTTTGTGCCTGTGCCTGGGCATTGAAGCCTTTGCATTGAAACACGGCCTTGCAAGCAACAGAGGTATGAACGACATGCACCAACTCGCGCCAAAGTGAGCATTGCTTGCACACAGGCTAGCACTACCATCTGAGCATGAACCCAGTACATGAAACGGATCCAGAAACTTGATCTGCCTACTCAGATCTCTGCCCTTGCTTTGAGCTCATGTCCGCACAACTGCAGCACATTTCACTCAACACAGGTGGTCAGATCACCAGGTCAGGCCAGGGGCCTGTGACAAATCTGCACATTCTCAACAGTTTGGCAAGCAAGCTGATTAGTGGATGCAGAACCTGTCCTTGCCGCTGATACATCTGCGTCGTGCAGGCCAGAAGGCCTATAGCATTGCCCCTGTCCCCTGATGTCCATGCAATTGCCCCAACCCAGGCCGTATGCCATACCTGCTGCCCTTGCAGGTGTTGTCAGCCTTGTTTGGTTTCAAATTTGAACTTTAAAGCTAAGGTGTGAACGCTTAAACGTACACAAAATGAAATGGCTACTGTCAGAACCAAAGTACACTGATTTTTGAAGGTTTAAAGATCTTGAAAACAAGGCCTCTGCGAGGCCCTAGCAAAGCTTGTAGCTTGAATGCTGCCTCAAATAAACTTTCATATGTGCATGTTACCAGTCTCAGCTGGGTTCAAGAGCAGGGAGAAGCCACCTGCACATCCGCTGATATGGACACTTGTGGTTACTTGCACTTTATTGAGTAACAGCCAAGAGCCAAGAGCAGCTACAGGCAAGCCCAGAGGCACTTGAGCTCCACATGCTGTACTTGCCTCAAGTGGTAGCAATGCAGCACTACTTGACATCTAGGTGGTAATTTGTTGTGTTGCTACAGTGTCAGGTTACTCATCATGCAGGATATCCTGACAAAATAGCATGCATATGATTGCAGCTTTGTGCTTCAGCGTAGTTACAGCAGTGGTGGTGCATGACACATGGTCAGTGCTCTTTAGCAGGAGAATGGCAGCATTGTTTTAATATGCATTATGTTCAAGCTATGACCTGCATGTGTCTCACACTGACATGCAGTGCTACTCATGCTGCTTGAGGTTTCTGCTGTATGATGTTTCTTGCAACACTCCATCTCAGCAGTCTTTCTGTGCATTTGAAACAATTTTTGCCCAGGACAGCTGTCCCCAGCTGCTCACATTCACAGTTTATGCGCTCTGTAGCCTCACCTTTTTTAGGTAGTATGCTCACTTCGGCAGCCACTGTAGCAAAAGGGTACGGCCGTTGTCGTCATGGGAATTACAGAGCCCATATCTGCATCCCAGACGTTACAGCCACTGTGCTTGGCTCTGATGCATCTAGCAGCTGCTGTCAATCAAATGCTTGGACAATGTATGCTGCTTGCATTCAACAGCTCGCTACTTTCACAATAGCTTTCCACAGGTAATGGTGGCATCAGATCTGGTGAGGTCAATGCATGACATCAGTGATCAATGATGTATGTTGATGCTAACACTCAGTTTTTACAACACAAGCCTGACAGCTGAAGATCAGCATCTACACCTTCCAGGTAAGCGTACAACACACTCTGTTTATGCTTGCAAATATACTGATAGAGTTGCTTGTTTGCACAAGAGCCATATAGTCGCAATGTACTCAACTATTCATGGGTTTCCCTGTGCTCTGAAGTAAAGGGGATGTCACTCTTCAGTTTATCGCCTTCGGACATGTCGTTTTTTCTCTCCTCGTTGCCCAGGGCCTCGTCGTCCTTCTCCACCCTCTCCTCGTCCTTTTTGACTCTGTGCTCGGTGGTTCCTGGAATGTCTGACTCGATGCCTGCAGTCGATGCCATGCTCAAAAGCTTGAAGTGTGGCTGTCACAATGCGTGCAAGTCGCAGAAAAGTGTTTCAAACGCAGCTAGACCAGATTTGGTTTAACAATCATCGCAACGCAGGCCATGAGCAGCAAGTGAAGTGACTATGAGTTGTGGAGTCCGCATGCCGGCGAGTGGCGACGGTCTTGCTACAAATGGCATCAAGAGCATGGGATTGCCCGGCCAAGCTAGTAGTGAGCAATAAATTACCTGACATATTTGCAGCTCTGTGAGTTTGTGGAGGCGAGACGTGCGGCTAACTTGGATAACTTTAGGTCAAACAGTTATGTGAAGTCATCTTGCACTTGGCTATTGAAGCTCCACAGGGGATTGCAGCGAATCTTTTAAGACCCCAAAAAAAGAAACTTGTAGGCAGCTACGCGTCACACCGACACGACCGAGCTTTCGTTTTTTGTTATTTTGTAATCTCCTCTCTCTCTCTTTGATTCGTTCCAAATTTGACCTTTGATGTATAGTCTAATCTCCTTACATATGTGATCAGAGCTGACGCATTGGATTGTTACATCCAATGATACCTGATACTGTATGACATTGATATCGATGGCATGTCATCATAGTTGTTAGCTGGCTAAAACAGTCTGAACCCTGTAACTTCTGTGTTCATGGCCTGTACACCAGGTCCCTTTGTCAGCCCATACGAAAACCTACTTGAGTATTGCTTCATGATGTTTTACCGCATGTGTTATGAGTCTCAACTTAAGCAGCATCTGGTGGCTTTGAGCTGTTCAGTGCACTGCAAATATAAAAGCATCACATCCCTGCTGCTAATTTGCAGACCACTGAAAAACTGCATATGACTCCAGCACATCGTGTCAATTGCAAGAACGTGAGATACTGATCAGTACAGAAGTGGATCTGGCCAGCTGGATCTGCAAATGAACTGGTAATGGACCTTGGGTTGGCATTCTCATGTGATCTATCATCTTTAAGGAAATGTCGAAGGCATAGCATCAGATAGGAGCAGCCATCAGGCAGAAAGAACAAGTTTTGACTGCAGAGAAACATATGTTCGTGTCTGATCAGCTGTCTTGGTGACATTATGATCTAATCAATCAAGATTGAACAGGCGTTTTTTGCAGACTCATGACATTCATGCAGACACATCTGTGTTGAGATTTGCAGAGCAAGAAGTGCAGTTTTGTTGATGGGAGGCGGTGGTCAATACATCTTAGACACCTTGGATGCTCAGCAGTACAGAAGTCGTATGCATCAGCTCGCATACCAACCTGGCAGTACATTCTGCAGTGTGCAAAGGCTTACCTGGCCCTTTTCATGTTCTGTGAAATGGTTCACCCTGCCCTGTGACATGCTTGGGCAGGTTTACTGTCTGTGCAGGGCTTAGAATTGACTGCAGAACATCTTGAGCTGGAAAGTGCCCCTGTGTGCAACAAAGCAAGTTTGCGGATGGCAGAATCAATTTGGCTAGGGATAGTTGCGCATGCTCTTTGAGTCACAGCAGATCATTTGCTTGGCGCACTGCTTGTGATTTTGTAAACCTTGCAGTTGTATGACATTGTGTAGCACCAGTGCCAGGGTGTCTTGTTCTTGCGAATCAGAAACCAGCGCTGAAGCTGTTTTGTCCTCTGGCCAGTCAAAGAGCACAGCCAGCTGACAATTTGGCAATACCGACGCAGAGGCAAACTTTTGCCGTTTAAAGCAGGCTCCTGGCGCCACGGGCATGCAAGTGGAGGGTCTGTGACTGCAGCATATTGACACTGCCAGTCCAGAATGCTAATAAGCAACAGGCAGAACCAAGGCCTGATGTGGAATCCAGCAATAGCTCTCCAGCTGAGATAACCTAGACGGTTCCAGATGAGACTGACACAGATGCCAATATACCGGTCCAGGATGCGTATTAGGATCAGCTGCAGTATGTGATACCACAGGACCAGGAGTGAACGTCTCGTAGGCATAAATGAGGTGCTGTATGACCAGGACTGATGACGGTCGGTGATAGGTCTAGAGAAGACGCTAAGGTCCTGAAAAGCAACGTGAGCTATACACAGGAAGGGATATAATCAAGCCATACTGGTCTCGGAGCGATACATGTGCAATTTACAGGTGCCTCATTGAAAGTGGTGGACCTCGCGTACAAGTGTCGAGGTGTATGCTAAGCAGCAGCTCTTAGACCAGGTTGCAGCTGAATACGTTTCCAGGCCACCCTTGTCTGATCCTCCATCCTTGCTCAGACACAATATCTCGCGAGTGCACCAGAGTTGCTGAGTCCTTCTGAAGAGACGGGCGAAACAACGCTTAAGAGCAGGTGTGTGCTCCGGGATGTACGTCCTGCATGTACTGATCTTGAGTTAAAGGTGGGTCGACTACCTTTATTTTGACTCTCCATTCGAGATGATAAGGCTTGCCCCCTGATAGCATCGATTTTGTTGCTGTGGTTCGACACAGATTTTATGCCTAGGCTGCATCTCAATGTGTCATTGTTTCATAATGTTTCATGGCGATTCTTATGATGCTGACAAGACTCAGCGTTGGCACTTCAGTAATCGCTGCTTATCTGGGAAACTAGTCCTAGCAGCAGCTGATGCTTATCATTGGTTAGCTGCTACCTGGCAAGCTTGTTCTTAGCAACAGCTGATGCTAACCATTGACCAGCTGCTCCTGCAGCTAATTCAGGCAGATGTTGTGCAGAGGTTTGAAGATGCCTCCGTAGTACACCACATCCACTGCAGAAGCACATGCTCAACAAAATAGTAGACCACATCTGGCAGTTACAATGTAGCTGCAGCTGCTCTTGCATCCAACTTAGTATTCAGAGAAGCTGCTACACTCATTGCTGCTACAGCATTGCTTGGCAGCTCAGCCTGCTGCTTGCGAGTTCACAGATGTGAGTGCAGGCCATCACGACTCAGCCAATCCTGGTCTGCTCAACCCGGCGTTCTCTTGCATGGAGGACTTTAAGGCCAAGAAAGCAGGACTCAAGCCCCTAAAGCTGGCTAGAGACAATCGCCAGACCAGATACTGGCCTTTGCAGCTTGCCCACATCAGCTTCAGACTCCTCATGTTTTGCAAACACCTCGCGCATAGATGCACTGCCTTTGCGTCTGTGTTCTAGTGCTCAAGACACCTGCTCATCCCACCTTTGCAGAATCTATCTTACCTATTGCTGCCTGCACTGCCTACACCGTGCTCATCACTAACACACTCACATGACATATGTGCATCTATTGCTCAAGTATTGCTGCTTTGGTGCCATTTTTCCTCGCTCGTGTTGTACAATACTGCAGCTCTGGCTTTGCATGCACATTGTACACGGTCTAGCTACATCAGTGCCCAATCCCTTCACCTCTGTGCTCAGTTTGATGCAATGCTGACAATGTGCGTACCTGATGCGCTATCAAGCATTTGCTGTGTTATCAAGCAATTGCCTGCTTGTTGTCGGTTCCTATGGCCTGTTCAAGCTAGTCAGATCTGCAGATTCAGCAACATACACAAGCGCTGACCTGGATTGTCCATGAGCATTTGAGGAGGTAGAAGAGCACCATAAGAAACAACTGATGTAAGTTCAATCCAACATGTCTTGCAGTGGTGAGTGTCTAGCATGTGATGTGCTTTTCAGAGATTGTCAGATCTTGTCTGAGCTTGTCAGACACTGTCACATGCACTCGTCTGCTGTCCAGTATGAACCTGTCCAACAATCAACGTCTTTGGCCAATGTTACCAAGCATTTGTGTTCAGTCATACGTAATGCGCAATAAATGTAAGTCGACACTTCAAGTCAGCTTTTCAGTTGCCTACTCAACCGACCATATGCCGCAGCGCCTTGCATGACTGCTGCACAGAGCCGTGCAACATAACAGTGCAGCTGGCTGTTTGACTGGTAGCAGCATGTGTCACACACAGTAATGGCATTTCCTGCCATTAGCTAAGGCCTGCTCCACGGTGTGCAGCCCTGGGTGTGCACAGCCAAATGGCAACATTAATGGAATGATGCAACTTTCAAGAGCGCAGCACAGTGCTGGCTGCATATGATGAGCTCCTAAACAAGCATTTTCAGACCGTACATGTGTGGTATTTCAGGTTTGTCATGATCTTCAGCTATCTACTCTGGGTTATTGCAGTGGTATATTGGACTTTACTTCTCATGATACCGCTGTATGAACAAGTACACAACATATTGCTGCAAACTCCTGCAGGTTATACAGAAGCATGCAGATACTAACAGTGCTGGTTTATGAAGGTTTTTGTAAGCTGTACGCAAGTTCAGACAAGGTCTGGAGGGTCATGAGGTGTTCTAAATCGCCGTATGGTGGCGGAAGTTGGCCCAGCAGGTAGGCCATAGGGTTTGTTTGAGTCTGGGCCATTGGGCATTATTGAGATGCATCTCAATAGGCATGTGTGTTGAATGGTGCTGTGCACATACAGTTGCAAGCTTAAGCTTATCAGCTTGTGTGCACATTCTACAGTTATGCCGACAGCAATGTATCGGTGTGCAGGTTACGGACAGGTGAAGACATCGTTCAATGCAAGGGTGGTGCATGGATGAGGAGGCCAAATGTCAGTGCTAACACTACTTACATATAAGCTGAGACGTCCACATGACAGTGCTGACAGTGCTTACATATACTTGAAAGTTCAAGAAGGCTAGCATTCAAAGCAACTTTCCATTATATGCAACAACCACTAGATACTGTGTCCGATATATCTGAACAAAGCTGATGCTATGGCACACACTCTGACTTGAAGTGTACTAAACTGGGCAGTTTCACTGGTGGTCCTCCTTGTGCTCTGAAGTGAAGGGGATGTCGCTCTTCATCTTCTGCCCTTCCGACATGTCGTTCTTTGCTGACTCATTGCCAAGGTTGCGCTCATCCTTTTGCACGTCCTGCTGGTCGTCTTTGACCTTGTGCTCGGTGGTTCCTGGGATGTGTGACTCGATGCCTGCAACCCATCAACGCATCAATCTTTGAACCTGACCCGAACGACCTTGGATTCAGTGTTACTGACAAAACAAACAATGGAACCACAATGCAGAAGTGGACGAATCGATGCGTCCGCAACGGCAAGAATGCGTACAAGATAAAGCAACTGCAGCAACGTGACGGTTGATCAAAGTCAGGACAGAAACGGTCGACCGCAAACAACATTCAGCTTGCAAGCGAACTTACGCTACAC
>JAABUU010006163.1_pt1 | contig 12978 bp, 12 predicted proteins | sample 5559301 | NCBI WGS metagenome assembly JAABUU01 (sample SAMN10711884, study PRJNA513360) | rock metagenome | isolation source: Antarctica rocks | place: Antarctica: Victoria Land, Richard Nunatak white
GACAGCTCTCGGACTGCGACCGCTCCGAGTGATGTGCCGTCGCGATCTGCGAGCTGCTGGAGCCTCCGGACCACGTCTTCGGGAACATTTCGCAGGTACAAGGTCTTCATGTTGCAATATGCTAGCAACATGCTGGCAGATTCACGAGTCTGTCCCGGTAGCCGATCGGCGTACGGACAGCATTCCGACGAATCTGCCACGGGAGCGATCAAGGCTGGTAACGCACCGTCAGGCCAGCGGTGGTGTCGTGAACCTCGACGTAAGCCAGTCCGTCCAGGCTTTCGGCGAGGAATTCGTAGAAGTGGCGTGCCATGCGTTCCAAGGTTGGGCGAAAGTTGAACAGTTCGGTCCACGGTTGTGTCGAGGCGCTGCGCGTCGCGTCTTGCAGGCGGAGAAGGATGAGATCGCTGTCCACGGCGCGACCGGTGGTGTCGTTTATGGCTTCCTCGACGAATGTCAGTCCGGCGCGAACAACGAAAGGTCGTCCGTCGGCCTCGTCCAGCGACGGCAGGCCCGCGCCGGCCCTGACCGGTGAGAGAAGTCCTTGTTTGGCACGGAATCGTGAATCAACCTGGAGTACGTACGGCACACCATCAACCTACGTCCCGCAGCACGATCCCGAACCGGAACTCGGGGATCGTTGTGCAAGGCTTCGGTCCATGGATGAGGTTGTGCGAGTGGCTCGCGCGGGGACCGACGACTGGCAGGCGGTTCGCGACATTCGGTTGGCGGCCTTGCGCGATGCTCCGTTCGCCTTCGGGTCGACGCTCGAGCGGGAGCTGGCTTTCGACGAACACGAATGGCAGCGCCGGGTCAGCGACGGCAACTGGTTCCTAGCTTGGTTCGGGCAGCAGCCCGTGGGAGTCGTCGCCGGCATCCAGGAGACCGGCCGGCACGACGAGCGTCACCTGGTCGCGATGTGGGTGATCGCCGAACACAGAGGGACCTCGGTGGCGGCTGAGTTGGTTGAGGCCATCTGCGACTGGACCGGGCTGCAGGGGGCGAGTCTTGTCACCTTATGGGTAGCGGACGGAAACCCGCGCGCCCGTCGGTTCTACGACCGGCTCGGGTTCATCACGACTGGTCGTCGACAGTCGCTGCCCAGTGCCCCTGAGGTCGGTGAAGAGCTCTTACAACGTCACGTCGATGCCCACAAGCGAGCAGGAGGCGGCCATGCCTGAGCTGAGTCCGGCGGTCCTCGCCTTCTACCGAGACCGCTACGACGAAGAGCAGCGGTTGGTCAGCTCACCACACGGCCAGCTCGAGTTCCGACGTACCCAGCAGTTGCTCCGCCGCTACCTGCCGCCACCGCCCGCGGCGTCCGTCCTGGACGTGGGCGGCGGAACCGGGATACACGCCCGCTGGCTAGCCCAAGACGGCTACGACGTCCACCTCGTCGACCCGGTTCCAGACCACGTGATGAAAGCAAGCCGGCATCCGGGCTTCACCGCCCAGATCGGTGACGCACGCGCTCTACCGGTGGCGAGCAAATCAGTGGACGTGGTGTTGTTGCTGGGCCCGCTCTACCACCTGATCGAAGCAGTCGATCGACAGCAAGCACTGAAAGAAGCGATCCGCGTCCTGCGCCCCGGCGGACAGGTCATCGCCGCAGCGATCAGCCGGTACGCCGCCCTTCTTGAACTCGCAGGCCTGGGGAAGCTCGACGACGACGCAGCGAGTGAAGTTGCTCAATTGATCGAAACGGGCGTCAATCGCGACGACGCGTCAAGCTTCACCTTGGCGTATGTTCACCGCCCGGAAGAACTGCGCCAAGAGTTGATCGACGCCGGCCTGTCCGATGTCCACGTGCTCGGCATTGAAGGCCCAAGCGTTCCCGCCCTGGACAACGCCTCAAAGGAATCCATGAACCGGGCGTTGGACTCGGCTGCGCGGTGTGCCCAACTCGTCGAGTCCGACCCTGCACTGATGGCAGCGAGCCCCCACTTGCTCGGAATGGGTTACGTCGGCGTGCTCTGACGTCCGGGCGCGCGAGCGATGCTTGCGCGCGGCACCGAAGAGACGTTGTTAGCCTCAGGACTCGACGGAGATCCAGCGCTGTCACCGCAACGGGATCGATGACCGGGACGGCATGCGAAGCGAAGTTACTGAGGCTCACGAACCCGGAATATCGCGTGTGACGGCGCGGGTTGAGCACCGACCAGGCGGTGGCACTCCATCTGGTTCGACGAGCCAACCACATGGCATTCCGCTATTGTATTAGTGGAATGGTGGTGATGGGATGATCGGATTCGTGTTGAACCCCCGATCCGGGGTTCCGACGTTCGTGCAGCTGCAGCAGCAGGTCAAACAGGCTATCCGGATGGGCGTGTTGCAGTCCGGCGATCAATTGCCGACGGCCAGGGAGGTCGTTGAGCAACTTGCGATCAATCCGAACACGGTCCTCAAGGCATACCGGGAACTGGAACGAGAGGGCCTGGTGGAGCCGCGCCCAGGATTCGGAACATTCATCACCGGGACCCTGGGCGCCGCGGACCCGGCCGCTATCGGTCGGTTCCGTAGACAGCTGGCCCGGTGGATCCAGGCCGCCGGGCAGGCCGGGTTGGATTCTGAGGACATCCTCGCGCTGTTCGAGGCGGAGATGGCGCTGGCAGCACGGGAGCGGACGGCGTGATTGCCCCGGATCCGCTTGGCGCAGTGCCATCACCTCGGATGAGGGTTGCGCCGGACTTCTCTTCGCCGCCGGTGGTGCGGGCGGTGAACGTGGGGGTCCGGTACGGGCCGACCTGGGCGTTGCAAGGATGCTCGGTGACAATCCCGGCGGGGTCGGTGACTGCGTTGGTCGGACCGAACGGGGCCGGCAGACCACGCTGCTGGGTTTGCTGGCCGGCCTGCGGCGGGCGTCGGCGGGCGAGTTGTCCGTGCTGGGAGAACCGGTGGTCGCCGGGCGGCCTTCACCGACGCAGCTGGCCGGGGTGTCCTTTCTGGCGCAGGACAAGCCGCTGTACGGGCATCTGAGTGCGGCGGACATGATGCGTTTCGGGGCGGTGATGAACCCGGGGTGGGACGCCGAGTACGCCGATGCCCGCGTTGCCCGCCACCGCCTGCCCGCCAAACGCAAGGTGTCCACGCTATCGGGCGGACAACGAACCCAGCTGGCACTGACCTTGGCGTTGGCCAAGCGACCGCGGCTGCTGGCCTTGGATGAGCCACTGGCTGAGCTCGACCCGCTGGCGCGCAAGGAAGTCCTCGGCGAGCTGATGGCAGAGGTGGCCGACCGGGGCACCACGGTGCTGCTGTCCTCGCACATCCTCGGCGAGTTGGCCCAGGTGTGCGACCGGCTGATCCTGTTGCGGGAAGGCGAGGTCGGCGTGTGCGGCGCGGTCGATGAGATCATCGAACAGCACACGCTGTTGGCCGGACCGCCGGATCTTCTACCTGGCCTGTCGACCTTCGGCGACGTAGTGGACTGCGACGTCTCACCGCACCAGGTCATCGCGCTGCTCCGGCGACATTCCGACACGACCTTCCTGGACCCACGCTGGCAACTGCGCCCCGTCGGACTCGAAGCGATCCTGTTGGGGTATCTGCGGGCTGATACCCCAACGCCGGTCAACGGTTCGACCGTCGGGAAGGTCCGGCGATGATTCGGTTGATCCTGCGCCAGTACAGGTCGCTGATCCTGACCACACTCGTTGCGGTGGTCGTGCTGGAACTGGTGCTGCTCTGGCACGGGTTGAAGACCGCCGATCTCACCGCTGCGGCGACCGCGGCCGGATGCCCGACCGGCCCGCGCTGCAGTGAGGTCAACTTCCATGTCCTGGACCGCTACAAGCAACTCGGACTTCCCCTGCAATTCTTCATCATCGTCCCCGTCCTGATCGGCGCATTCTGGGGCGCACCGCTGCTGGCACGGGAGTTCGAGCAGCACACCGCGTGCCTGGCCTGGACCCAGAGCATCTCCCGGCGGCGTTGGCTGGCGACCCGTTGGCTGGTACTTGGCGCCATCGTCACCGCCTGCGGCGCTGCCGCCGGCGGCGGGGTCACCTGGTGGTCGGAAAGGTATCGGAATCTGCTCATGCTCACCGGTGGGCACCCGCAAGCCCTACTCGCGCAAAGCCGTGGGCTCGGGCCGCCGATCTGGTGGCTGTCCGCCTTTCTCATCGGCGCTGCGTGCGGCATTTTGACCAGACGAACGTTGCCGGCCATGGCGCTCGCCGGGGGACTCCTGCTTGCCCTGACCATCGGCATGTCCACCACTCCCAACGCGGTTCACGCGTCGCTGACCGGCTGGGGAGCGGATCTGGCCGCAGCCCAGGCCGTCGATGCCGGTGTGCTGCTCGGGGTCGCTGCAGCCGCTGTAGCAACCTGCCTCTGGCGGATCGACCGAGCCGCTGTCTGAGTACAAGAGCCACAGAATCCACAACCTGATTGCCCAACAAAGGAGTGCATCGTGAACGTTCAACTGGATCTAGACGACCGCGACGTTGACCTGATCGATCAACTGATCACGGACCACCACTTCACATCCAGGTCGGCAGTGACTCGGTACGCGATTGGCCTCATACGCAACGAAATCAACGCCAACGGCTACGTCTTCATGAAGTCCGACGACGACTCTGACACCTGAGAGCAATCTCAGGCAGCTGTGTTCCTCATTCGGAACGACCTGGGTCAGAGGACCTGCGGCGGTGAGCAACTTTAGGGCCTGCACCGTCGGGCCACAGCCTCGCGTGGCACTGTGGGTAACATGACGCGCGAGCACGCCGATACCGATCGCGAGCGGGTGACGGTGTACTGGCGACCGGGTTGTACGTTCTGTATGAGGCTCCGGCTGGTACTGCGGTGGCATCGCCTGCACCCAAGGATGATCAACATCTGGCGCGATCCCGAAGCGGCTGCCTATGTACGGTCCGTCGCCGACGGCAACGAGACTGTCCCCACCGTTGTGATTGACGGTCGCCCCGTCGTCAACCCGCCACCGCGCGTCGTCGTCGCCGCGCTTCGTGCGAGCTGATCCGGAACAGGATCCCCGATCGGGACGAAACGATCATGCTCAGCGAGCCCTGGTGCGATCGCTGATCGTGACCGGTAGACGTTCGGCACGGAGCGTGCACCGATCATGCTCGGCGGCGGCCTGCGACGTCGGCGATAGCTGTTGATTGTTGGTCGCCGGGCAGCTCGGTGAGGGAGCCGTCGTGGATTTCCCACGCTCGAGTGGGGTGTTCGGTCACCGTCGGGTTGTGGGTGGAGACGATCGCGGCCATGTGGTGTTCGGCGACCAGGTCGGCGATGAGGTTGATGATGCCGGTGGCGGTGCCGCTGTCGAGCTGAGCGGTGGGTTCGTCTGCGAGCAGGATGCGAGGGCGGCCGGCCAAAGCTCGGGCCACGCCGACTCGCTGCTGTTGCCCGCCGGAAAGTTCACCCGGTCGTTGCTGGGCCTGGCCGGTGAGTCCGACCGCGGCCAGCGCCTGGGCGACCCGGGTGCTGCGCTCGCCCAGGTCCATGCGTTGGACGCGCAGCGGCACCTCCACATTTTCCGCGGCCGAGAGCATGGGCAGCAGACCGAAGGATTGGAATATGTATCCGAGATTGCGCCGACGCAGCGCGGTCAACTCCGTCTGAGAGAGGATGGCCAGATCGTGGCCCTCAATGAGAATCCGGCCGGAGGTGGGGCGGTCCAGGCCACCTAGCAGGTTCAGCAGTGTGGTTTTGCCCGCGCCGGAACGACCTCGCAGGACAATGAAGTCCCCGGCCGACACCTGCAGGTCCACCGACCGGCAGGCGATGACGTCACCGGTTTGTCCGCGGTAGACGCGGGTGAGCGACTCGGCTGACAGCAACGGAGTGTCGGTCATGTTTGCCCCTTCGCGGCGTGTCGACCCGGTCGATCCGGCTCCGGCTCCGGCTGAGCCGCCGGAAGCCGCGCCTGCCCCGGCTCGGCTCCCGGCGGTTCTGCGGCGGCCCAGATGCCGACGTGATCGGGTTCCAGGGCCAGCCGTACTCGGTCGACCAGATCGAGCCGGTTCACGTATTCGACGGGTAGTTGGAGCCGGCCGACACTGTCCAGCACCGCGAATTCCTGGGCGATCGTCGTCTGGGTCCCGTCATGTGCGGAGCTGGTGTGGCGGAGCACTTCGGTGGAGGTTCGTCCGTCCCGGATCCGGATGGTCCGCCGGACGTGGTCGGAGACGGCCGGGTCGTGGGTGACGATGACCGTGGTCACGCCCAACGCAATGTTGGTGGCGCGGATGGTTTCCAGTACCGCGGCTGACGTTGTCTCATCCAGCTCACCGGTCGGTTCGTCGGCCAGCAATATCTTGGGGTCATTGGCCAAGGCGACCGCGATCGCCACCCGCTGTTGCTGGCCACCGGACATCTGAGCGGGGCGTCGGGCGCTGCAGTCGCCGACATCGAGCAGGTCCAGCAGTTCGCTGGTGCGTGCGGCTCGGGCCCGTCGTCCCTGCAGCCGCAGCACGATGGCGATGTTCTCCGCAGCGGTCAGGTATCCGAGGAGATTGTGGGTGGTCTGCTGCCAGACGAATCCGACCACCGAGCGTTGGTATCGCAGTCGTTGACGCGCGGACATCGCGGCGAGCTCCTGTCCACCGACCACCGCCGATCCGGCGGTCGCAGAGTCAAGGCCGGCCAGAATGCTGAGCAGGGTCGACTTCCCGGACCCGGACTCGCCGACGATGCCCACGAGTTCACCGGGATCGACCCGCAGGTTCAGTCCCTGCAGGGCCTGCACCTCGACTCCCGCGGCGGTGAAGATTCGCACGAGATCCCGGCACAAGATCGCCGGCTGGTCCGGTTTCGTATCTGGCATGGGTGCCCTCCTGGAAGGTTGCATCAGTTGTCACCGAACCGCAGGGTGATCGCCAGTGCGCTACGACCGGAGCGGGCCGCGCCGAGCAGGGTGGCCACCCCCACGAAGGCGATGAAGCCGCCGAGGAGCCCGGCCAGCAGTGGCCATTGAACGGAAACGGCCGGTGCCTGTGCGCCGCCGGTGAACGGGCGGAGGTCGACCACGTCCGTCACGATCTTGGCCAGTGCGACACCGATGCCGGCCCCGCCCAGCAGCGCGGTGATCGTCGCCGGTAGGAGTTCCCAGGCGACGAGGGCTTTGATCGCGGAGGGGCGCAACCCGAGGATACGCAGGGTGGAGACCACGCCGCGGCGGGCGCCCGCTCCGGCGACCATGGTCATCAGAACGGTTGCGGTGCACAGCAACCCCATGATGACGAGCGTGGCCAGCACCACCGTCTGCACGCCCCTGACCACCGGTGCATCGCCCAGCGTGGCGGCGGCCTCGTCGGCACTGGTAGTCAACGCGCCGGGAACCGCGGCTTCGATCCGGTCACCGACCTGGGCTTCTATGGCCCCCGGTTGCAGCCGCATCAGCATGGATTCCGGTAGCTGGGATCCCGCGCCGATCGTGGCCAGGAACCGGCTGTCCATCAGCAACCACCCGGAGCCCCGGCCCAGACCCGCGGTGCTGGAGGCACTCCCGCGGACCGCCAGTGGGTGGCCGGCGATGGAAAGAGCCGAGCCGGCCAGATCCTTCGAGACGACGACCGGAACGGCGGCGCCGATGACGTCGGTCATGCCCGACGGGACCGGGACCGCGCCGATGACATCGGACTGGATGGCGGCCAGCGCCTTGCTGTCCACGAAATACACCGTCACCGCCTGTTCGAGGCCGGCCACCTGCACCTGGACATCGCCGACCGTGGTGAGAGTGGTCGCCGCGGCCACGCCGGGCACCGACCGGATCGCCGCCACGTCGCCGGGTAGGAGCTGCGGACGGTCCACTCGCAGATCCGCTCCCACCGTGGCTCGGGCGGCGAGGTCGACCCCGGTGTTCAGGGTCGACAGGACGATCGCCGAGAGCACCGCCATCGCCACTCCCAGCAACACCGATAGCACGGGCGTCAGGCCGACGGACGGGTCCCGCAGGGCGCGAGCGCTCCCCACGAACCAGGTGACCCCCGGGCGCTTCCGGGCGATGTTGTGCAGGATTGTGAGGGGAACGGGCAGCAGCCGCAGGATGACCAGGCATCCGGCCACGCACAGCACGAACGGGGTCAGCGCCACGAGCGGATCGATGCCGGGAGCAACGCCGACCTCCGACCGGTACAACAACAAGGTCGCCGCTACCGCGACGAGCACCACTGCCAGTTCGATGATGCGCCGCCATCGGCTTCCCGCTCGCAGGCCCAGGTCGCTCCGGCCGGCAGCCCTGGCCGTCAGGCCCACAGCCAGGGCCAGACCTGGGATCATCGCGACGGCCAGCACCGCCAGTAGCGCCGGCCACCATCGATCGGCAGGCAACAGCCACGCCGCCGCTGCGGCCCCGATCGCGGCGGCGGGAACAGCCACCAGCAGCCCTTCCGCGGCGAAGAACACCCGCAGCCGCCACCCGGTGCAGCCCCGCTGCGTGAGCAGCGCGAACGCCGGCCGGCGTCGGGCCATCAGCATCCGGCACGCCAGGATCAACGCACCCAGTGCCGCCCCGATCGGGCCGAGGATCAAGATGGAACAGCACCGCGTCAGCGGAGGAGATCTTGCTCGACGTCGTGCGGAGCAGCGGCGGCGACGACGTGAGCAACGAGACGGCGATCAGGTCGTCGAACTTCGGCTGACCCGTGGACTCGAACGGATGGGTGATGCTGATGAAGCCGGTCAGCTGGGCCTGCAGAGTGCCGATCTGCGAAACCGGAACCGAGTCGGCGTCGAACGGATAGTAGATCTGCACGTAGTACGGGGCGACCTTGTCCAGCACCGCCGGCCAAGCCCCGGCCGAGACGAACCCGGTCCCGGTGATGATGTCGGGCCCCAGTGTCGGATTGTCGTCGGGCAGCAGGATCGAACGGTTGATGGTCCAGTTCGCGTCGGTCGCCGAAACCGCGTCGAAGGTGCCGGTCAACTGCAGGCGCAGGGACTGATCGGCCTGCGGCGCTCGGATTTCACCGACCTGCCAGCCCATTCGTTGTGCGGTGGCCACCGACAGTGTGATGCCGATAGGCGCGGCGGATCCGCCGCTTACCGGCCAGGTCCCGGAGACCAGACGGGCCGACCGTTGGAGCATCGGGTCGGCGGCCAGCACGACCCGCAACTCCCCGACGACATTTGCCGGCTGTGACGTTTGGGGCAGCACCAACGGGCTCGCGTAGGCGGTGAACCGCGGAGTGGACAACTGCTCGCGCAGCGGTAGGGGTGCCTGATCCTCGACCTGTTGCAGAGACGTCTGCAGCGCACCCCACACAGACGCAGAGTCCGCCGGCAGGCCGGAGCCCGATGCGTCCGGCCCCGGCCCGAGAATCGGGTTCGCGGACGTCTGCACCGTCAGGTCCCGTTGCGTGGCGGAAAGCTGATTGACTTCATGACGCAACTCGGACCGACCGATCCGCTCGAGCGCCCCTGGCGCGGCCGCCACCATGGCACTGCTGATCAGCACCAGCAGACCCACCCCCAGGGCCGGGGCCCAGGCGTGCCGTAGATGCCGTAGCAGCAGACCAAGAATCGAAGTCCGCTGGATGCGGGCGGCCATCACAGGTTCACCTCGGTGGGGCCGGCGCCCGGACGTGCGGACCGCAGGGTCCACCAGCCCACGGCCGCCGCGACCAGTAGCTGGGCGAACACCGCGGCGGCCAGCAACCCAACGACCGACGGCGCCACGGACAACCCCGGTAGTAGTGAAAACCTGCCGATCACCGCTGACCGAGCCAGATAGGGGACCGTTGCCTGCGCGCAGATCAGACCGACCGGTACGCCCAGCAGTACCGACCAGGCCACGCTGATACCGATTTCCGCCGAACGCTGACGAGCCTGCTGCGCGGGTGCCACCCCCATCGCGTCCAGGACCCGCACTGCTCCGAAGCGGCGGCGACCCAGCGCCGCCGCGAGAGCGGCCAGGGCCAACACGGCGAGCAGCAGGGACGCAAGCGCGGCCTGGTGGAACGCGGTTACCGCCGGCTGCAGGAGCGGCTCAGCGAAACCGGACGCCACGGGAACCACCGTGATCCCCGGGGGGCCGGCGGATCGGACGACGTCGGCGGTCGCATCAGGGGTGGCCGAATCCAGCCACACCTGATTGGTCGCCGGAAGCGCAGAGGTGGTGCGCAGCAGCGAGATCAGCACGCTGCCGAGGTCGGCCAGGGCCGCGGGGCCGGTGGCCGGACCGGGCAGCTCCGGGGAGATCGAGGCGACGACGGTGGTGACGTTGCGGCTGGTGGCGGACAGCTGTAGATCCAGGGGCGACCCGACTCCGGCGGCGAACTGCTGGGCCGCGGCTTGGTTGATCACCACGGGCACCGCAGACGATGACGAGGTGGGCATCAGGCGGACCGGCACCGGTGTCGGGTTGATCGGCAGCTCACCGCTCCAGCCGATCTGTCCGGCCGTTCGGGTCAACAGGTGCAGCGTGCCGACGATCGGATCAACCGGCTGTACCGCCCAGACGATGGTGGGATCGGCTGTGACCGGGCCGAGATCGGTGGTGATCGCGCTGACGTCCACGCTGTAGCGGGCAGTGCCGACGCCGTCCCCGGTGGCATCGACCGCAACCAGTCGCCAGGGCACACCGTCGTCAAGGGGTAGATCCGCGTGCAATGTGGTCCGCGCTGTGCCCCCGGACCGTCCGGCGCCCGTGGCCGACCCGAGGTCCAGCGGCACCACCCGGCCGTCGCCGGCGGCCAGCCATACCTTCATCGTCATGGACGGTTCGGACGACGGGTAGCCAGGGACACCGCCGACGTCCTCCGGTGTGGCGCTCACGGCCATCGTGAGGTCCAGGCGGTGTGCGGTGTCCGGGAGGGCAAGACCGATCTTCGAGCGACCGAGCACCGCGGCCGCGGAGTCCCCGTCGAACCCACCGGGCACGCTCGGCAGGACCGAACCCATCCGCGTGGCCGCCAGTGCCGTCAACTCGCCGGGTACGTTGCCGCTGGTGGTCCCGGTGACCAGCACGTTTGTCCGGCCCGCGACGGGGGCGATTTGACCTGCGGGGTCGGGCTCGGCATTACCGACATCGGTGACGTTCGGAAATTCGACGCGGACGTCAGCGCCATTTCCCAGGACGGCCATCTGAGCGCTGAACCGGGTGAAGGTGCTGTCGAATGCCGCAGCCGACAGCGCGATGGCCACCGCGACGATCACCACCACGTTCACCATGGCGAACAGGGGCCAACGCCGTCCCACCTCCCACCAGGTCAGCACCGCGACGCCTCGTCGCCGAGACAGCATCCGAGCCACCAGCCGCACGATGACCGCAGCCAATCCCGTAGCCGCTACCGACGCGGCCACGAGCAGCAGCGGCGGAGCCAGTACGGCGACCGGATCCACCTTGACCGAGCCGTCGGAGCTGACCACGGTGGCGGCGCCGAGGTGAGCGAACCGGGCCAGCGCCAGCGCTGCTGCGACCAGCAGCAGCGCGATCGGCATCCACCACCCGAGGAACCGGCTTCGCAATGACGGGCGCATCCGCCCTCTGACTTCGCGGGCCGTCACCACCGCCGCAGTGATCACACCGATGAAAAAGACGCTGCCGGCCGCCGTAAGCGCCGACGTCCCGCGCAGCCCGTGCGGCGAGAGCGTCGCGAACCACAGACCGATCAGCACGGCCGGCACACCGATGGCCGCGGCTTCAGCCAGCGAGCCGACCAGCAGGCGGCCAGAACCCACTCCACGCGATCGCGTCAACGCGAACTCCGGTCGTCGGCCGCCCTGAAGGATCACCGTGAGTTCCACCAGCAGCAGCACACCCAGGACAGCCACCAGCAGTAGCGGGATCGCACTGACCGAACGGGCGTCGTCGAGCGCGCCGGCTATCCCGATGAGCGTCGACGAGAGGTCGCCGTAAAGGACGGGACTACCAGTATTGACCTGTGTGTCGTTGTTGACGGTACGACGAAGATCGGATACAGCTGCGATGAGTGAGCCGATCCGGCCCGGATCAAAGCGATCCGGATCCGGAGTAAATGTCCACCGTACGGCCTTGCTGCCGGCCAGCGCCGCCATCTCGGGATCGGAAATGGCGGCGACCGGACCGATCTCCCCCTCGTAGAACAAAGGATCAGCCGACTGACGGTAGGTGAACAGCCCGACCACCTGGGCCTGAACGGGACCGGCGTCCGATTGCAACGTGAGATGACCACCGACGGACAAGTGCAGCGCCGAGGCGGTAGCAGTCTCCATCCCGATAGCCAACGGCCCATCGCCTGCCGTCGGAAGCCGGCCTGCCACCATCCTCACGTGGGCTACGAGGTCCGGATAGGAACGCAGACCGACCGGCACCGGAGCGGCGCCCCCTCCGGTCGCCGGGTAGGGCCCAGCGGCGACGGTGCGAACGACATCGACCGCACGATCCGGAAAGGTCACCGCAAACAGGTTATCGGCGGCTGTCGTCTGCGCGCTCGGATCCGGCGCGAGAGGCAGGCTGATCTGGGTCGCCCGGGCGGCCGGAGCCGCCAACGTCAGAGCATCGATGATGCCGTTGCGCTGAGCCGACGCACCCCCGGCCACGACAGACACCGCAAAGGTAAGGAACGTCAGCACACCAAACAGTGCCAACAGCATCAGGCGGTGGGCCACCGCACGCCGAAACACCCAACTTCGCGCCAATTGGTTCCTTCTGCTCACAGCGGCCAGGACCTCGCCGGTCATCGTGCCACCCCCTTGTCAGTCCGCACAGCAAGCGATCCTGACAACCTGCTCTGGAGACCGGCGACGATCTCCCTGCGGCGACCGGCTTGCCTTGGCGTCGACCCGCATGACCGCGGGCTGGCCGGTGGGTCCGGATCTCCGGGCGGGAGGTCATTCGGGTCCAACTGCCCGGGCGGTATGGCGCGACTGCACTCTCCTTGTTCGCCTTGGCCACTGGGTGCGGTGTCGGGGGCCCTGGACGCGCATCTGCGCGAGCACCTAGATGAGTAATTCCAAGCTCTGTTGCTGGTGTGACTGGAGTGGCTGACGTGATTTGAGGGCGAGGGTGTCCAGGATCGGCGTTGAACCCCAAAC
>JAABUU010006165.1_pt1 | contig 12977 bp, 17 predicted proteins | sample 5559301 | NCBI WGS metagenome assembly JAABUU01 (sample SAMN10711884, study PRJNA513360) | rock metagenome | isolation source: Antarctica rocks | place: Antarctica: Victoria Land, Richard Nunatak white
GGCGGTTGCGGAGGGGGGGGAGAGGGCTCGGGCTGACTGAGGTGCTGCGGTCCGCACAGGTGCGCAACGGACAGGGCAAGAGCGGCGGCGCGTCCTTGCGGAAACTGTTTCGGAAGACGACGCGCGAGAAGATGGCTGGGTCGTGAGTGGGAGTGAGCCGGGCGCGCGGCGACGTCGGCGGCTTTCGTCTCTGGCCCGGCTGCTGGCTGGCTGGCTGGCTGGCTGGCTGGCTGGCTTTCAGACCCCGATCGTCCTGCACGCTACGCGTTGTTGTCATTGCTTATCGCCGCGATGAGAGGTGCTACGATGGCTAGACACGGATCCGCTGCTACGGACTTGATGGCGCGCTGCTTCGGGCTATACGGCGGCTGTCAAGATGGGACACGATTGCATTGGGTCGCCAGGCCATTCATCACAAGGGACGCATCTGGGGGACGAGTAGTCGGCGTTGTTGCTGTGGGCTTATTTGCCATTCGATAGGGTCTGTACTCGGCGGCCGTGAAAAGTGCACAACCTGATGTCGCAAAATGCGAATCGGGCGGAATTTGTAACCTTACATGACAAAAGCGATGGCTAGGATGGTGCTAAAGGGCGTGAATTTGGCTTTCTTTGCGTCTTTTGCGATGTTTTTGGTTGCGTGATCGAAGGATGGAGGAGAGTTTATGCTTGTGGTAGTAGAACATGACTCCAAAAGCACGGGACATTTCGTCTTGATAATGATTCTCTTTTACCTATGAACGTCGATCTAGACACTATAGTCAATCCACAGAAAGGCAAGGATAAAAGTACCCAAGACATCTCCGCCGCCACAACATCCCCTATACCGGTTTCAAAGAATATAGGATAAACACAAGCGTCCCAACTCGCAATAAAAATATCGTAACCAGAAGGTCGACCCTTGTATGAAACCCATCACCTATCTCTCCCAAAGTCAATCCAAGCCCAAGTATGTTTATACATATTCTGTCTTCATCTATCCACAAACGAATGTGCCGTCCCAAGCAGCGGTTATAGAAGGGTGGAGGAATATTAAGAGTATAATCTGTGTGAAACGAAAGTGAATGGCCGGGATCCTTGGCATAGGGAGAGCGCCGGCTTGTTGAAATGTAGGTATATGACCAGCCTAAAGATTGGAAAAGGAGCGCAAATGCGCGGTTGTTCGTGACAATTTGGGCGCGGATTTGAAGAAGAGCCCCAATAGCGAAGAAGGCCAGCACGTTTATGAGAACAGTTCCACCGGTTCAGAGGCCGAGAGCAAGTAGTGCCAATATCAAGCTCAGACAAGAGTAGAGTGCGGAGCCGCTGATGGCTTGAGCCGAACTCTTGCTATTCATCGTAGTGGTGGACGCTGCGGTGACGCTTGACGCGAGACTTTGCGTCGTTTTTGCGGACATTGAAGCGGAGAGGAAGCTGGATGTGGCTGTGGAGTTCTCAACGAAGATGTGTGGGGAATAAGCGAGCTGCGTGGAGGATGAAGTATCCGTAGGAGTGCCATCACTGGGAGATAAATTGTCGATCGCCGTCATCGCCGTCTCCGTCGTTGTCGATTGGGCCTGGTCAGAGCTGCTGTCGGGCGTAGTGGCTGAGGCACGGGTCGAACCAAAATAATCCGCAGGTAACATGCTAGGAGATGCGCTGCTCGAAGGCGATGAGCTCGAAGGAGGCTTGGTTGGAGACGAGCTGCTGGGGATAGGAGTGGAACTTGACGAAGATGGCTTCGGCGGCGTGGAGCTCGACAGTGCGGAGCTTGACGTCGTGAGCCTTGGTGCCAATGACGAGGACGAAGACGAGGGAGTCGCATGTGAAGACGACGGAGGTGCCGGGGAGGACGAAGGGGGTGCCGGGGAGGACGAAGGGGGTGGTGGTGATGAACTGCTTGAGGGCTTGGCATTGCTTGGCGAGCTGCCACCAGAATTCTTGCCTTCAAATACAACGTAGTTGGCTTTGCTCCCCTTCGGTACGGTCACGACGCAGAAACTGGCTCCACCAACACCGATGGTGCCGCCGGCCGATATCTCGTTCACGCTATGCTTCGAAGGATCGATGGCGCAGGGAAGGCCGTTGCAGCCACCACCTTCGCAAACGATTTCCACGCCCCAGGTCGGCATCTTGTCGCGGAAGGGTGTGGCGGGCTCAAGGTAGATTGGATTCCAGGCTAGCTTCACGAACGTATTGCCGGTTTTGTCCGTGTTGGCGCCGGCTACGTAAGGGCTCCAGTTGCCCCACGGGTTGTCCTTCGAGCCCCACACGCATGCCTCTTCTGTCGACACGCCTGGCGGGTTGATGTAAAAGCTGTAGACAATCAGCGACCGAGATTCTTCAAATGGGGTGAGGGTCGAACATACTGAGCTGCGGTACCAGCCCAGTAGTCGGGGCCAGGAACTGTAAGCTCTGCGACATCTTCGATACTGGTAGGGATCAACATCGCTTCGTTACCAGGTAGCACCGTCTGGCAGAACGCGACCTGGCGGCTGGCTTTGTTCGTGCAGCTGACAGACCCCGTGCCATCCATGCAATAGGGCTTGTTCGGAAACGGCTTCTTGATACTTCCATCCTTGTCGCAGAACAATCCACCATTCTGGGATCAATGTTAGCAGGCGGAGCAAGCGGAGTCAGCAATACAAGCGCGTACCATTGACTGAGGATAGGAGTAGGACGTCGCATCCGGATCCCATTGAGCCATCATCGTTCCTGGAGGACATGCGTACGGGCAATAATGTCCGGGCAGACAAGGTTGATCGGGGCTCATTGCCCAGCCCGCATTTTGTGAGCCTGGCGTCACCGCGACCAATCCAGCGTCCGAGGGGAACTGGCACTGTCCTCCGCGCTTATGAACATCGACCGACACCTCTTGTCCGTTCTCCGCTCTGGATGTATGTATGTTCTGGTGGTGTTTGTGTCTTCGACTCACAGCATTCGCATGGAGGTTATCATGTTTCGCATCGGTGACAGAGGCAAGCAGTAGCAGCGCGGTGCCGAATGCCGCGGTGAAGTCGAGGGGCTTCATGAAGATGATCGGATTGAGAAATCGCTCGGCCTTGCCGGCTGTTGCAACAATGGGTTTGATTTATATTCCACGGAAAGGTTTCTGATATGGATGGTGAAACAACGTTATGTGCTGAAACTTGGCCGATCGGGTACAGAAGTCGGGCTTCGGATACGATACAACGGCTCTGACAGCGAAGGCGCAAACGTGCGATATGATATGATATGATTGTTGAGATAGGGTGGTAGACGCGAATCGATGGTAGATAAGGAATGACTATGGTCGGATGTAATGAACGTGATGCTATAATGAGCAAAGGACAACAATGCAACACAACTCAGCACGACGACGACTATGAATAGAGGAAGAGAAAAGAAGAAAGAAAAGGACGAAAAAGGGTGGGCACAGCCCAGTGAGTGAAACGAGACGAGCATCCGGGCATCGTGGCAGACCAGGAACAGTGCGCGCTGCACACCTGCACAGGCTTTCAACCATCCCAGACGCCAGTGATCCGAGCTGCAGGAACTAAGGTAAGGTACCCTAACTATACCGCCCCAAACATGTGTGATGAAAAAGCTTGGCAGGGGGAGTTCGTGAAGTCTATTCGGAAAACAACGAATCAGCAGTTAGCGGCACAACCCATCCAGCATCGCTCGTACATTAGAGACCGATAAAAACCTTGTTTATTTAGTGAAGAAATAAAGAGTATAAGATTGCCGTCCAGGTATGTCATCGAAATTTCAAACGGGAAATATTAATGAGGTTCGCGCAGGTGTGTTAGCTTATTCGAGGAAAGACAGAGACGAGGGCTTGAACCCTCCTCGGTCGCAACTGTCATGGACCCGGATTCCTGCAGGTGCTTACCAGGTACCCCATCCTTACCATAACCAGGTAGAACTCCGTAGGGCTAAAACGAGGTAGCCGCAGCTCAAGGAAACCTGCAGGATTCCAGCTGATGGGATCATCTTTGTGTTTCGCTAAACGCCAGCCTGACAGCTGGTACGTTGGTTGCTAAGTTATTCTGAATCGTGTGCGAATAATACACGTGTATTTCTTTGCGCAGTTGGTACCGACTTTGCTGTGGTTGGACTTACGAAGTAGTCGAGTCGCTAAATCTTTCTCGGCGCCGGCGGACAATCTTGTTACTCACCTTCGTACCCTTCAGCCTATCGTAGCTTATCTTCCCCCACTAGATGAGTGACCTACCTTAAACATCTCATGGCAGCTCCACATATCCCGAATCTCAACACCCTGCGCGGTCTTCGACCATCAGGACGTGGGAGAGGCAGAGGTCGAGGTGCTTTGAGGAATGATGAGCCCGATCCTATTGAAGACGTCGTCGTGAAAGACAAGATAGTCCAGCAGACCGACCAAGATGCGAGCGTCTCCAGGATGAGCGCTGTCGATGTGGGCTATCTGAACGATGCTTTCGCCCAACACTTTGCTGGGGAGCGGACCAGGAGATTTCCAATCATCAACAGAGGTCAAAAGCCCTCCTCCTCGCCCCGTAAGCTGGGACCGCTTACAGGAGAGGCAGGCACCTATGTTCGCACCACCGCCATCGACACCTTAGTAGACAAATTTCTCGCGAAGAACCCTTCGGAGAAGAAGCAAATCATTTCGTTAGGCGCCGGCTCTGATACTCGCTTTTTCCGACTGATGGAAAGGCAACCTCGCCCTTCGTTGGTTTACCATGAGCTGGACTTTGGTAGCAACACTCACCACAAAATCGCTGCGATCGCTCGCTCCTCGCACTTGACTAGCTACATCTCCCCTCCACTCCTGTTTGCCATTGACGATACCGCGCTCTACTCTCCCACTTTCAATATCCACCCAATTGACCTCCGCAATCTCCAACCTGGTGCTGATGGTGCACCGCTAGCCCTGGATATCAAAAATGTGGATCCGACACTCCCGACGCTTCTGCTTTCTGAATGTTGCCTCATCTATCTACCCCCCGCAGCCGCAGACATGGTGGTAAATTACTTCTCTTCGTGCCTATTCCCACGTACGACCCCGCTTGCGCTACTCCTCTACGAACCTATCAACCCATACGATAGCTTTGGTAAAGTCATGGTGTCCAATCTTGCCTCCCGTGGCATCGTCCTGCAAACACTGCACAAATATTCGAGTCTGCAGGCCCAAAAGGAGAGGCTCCGAGTCCTTGGATTCGCGAGTGGGCAGAGAGCGGCAGACGTGGATTACATTTGGGAACACTGGGTACCTGAGAGAGAGAAGGAGAGGGTGGGAGGCTTAGAGATGCTTGACGAAGTCGAAGAGTGGAGGATGTTGGCAAGACATTACTGCGTTTGTTGGGGTTGGAGAGATGGCGATGATGAGGAGACTGGCAAAGGGGATGTATGGGAGCTGTGGAAAGACCTCCGAAGTCAATGATGATTGACCAAGAGGAAAGACGGGACAAAGGACATGTTATCATCTGACAGGATGCGACTACACCGCAGGAGCCAGTAAGGGTACCCAGGGCTGTTCAGCTGTTGCACCGACGCGGGACGTCCAGTGGGGTTCATCGACCACAGGTAGGGCTCGCAATCCTCACGGATAGTACCTACTCGAACCGAGTAATAACTGGGCCCAATCTATAACTAGCTACGAGGGTGCTTGGTCAAAATCGTCCACACAAGAAGCCTTGCTTTGCTGATGGGACTATGGCCGTTGTTGGTGAGTACGACAGTAATTGATCTAACGAGGAAACTGTCGCCAGCCTCTTTGAGAGCCAAAGACATCATCTTCATCATTCGTGTCGCTGGCTGAACCGCTATAGCCTACACGTAGTGATCTGGCCGGCAACCGGCAATTCGAATTGGAAGCCTACTGTTGTCATTACAATGGGTTCCTGGCAGGCCACAAGCTCTCCTCTGAAGCCCATGTACTCGGAGGGGACACAGCGAAGTACAGGTGCGGAAGGAAGATGGTTCGGGCATTGTTCGACCGACAAACAAGATGTTTTGGACGATGTATCTCCACGGGCCCAGCCAGGTGCGGAAGGTACTCTTGCGATGTAACATCGACATCTGAACGGTTCGGTTATTGGCATGCACACCGTGTACAGGGTCAGGCCACTGCGTACCGACGGGTGCATACTGTACCTTGCCAAATCGATCAATACTATCGATGAATCCTGGTTGTTCTCATAGTTGTAATGAATTGTGTCTGTGTCATCCATTGAGGATCAGCTAGATATCTCATATGCCATCAGCTTTTCTTCATTACCCTTAGGTACCTATGGTTAACTGCCTCCTTGGTGAGTGTAGAGAAGGGAGAAAGAGAACAGGGCAGGGCAGGGTACGGGTACGGTTACCTTAGGTGCGTTGATGCGCCGCTAGAAGATTGTTAGCGGGGAAGCCAAGATCAATTCAAGACTGACAGAAAAGCCTGACAGAAAAGCTTGAGGGATTTTGACTCTGTAACGGTAGCCTAGCGAACCGGGAAATGATCAATGTTGTGCAAAGTAATCTGCACCTTGGTAGGTAAAGTACCTTATTGCACTGAAGACTGACATTATTATTCTCCCTTACCTCTTACTTCATAAGGTACTATCTGGTGGATATTTGAAGGTTGGATGTTGAATTGATCCGTCCGAGGAAGCAATTGGCTTTGAGTAAAGTAAAATACCAAGGTAACCTTCCCGCCAGATTTACCTGGTAAGGCCTACCTGACATGTCCCTTTGTTACCACCTTAGGTATAGTCCCTTGGTTGATTACCTAAGGTAGGTAGGTACCTTAGGTATCCCCTCCTACCTTACCTTACCTACCTGGTACCTTAAGGTATGCTCTAGAGATTCAAAGTGGTCTTGCAATCGAGTCAGGTACTGTAGCTTGTCCTATTGGCACTGTACTTCCCCGCCTTTGGTGTGACCCTGACCTTGGCCTTAACCTTCGGGAGCTGCAGCATCTCAAGGTGAGATGCGGAGGTGGGGAGGTGGGGAGGTGGGGATGAATACAGGAAAATCGGACGAAAGCACATGACGGGAAAATCTGCAGTGTCCGGCTTGTACCTTATTCCTCTCCAGTCATGATCATAATGGCGTGCGATTCGTACATAAACCGGCCGGGTTCCTGTCCCATTAATCTTGAGAGAGCTTCTCCTTTGTCGCTGCTGCTGCTGCTGCTGCTTCTCTCTTCATCGTTGGGACTGAAGACTCGCTCGCTGTCGTTGCCCTTGTCATTGCCGTTGTGGCTGGCCCTGTCGCTTTCGCCATGTTCTTCTCCACTCTCGTTGGGGCTGCGCTCGCTGTAGTGGCCGGGGCGCAAAACCCTTACACCAATGCCAAGGATGCCAATGGACACCCTCTACCTTCATATTCCCCCGTCAGGCCTCCGGCAATCCCACTCGCGGTGCGCTCGCCATACACCAATGCGTGGTCGTCCACTGTCAACAATGGCACCTTGAACACCAACGGCGTAATATTCTGGTCAGTACCGCTCCCCCAATCCTTGGTGGGGTAACGTCGTTGACAAGGCATGTGTGACCCTAGGCCTGGTCAAGGACTCGGATGGGAGGGCATGGTCACCGTAGACGGCGTTTCGTACGAGTACCTCGGCACAGGATCGCAGAGCTTGCCGTCTCTGCCGAATCTGAAGACGGCGGTCCCGCTGTCAGTCACTTATGACTCGCAGTACTCGAACTTCACCTTTGCTGCTGGCCCTGTGGTGGTCACTGCAAGTTTTCTATCGTCGGTACTGCCGACAGACCTGTGCCGGACTAGCATACCGCTATCGTATTTGGCCACATCGGTCCAGTCGACCGACGGTGCCGCCCACAGCGTTCAGTTCTACAGCGATGTCAATGCGGCCTGGATAGCACCAGAGTCCAACAAGACGATCGAGTGGGATCTGTACCAGGGAGGCAACTCCGTCAATGGCAGTGGCAATGCAACCAAAGGGGCTTCCGCGGTCTACACCTGGTACGTCGCGCTCTGATCTGGTCTGCTCTCGATACTTACACTCGACAGGCTCTTCCACCTTCAGCATCCTTATGAGTTCGGGGAGGAGAACGATCTACCTCTTTGGGGAAATTTTTCCTACTCTTCAAGCCCAGGGCAGGCGTCGAAATTCGGTTTCCAGTCCGGCTTCTCGAACGATCTGAGGTTCAACTATGCCATGCAGCACTCACTACAGGATATCGTTGATCCCAACTACCGTGGAGCTGGCGCACGAGAGCCCGTCTTCGCGTACGCTCACGATTTTGGCTCGGTTTCTTCGGCCTCGGTCGTGTACACCATCGGTACGGTTCAGCAGCCCATCATGAGGTACCTTACCAACGGAGGGATTGTACCGCTGCAGCCGTGGTGGAACAAGTGTTACGGAGATCTATTCCAGATGATCAACTTCCACTACAACGACTTTACTCAGTCGCAGCAGCTGGCCGCTCAGTGGGACAACCAGCTCAAAGCAGACGTGGACGCTTATTACAAGGCGAACAATGCCATGGTGTACAGCAACAGCACGCCGAGCGCTCCGCCAGTGTACTCGAACGGAAGCAGAGGATATGCCTCGGGCACAGACGAGTACGGCGAACAATACATATTCGACCCCAACACGGCGTACGGTTTCTTGGATCCAAGCAACTTTACGGGTATCGCTATTCCTGACGTAGAGGAAGCCGAAGCCTACTACGCCATCGTGGCTCTGTCTGCGCGACAGGTCATGGGTGCTTATGTCCTCGCAATACCACCGACGGGCGGATGCTCAAGCGCGAGCAGCAACGCGTCGGAGCCACTGATGTTCCAGAAAGAGATCTCGTCTGATGGCAACGTTAACACGGTCGACGTCATGTATCCAGCCATGCCTTTCTTCCTCTACGCCAATCCGGAGCTACTCAAGTACAACCTCGAGCCATTGTTCCAGAACCAAGAGGGCGGGTTCTACCCGAACGGATACTCGATGCACGACGTTGGATCTCATTTCCCCAACGCTACCGGGCATGTAGAAGGCAACGACGAATACATGCCGGTCGAAGAGAGCGGCAACATGATCCTCATGACATATGCCTACTACAAGTTCTCCGGCAACGCCCAATACCTAAAGCAGCACTACCCTAAGCTCAACCAATTCGCGCAATACCTGATCCAATTCTCGTTGACGCCGGGCATCCAACTCAGCACCGGTGAGTAAAAACCAAACCCTTCAATCTCCCAAAGCAAACCCTCCTCGAAACTAACTCCCCGAAACCCAGACGACTTCGCCGGCCAACTCGTCAACCAAACCAACCTCGCCATCAAAGGCATCGTCGGCCTACAAGCCATGGCCGCCGTCGCCACCGTCACCGGCGCCTCCACCGACGCGCAAAACTTCACCACCACCGCGGCCGCCTACATCCGCCAATGGGAGTACTACGCCGTCGACCCGTCCGGCCGACACACGCTGCTCTCCTACGAATGGCGCTCCTCTTACGGCCTGCTGTACAACATCTACCCGGACAAGCTCCTCTCCCTGGACATCGTGCCCCAGCGCATCTACGACATGCAGAGCGCCTGGTACCCGACCATCTCCCAGGTCTTCGGCGTCCCGCTCGACACGAGACATTCGTACACCAAGTCCGACTGGGAGATGTGGACGGCTGCCACGTGTAGCCCGTCGACGAGGAGGTTGTTCGTTAATGCGTTGGCGTATTGGCTTAATAATACGGTCACGGATCGCCCTTTTACGGATCTTTATGAGACGATTGATGATGGGTCGTATCCGGTTTCGCCGGGGCCGATTTTCTTTAATGCGAGGCCGGTTGCTGGGGGGCACTTTTCGCTGTTGGCGCTGGGGAAGGTTGGGATGGATAGTTTGACGGGCACGATGGTTAATGGGTCTGGGACTGGGACTGGCTCTGGGGCCGGGTCTGGGTCTGGGTCGTCGTCGGCGGCGGCTGGTATGTCATCGGCCGCCTCTCCACCGCCGCAATATTCGTCCTCAATGTCCTCTGCCGTCGTCTCCATGTCTATGGCCACGTCCGTGGCCATGTCTTCGCCGACCTCAATCCCCACCCTCGTGCTCACGACCCTGACAACCTTGCGCAACTCGTCGTCTCCCTGCTCCACCACCGGCAGCCCTTCCATGTCCATGTACGTCTCCATGTCCATGTCCACGCCGATGAGCAGTTACGGTGGCAGTTCGGGTGGAAGTGCGGGTGGGAGTGCGAGCGCGAGCGCCGGATCGAGCGTCATGTCGACGGTCGGTGGGATGAGCTTGATGTCTTCGGGCGGCGGGGGTGGGAGTGCGACTGGTGGTGGAGGTGGGGCGTCGGCTACGGGAGGGGGTGCGGGTGCGGGGACTAGTGCGGCTTGAGCTGCGCGGCGAGGGGGGAATGTGTGAGGGTGAGGGAGGAGGGAGTGTGGGGTGTGGGGTGTGGAGTGTGGTTGAGGTAGATATGAGTTGCGGATGGGATGAGATGGGATGGGTGGGGTGGGGAGAGGGTCGATAACGAGTAACGGCTCAGGAAGAACGGGTATATAATGCGCTATGAGTATGATAGATATGTATGGGAGACACTAAACCAAAACCAATACAATTACCCTCTCAAGAGCACGTGATATGATGTGATAATCCCTCGCATCGATTCAGCTCGCGCAGAGCCGGCGTCTGATGGCAAGAACACGAGGGTAGGTTACCTGCCTTGCCTGGCGCGGCTTGTGCGGCGGGGTGGTAGAGAGAGGAGAAGAGAGAGAGAAATCGGTGGATACGTATGCTGGACGCGGGAAGGATGGCTCAGGTCACCGCAACGCCATCCTGACGGACTGGGTATGAAGGAGACGATACGACACGGCCTGGCAAATTGACTGAACAACTTTTATTTTGAATTTTCGTTGCTCAGCTAAAGTGATCGGACCTTGCTATTGTAGGCTCCACATAGTTCCCCACAAGATTTGTAGAAACATCCTACGTCCTGGGTGTGAGCAAGAAGGTTGTGTCCAGCTTCCGCTCATAATCTGCTCAAGCTTGGTGCGCATTTCTCCCTGTCTTGGGCAACACGTCTCGCGATTAGCAAAGGCTGGTTCCGAGGTTTCGGTTTCTAGGATGACTGGTGCAATTGTCTCCCTATCATCACAAAAGAAAATGGATCCGTGTCAGCCACACTGGGTTGATTGTTGGACGAAGGAGTGATTGAGCTTAGGTGATGATACATTTGTTCTTGTCACTCGTTGACGAGGCCGACGAAAAAAGCAAGAGAATAGAGGGTCGACCCAACTCACACTGCTGAATCTCATCCGTATCCAACTCCCGCAACTTATGCACATTCGGCGCGTCCCCCGTCACGACGCCCTTGGCGATCTGCACACCACGCGATATGGCAGAACGGTCCGACACCGCATACGCTGCCGTCTTGGCGTTGACTCTAATCACACCGATGCGCGGGTCGTCCGGGCCGGCGTCGTGCTTGCCGTCGCCGAGGTCGCCAATCCACGCTTTGAGCTCGCGCGAGTAGTATTTGTGCACGACGGCGCGGTCCGTGATGATCTCCGCCTTGCCGGAGAGGGACGCCCATTCGCCCGACGAGTTCAGGAAGGCGATGTTGATGGCCGGGTCTTGGTGCAGGTCGTCCGTCTTGCCGGATTCGGTGTTCGTGTGGAAGATGAGGTCGAGGCCGCCGCCTTCCTGTAGATGTCACCGTCAGCTTGCGTATCTTCTTGGGCTTGGGGGTCTAGTGCTCTTATGCCGGGACGAGGGTCTAGTACATGTATGTTGGGGGGGTTGGGGTGAGCTTACCTTCGCGGCCAGAGCCATGCATCTGCTCACCAGCAGGCCGTTCTGGGCTCGGGTGGTCATCATGCCGAACTTGGAGGAGTCGATGAATTGGACTAGGTCTTCGACTTTGTCCCTGAGCGAGGCGTGGTTGTCGAGGTTCTTCTGCTTGTACGGGTCGGCGGGCTTGGAGCCGGTGTCGGCGTTGCTGAAGGTAGACATGCTGGTGGTGGATGTGGGGGTGAAAGGTCTTTGAGATTGGTAGTGTGTCTTTTTGGCTTTGATGCTGTCAGTCAGTTTGGGTTGAAGGAATGGGCGAGATGAAAGTGCTCTGGTAGATGTAGACAGGAGCTTGGCGAAGGTGGGGCAGAGGTGACGGTGATGAGGGGCAATTGACTTGATGCTGTGCATGTCGAATGTGGAGTGATTGTTGATTGTTGTCAATAATCGGTTGAAGAAGTGGAAACTTTGGACGAAAGAGAAACCTACAGTGATCAATATCAATGGCAAGATGTTAAAGTCAAGGTAACTTAACACGGTCGTATCAAGTTGTTGTAATTCTCCCAATACAAAATAAATACCTTTATACCTTAGCAGCTCGGGCTCGCGGTTTGATCTTCCCGTCCGATCCATGCAGGCAAAGTCTTGATGTCATGCTGATGACGTACATAAGGTGACCACCAATACCCAATCCGTTTCCCTGACCTACCTCAGGCCACCTCAGCACTGAGGCGGGTTTTGGCACCGCAAAGTCACGTGGTGTGCGTTTTACGACAGCGAATCTTAAAGACTTGGAAGTTGGCAAAATAACATATAGATTACAATATCCTCAGCCACAACCCTAGAAGAGCCAGACTCAACCCAACAAGCCAGCACATCAGAAGCGTCGAAGTCGAACACTCTCCATCTATCCTGAACAATACCCCGAACAACACCCCGAACAACACCCCGAACAACACTCCGAACAACATCCTGAACACAGCAATCTTCCCCTCTCGCATACTCCCTCCCCTCCTCCACACCCTCCTGCCTCGACACTCCTTCCCTTCCACCACCGCACAAACCCTCCCCTTACACTCCTGATGCCACCGCCTCCTCTCCATGAAGCCTCGGATCTCCCGTGACGAACAAAAGGCCTGGTCGGTCTTGAGGATGCATTTTTGCTTGGGAATGTCCAGCTTCGACGTCTTGCGGTCGAGGAGCCATGTGACTTTGAGCCGCACCCCGGTGTCGACGAGTTCGTAGAACTGGCGGCAGGTGTGCTTCAAGGAAAGGGCGTCGGGGTAGGGTAAGGAGGTGG
>JAABUU010006166.1_pt1 | contig 12976 bp, 6 predicted proteins | sample 5559301 | NCBI WGS metagenome assembly JAABUU01 (sample SAMN10711884, study PRJNA513360) | rock metagenome | isolation source: Antarctica rocks | place: Antarctica: Victoria Land, Richard Nunatak white
AGGGTGAGGAGGGGAAAGGGAAGTGAGGTGAGATGGGGTGGGGTGGTTGGAGGGGTGTGGTTCGATGTGGATATACGCTGTACATTGTACTCCCAGATGCGCTGGGTTTCGCTGTGTGTCATTATACCATTGTTTGGATGTTCAGGTTGATGAGGTCGGCAGGTCAGATTGGTCACGTAGAAGCCGTAGCAAGGCTGGTGGTATGCTGCTGTATAAGGTAGCTCGAATAGCCAACGAGCTGATGGATGAATCAGGGGCCATGTGTGCAAGGTAAGCAGAGGCAACAAGGCTGATATCAACATGAATGATGTGATTTGTTTCAGGAATGATATACTGGTACATAAGGAGCAAGATGTTGTTTGGCCTCAGTGTCAGTGAAACAATCAACTTGTATATCGACTCTGGGTGAGGTGCAGGTGGTTTGCACTTGCGCGCTTAATTATTTCTTATTACCTAATATTAGCGATCGGCCAGCACTGCCACAACTGATTTTCGAGGGCAAACATGTTGACAGACTATCGTGAGGAGGGAAGTTGAAGCTCATACAGACGCCGCGATTGATGTTGTGCTGAACTCCCTTTCTATGGTGAGTCTACTTCGTATAACGCTGGCAGTCAGAGCATAAACCTCCACGATGGTACCCTAATCGATGGCACTTTCGGTCGATTGATCGTATTGAAACGGCACGCATTGGCAATGCACGGCAAATGAAACAGCTACACGACCAGGGAGTGCACCCAGATACTACTTCAGTTTCGAGGAATTGACTGAAGACATGAAATTGTACTGTTCAAAACTTGCAGCGCATCCTGACTACCACTACCGCAGCATAAATCCATGACAGTCCGGCTTATAGCACCTTTCAACCCCTGAGGCTCTCCTGGTAGAGGATCACTCCTTCACTCCGCTGTCGGCAAGGATATTTTGCACCCAATCTGCGATTCGATATCGGCAAAGACCGCAGATATAGGTGTGACATAGACCCAGTTTAAGAGTGGGTTGCCTCCTACGACCAAGCCTCCAAGCTGACCCTTCTTGTTCAACACCCACGCTCCAGAATCACCATTGTTAGCGAAGCATGCTCCGCGGCGACCGGTGGCGAGGAAAACGTCTTCGGCTGTCTCTTGCGGCGAGTCAGGAAGATGTACCGCAGACTGCAGATGACTCCAACAGCCTTCGGTGAAGCCTGTGTTCCGCCCGGACTTGTACACCCTTGCTCCCTTATCAAGCTCGCAGGTTCCCCCGACTCGGTCGCTCATTGGCTGAAAGTATGGTGGGATAGGTTTTAACTGTCGTGAAGGGTCAATCGATATGTACTTCTCCAAACTTCAAGTCACGGGCTACGAGAGTGAACACTCACCAAGTTCCCTGCCACCCTTTCTTCGTTTACTTCCACGAGGCCCCAGTCTAGTCCGCAGCCGGTACTTGCCACTTTAAAGCCGGATGACGCCAGAACGCGACCCAATTGTCGGTCGAGGTTCTCCAGACCTCTGACTTTCTCCTTCGTTTCTTCTACTGCGTTTATCTCGCCCTTCAGGCAACGTATCCGAGCGTTGCTGGCAATCCCAATCTCAATCTTCTCCCTTGTTCCATTCAGTCGCTCTTGCTGGTCGTGCAAATAGCTAATCCAAGCTTGGATGCTCTCGTCGATGTCTTCCTTGCTCGGACTTTCAACCAGCCCTTCGGACGCTTTCAAGCATCCGGGTCGCAGCCCATTTTTAAACACATCTGGCTATCTTAGCATCTGGCTTGGAGAGAACAGCGGTGCAGTTTACCTCTTGAGGAGCTATGCTCTGACATTACGACATGGTGACAGGTTAGGGCACACAACTTACGCCCAATCTTAGGGTTTTCCAGTCGAACAAAACCACCAAGAGTGCCCGTTCCGGCCTTTGGATCTGCCAGTGCAACGCTGGCCCCCATCTTCACACTCTCTTCAATGTCGTCCAGTACCTTGTACCGCTCTACAGTGCCTTCAATAAACTCCACGGCGGCGTCCAGATTGTATCTCTCAATGTGGGCTTTCACTTGTTCCGCCACAGCTTTACACCCTTCGTCCAACGTTCCTGGACCGATGACGACCACTATGGTCGGCGGACATTCTGCAGCATTGTGGGACACACCGCGCCGAAATACGTCAACGCTCACCCAGTTGTTGAGTGTGCGAATTGCCCCCATCACAGCCCCGCGCAATCCGCCCTCAATCCATGGCTCAACAATGGCGTCCGCGGCTACAATGGGGTACGTGCGAGTTGTGGCGAACCACCCAGAGTCCTCGGGGTCTGGGCCACGCGGGGGGCTCGTTGCAGCGGTTGAGAACGAGCGCAACGAGTACTGAGTCGAAGAAAATGCCATTGACTCGTCGCTGATGTTGAACTTGCGCTTGTTGCTTGACATTTTGGATGGCGAAAGAAGATGATCGGAATGAGCTGGTCTTTAACGTCGTCACAGGTGATACGAGAGCAAAGATGAAGAGATTATCCGAAGGAGCTGGAATACGAGCGATCAAGGAGGAGTCTTCTTCAGAGAACACAGCTTGAGAAACTACCCGGTCAAGTTTGAGAGAGCAATCATCACACTTTACTTCAAGCGGTCGCAACCCTGTTAGGTCTAGTCTTACGGGATTCTGCTTAGTAAGATCTCCTGATTACCTAAGGTACCTTAGGGGAAGAATATCACGCTAAACGGTATCATCACCATGATAATTGCAGCAGCGACTCAAGAGAAACTTCTACCTCAAGAACATATACCTTAGCTAGACTAGCTCCATGCTGAGGGAATGCTCAGCACTTTGATCAGATTGAATCTGCGTAAAAACTATACACAGCCATGCCCCTGTCACTAACACATCGGCGTACCGTATGTTTACTACTTAGTCAGCTCGCAAAAACCAAAACCCCGAGACCCACAGCGGGTCGGGTCGGGTTAACCGGCACCCGCAACCCACCCTAAAGAACTTACGGACCCAGCCTATTCTTGACGTCAACGGCATCCACCCCCCTATCCTCCGATCTTGAGTATGAGTTCCTCAAAATTTAGAGCACCCTGCTCGCCTTCAAAGTCATCGCCATGGCCAGAACCCCCTTCAATATTGCCCAAGCATCCAATGACAATTTCGAGAAGTCGGTGCCCATGTGCTGAGGCAATCTAGCTCGTGCAATCTCAATTAAAAGCTTCTTCAGCTTTCCGCTGGCGCAAAGAGCATTCATCCTTTTGTACCTGTCATCTTGAGCCGTTTCTGGGCTGGTGTCCTTTCATGTGGACTCGGGATAGCCCTCGAGCTCGGCGGCTGCGGCAAGGAAATAATCGATCAATTCAAAACTTCCGTCCATCTCTACAATCAAAGACTCCCACAGCCCAATCTTGAGTAAGCAGATGCCCAGGCTATAAATATCGTGCTTGATAGCATACCGCTGCTGGGGTTCAGTACCCTGACGCTCTTCGTAGCAGTAGAAATTCTTCGTCCATTCCTTGTCGCCAAAATGATTAGAACTTGTGTTTCCCTTGGGAAGCATCCTCCAATCCATGGAATACACAGAACTGAGATCACGCAAGCGTATCTCGGTAGGATCGGTCTGCTCAGTCGCAGGACGTTTGTCGAACGTGAAGAGATTGTCAGGGCAGATATTCATGTGTACATATCCTGCCGAATTGATCGCGTAGACCGCCCTTTGGAACTCCGTCGCCAGTCTAAACCTATACTCCAGCGCGCCAGGACGTTCTTCTTGCTGCCACAACTTCCAGAGGTCAGAAGCGTCCCCACAGAACGGGGCTCGCTGTGTCCATTTTGAATCTCAAAGATCAGCTCGATAGACTCTCGGAACAGTGGCGCCAGGACAGGCATGCAGCCGGCAGTAATACCGATGTTGAGCTCAGCATAACTGGAACTAGTGAACTATAGCTATCGTGGTCCAAGGAAGGCAACTACGCTCACCTCCATAAATGAGTGGGGATGCAATACCAGGCGTTATCTAGGGATGCGAAGAGCTGAGCACGATAGATTAGGGTTGCCAAAGAGCAGCAGCATGTGCTGATCGATGTCAATGGTCTGTACTTCTGAGTGGAAGTCTCCACTACTCACAAAAGACCCGCTAAGAAAATAGCGCTGACACCGACTTTTCGATGCAACGGAAGGTTCAGACCCCACACCATGTGCAAAGGTATGGCGAGAACGTAAAAGTCGCTCATGGTGTTGAAGATCCCTTGCGCGAGAGTGATATGCAAGTCTGGCCCGACAGAGCGCGTTTCGTGAGCTTGAGAGGTCCAGCCCCCGTCACCTTATGAGGTTTCCCACCATGCATGATAGGTAAAGGAAAATGATGACGGAGATGCCTGCCAAGATCAGATATTGAGCCACCTTGCTTGGTTTGAAGAGGCGAAAGTAAAGGAGGAGGATTGACAACTTGAAGGCGGCTGCAGCAACATCGTATACACAGCTGGTGGTGAGTGCTCTCTAGACAAGGTTAATACCATATTGAGTCTATGCTTGTCACTCTGGAGAGTTGCCACTACCTTCATGAATCTTGCGTTGAACGAAATGTTCAACTGATGAGGTCCGAGGGCATGCCCGAAGACTGTTCCATTAGCAAGGGCTGCGAAGATCTGTGGTATCCTTACATGACAGACTAATTCCGACAAACATGAGTGCTGCTGCCTACACGACTCTGAGCCAAGCCTCCAAGCTCATAGAACTTGAACCTGCAACTGCTAGCATGCACGCCTTTAAAGTTAGTCAGCAGAGGTTGAAATGTTTTCATGAAACGGCATTGATTATACAGTCGTTGATGCCTCAGCTTTGAGTAACAACTACCTTGGTGTATATCCGCAACGTGAATGTACACAGCATGATTGGCAGACATACTCCCGCAGCGATGTGACTTTGGGACGTTATCTCAGGTGAGGTGCCATTGCAGGCATATCGGAAAAGTCGAGATTAGCCATTGCGAGGGACTCTGTATGCAGACTCAAAGAAGTTTGCACAGCTCTCAGAAAAAACTGACTGTTGAAACCTGTAAGACGTAAGGATAAGCAAGCATGAAGAACTCAACAACAGCATGAATGACCTAAGAATGATCCACACAACAGATATATAAACCTGATCAAGTGCGGGCCTATGAAGTAGGTAATTTATGAAAGAGAATACTGATTGTGAAGTGTATGTTCTTGAACAAAGATAAACACAAAAAAGGTGATGATAATGTAATGTGGTTCTCTATTGATCAACAAGGTTGTCAAATGCAACAGAAAGTTGTGTACAGTGCTGATGGTACAGCTATGTCTGCACCAAGTGCCACACCACTTTTTTTTGAGAAAATGCATCAAAACCCCACTCAAAACACAGCATTTAATGTAAAATTCACACTTCAATACTTATTTTCATGAATCTAAGTAGATAGAACTGTTATATATATATAGTTCTATTAGGCCTGCAAAGACTCTTTCTTCACACAGTGCAGGCTGAGAACCTGAAAGGCTTATCTTTCAGAGTTAATAGAACTGATTAAGCTATGATTGTTGCAGTGCAAGATGTTACAGCAACATTGCACTGATGTTGCTGACATGTTTTGCAGTGTAATCTTGTGAATTCATGAGCCTCTTATCTATAAGAGGCTGATGAGTAAGATATATAACAATGTGAGACACTACATTACAACAGCTATTCAATGAAGTTCTGATGTTAAGATCTTGTATTGATGAAGATTAACAACTAAGAAACTTAAAAGATTTATATGTAAAGACTGTCTATATAGTACTTTGCTTATTAATTGTTGCATAAGAAGTTCAGCTATAATTTAATATGAATGCATAGTAATATCATGACAATTGTCTCTTCTTTTATGTACTGATTCTTCAGCACATTGACATATCATCAACATTATAGATACACTGTAATTCTGTAAAATCAGATCAGCAAAATGTAAGCAATAATTTACTTAACATTCTTATATATTTTACTTATTGTCTATCTCAGCTAAACTGATAATCTTATACAATACTAAGTTTGCTGCATTCAGATAAATAATGATTCAGCTTTGTTCAACAATAAATAATATACAAAACATAAATAAAATTAACTTTTCTTTATTTCTAAATTAATTAGATCAGTGATCTCTTTGTTCAGTTACAATATATAAGAAATTCTTTTTCACATACAATTTACATTTATTTCATCTTCAACATCTTAATATATCAAAGTTATAGCAACTTCATATCTTTAAATGATGCTTCTCTCTTGTAACACTGTATAAACAGCACAATAGTGAAAGTGTAGCAACAGCAACATTATAATTATTAAAAAAAATAAAAGAGATATTTTTTCTATTACATTTTTCATTAAGAATTTAGCAGAATTGTTAATGATTCTTATATATATAGTATTTAAGACATCAATACATTTTAACAATGTTGCAGTTTAAGAGATGCACTTATATAAATATAAAGAAATGCAATAAGAAATCTTTAAGTTTCTGTTGTTCTCATTATTAAATATTGTTCATCAACACAATCTTATAAATTAACAAATTTATTAAAATTAATTCTGAAGATTAAGTCTGCAAGAGCTAAGTCAGTTAAGAATATAATAAGTATTATAAGTAACATCATTAACATACTTGCTTCACTGAAATGAAATGCAGAAACAGAACACAGCAAAGAAAAATATTAAATATGAAAAACATAAGTGTCTTAAGATAAATCTGTTGACAAAATGTTTACACAATAATGATGAGATGCACACTTTAAATAATGTTGTTACATAAAAAAGACAGCAGCAGAGATCTTGCTGCTGTATATAGATGTAATTATATTTACTTAATCTTTTTAACAATAAAATATTATCTTTTCACATCTCATTTCTGCTTTCTTAAGTCACAGATAAGTCATTGTTGACAGATTTAATTAAAAATGCTTATTTAATGATCATTACTGCATCATTAACATTACAGAACATCATCTTCAAAGTATAATTAATTTGTAAGAAACTTACTACTTAAAAGAGTGTTAAGCTTAAGATTATAATTAATGAATATCTTTCTACTTTATATTATATATTATATTCTTCTTTTCTAAATAACATCATCACATACATTGCATCTCAATTTCATTTTTTGTCTCAGTTTTCAGAAATGTCATCACTTTATAATATTATATTTTTAGCAATTTCTTTACTTTCTTATTTACTCATACTGACATCATCTCAATGTCACATCATAATCATTACATCAACAACAAATTAAATTCTCTCTGTTGTCTCTGCTGTTCAAAATATATCAGCAACAACATCAGTCAATGCAACATTATTAAAAATTAAAATTGCAACTATTACAAGATACTTTAAAAGCTGTGCAACTCAGTTCAATAAAAAGTTTCTTGTCATCTTGTAATGCATTAACAGTAATAGATTTTCACATTTTTTAATTGCTGAGTTAACAACTTATACATACTTGTCAATCATGTCATCATCATAACAACTGATGATGTTCACTGATCTTGACTTCAGTGTTATCTTGATTGTATGTAGACATTATTTATTAAATATATCATCATTTACATTATTTATGTTGCAGAGCATCACAGCAGTCATTGTAAGTCTGTAAAGATTTATAGTTTATTGTTATTTATAATTTAAGAGCAGTAAACAGTCACTGTGATGCAGATATTTATGTTAAATATCTTTTACTTTATAATTTGTTTTCTTAATTTTCTTACACTTTGCTGTCATCATCATATTGCTTACTTTACTTTAAATATGAGCTTTCTTCTTTTTAATTAAGTAACAACATCTTAAAAAGCTCTTACAACTCAATGCTGTAACTTAGTTACTTTAACAGTAACTATAATATCAATAAGTAGTTACTATTCTTGTCTTTTATTTCTGATAGTAATGCAGATGCAAAGATAACAAAGTAATTTAATAGCATTTTGCTGATGTATTGATTGTGTTTTGACTTCACTTCTTTTAGATAATACTATGTAAAATATTTTCAATAAAAGTTTTTAATTTCTTAAACTTTATTTACACTTACACTTTCTCTCTGTTCTTGTGTTGTATTCTTGTTACAACACATTCACATTTCTCATATTCTTTACTTAAAGTTACTCATTATATTCTGTTAAATACTTTACTTACTTAACTTTATATTATAACTGTTCTTTTCTTTATTTCTTGCTTAAGATCTTTTCAATTTTATATTCTTTCTTGTCATTTATAAGATCTAAAAAGAACAGTTCTGATAAAGAATTATTGTTTAGATAGCATTTATGAAATTTTAGATATAAAACATAAAATACATTATAAATTCTATAGTGAGCAGGCAGAGTCAGTTAGTATGCTTGTTTATTAATAAAATTAATAATTTAAAAAGATTTAATAAATTTATACAACAATTTCTTACTTAATCTGTGTTACTTCAAGTTCTTAATGAACAATAGCATCAAATTGTCAACATTGTAGCTTTTTTAAACATAATTTTTGTCAAAATACTTAACTTGCACTTTTACAGCAGCTTATCATTACTTTATTATTATAACATAAATTTTCTTCATTTACTGCACTCAGTCTTTCACTACTAACATCTTTTCTTTATAGACATTACTCTCAACATATTAAGCAATTCTTAAGTAATAGCTCATTAATGTCTTAAACAGTGTTTAATTAATTGTTATATATTTTTTATTTGCATATACAAACTCTGTCATTAACAGAAAGAACACTTAATCATCTTGTTTTTTACAACAATAATAATATAAATAATGTTCTAGAGTTTGATTCTGTCTTTTAGTTTAATTATTAATTTGTAAATAAAAGATAATGCTTAGTCTTTACTTCATTTAAAGTTAATATAAAGTTATAAATATTAGTTTCTTATCTGTTAAGCAGCAAGTCAGTGATTATATTCATTGTTATTTTCTTTTATAATTAAATAAATAATGACAACAACTGTAATTCATTATATAAGCAGTGTCTTGATACTTAAACTCTTAAATATACAATACATAAAGTGACATATTCTTAAACATTATTTATCATATTGACTCAATAATACTTTCTGAACAGCAAATTGATTATTTTATTTACTTTATAATGTTTTGTTAAAACATTATCATAATGCAGCTTCATAAGCTCATTCTTAATGACTTTATTAGATAATATGTATATCTTGCTTTTGTAATAAAGTAATTCAATAAAATTAAACATTTACAAACTATCATCAATATCTTAATAACTGTAATTACTCTGTAATTTCAAGTCTTATCACATCTTTACTGTTAAAACATCAATATTCTGTAAAAGATGAACAAGTTTAAGAAAAAGTAATTGTCTCTTATTATGTACTGTTTTGCTGTCAGTCACTTTCTGAATTAATACATACAAAATGAACTGTTTACAATCAGTAATTTCAGCAACAAAGTTAAGCAGCTTTTCTGCTATATTGTGTATAGATAAATTAAATGTATAATCATTGTTCTTTAATTCATTCTTAAATAAAGACTTTCTAAATCTTTCATTAACTTGTTCTTAACAGTTATGATCTTCAGTCTAAGTACTTAATTAATATTCTTTTAATAAAATAATTAATATAATTTGCAGATCTAAACTTCAAGCATTAATTTAATTAATTAAGACAGTAATGCTTAATTCTAATTCTTAAGATAGTGTGATCAGCTTTTATTACAATGTTAACAGTAATTTATTTATGTTTTTCTTGACTTTATAGTCAGAACATCTTAACAGCACATTAATGAGATTTGTTTTCTCTGATTAATGTATAATTATAAAATTATAAGCAGCTAATCTCATAACTTAATGTACTTGTCTTTTATTTAATGATTTCAAATTCATAAATTCTTATAGATTATTGTGATTTATAAGTATCTTAATGAGATAATAACTACTCTTAAAATAGTGTTATCAGTGTTTAAATGTCTTTACAATTGTCAACAATTCTTAATTATAAATTTCATAGTGTATTTTAATCAGATTTAACTTTCTTAATTAAAAAATAATAAAATGTCATTAAGCATCTATCTAAAGCTGTAAATAAATATTTATTAACTTATCTATTAAGACATTAATTTCAATCTGAGCTCTTAGCTCTGAATTAAAGTGCATTAGAATAGATATCTATATAAAGATGTTTTAAAACTTATAAAATGCTTACATTATTATTTATAATTACTTAAATACATTTATCTTCTTGCTGTTCTTGCTGTCTTTTAACAGATCAGTTAAAGAAATAGTGATCTTAAAATAGCTCTGTATAAAGTAATGATAAAAGTTTGTAAACTTTAGAAATATTTATATCTTATAGTAGCTTTTAAATATTAATTATTTCTTTATGATTTTGATTCATCATTGATTCATTGAAATGTCAGTAGTGAAGATAATGAACTTAAGAAATTTCATTTATGTAGTATAAAAAGTGCACTTCTTTAAATTTGCATACAATTTAAATTGTTGAAGTTGCTTCAGAATTTATTTTACATAACTCTGATGTTCTTTTAGAAAACTGAAATAGATTAAGATATCATTTAAATATATTACACAAAAGACATTAACTAACTCAATTAATGCTCAGTTAATATAGACTTAAAAAGTTACTGAGACATTAATTAGTCTGAATGACATAATTATGTATTTAAAATAACTGTAATGTATATAAAACACAGTCTTTCATTCATTGTCTTTTTGATTTTAATGTAATAATAAGTATTCTTAAGATTTAGTTTAATGAACATCTTAACTTCACTTAAATAATTAAGTATCTCATTAATTAGCAGCAAAGAATGACAATTCTTAACAGTAATCTTGTTAAGATCTCTGTAGTCAATATATAAATATAAGTCTTCTTCATTTTTTAAAATAAACAGAACTGATGCTTCTACAGATTTATTTCTTTACTAAAACATTATCTAGATATTCTTTAAGCACTTATAGCTCTGTTTTTAACAAATTATAAAGTAAATCATAAAATAATTCATGTCTCTCTATCTTTATGACATGATCATAATCTTAATAAGATAATAACTTGTCAACATTCTCTTTAGAGAACACATTCATATATTTGTTATATTATTAAAATAGTGTCAGCATTTTACTAACAATATATACAGCAGTTATTAATGAGTCTGATTTAAACATCATTAACAATATATAAACAGCAGATTGATTTTAAATGTTGTTGATAAATGCTTTAGACTCATCAATAATTAGAAATATTTTTTTTATCTTATAATGTTATGTGTGCAAGTCACAATTAATATGAATGTGTTATCATTTCAGATTTAAAAGATTAAAGATGAGTTCAGATTCATTCTTATTTAAGATATAGAATAACTACTTTTGAATTTGCTTTTGTTTTTAACTGTTGATGAGTTTATACTTCATTAAATATGTATTATAACAGTAGACATGTTGTCTCTTTAAAAGCTTTAATCTTGAGAGTTTTACATTAACTTATGTCAGTTAATGAGTAATAACATATTATTAAGACATTACATTAATCTTTACTGTAGTGTTTAACAGTACATTGATAGAAATTTAATTAGATTTAATTCAGACTTAATCTTTCTTTATAATGCTAGATTTTTTTATAACTTTTAATCTAATTTTTGTCACTAAAATATAATTAACAAAACTCTGTCTTTTTTTATCTTAACTACATTAATCTTAATGTAATTAAGATTTTTTAAAGAACTTCTATAGTTCTTTACAAAATGATCTGATCTTTTACAGTTATAGCAGTCATTTTTCTTGACATTAATCTTAAAACAAAGTTTGTTTACATTGTTATAATAACTTAATTTTATAGTTTTAAAGTTAAGACAATTGTTCTGCTGCAGCTTTGCTATCTAAGTAAAAGAATGTAAATGATGCTTATAAATTTTCTTAATGATGTAACTCTAAACTGTATAATTATCTATAAATTACTGATTAATTTTTAGTCTAGCAGTCAGAACTATTAGGCTTTTTCTTGTCTTTAAGAGATTTTAATAATTAATTAAAGTTATTTAAATCTTTAGTTAAAATTTCATAAAGAAATAACTTATTCTCTATTTCTCTATATAGCTCAGAAGCTAATCTTTCAGCATATTAAAATATGTTATAAAAGCTTAAACTAATTAAATAAATTTCTATATAACTTTTAAGTATTTCTATACTGTACTAAATCTGCAGTTCACTGAGTTCTCAATGAGATTGAGCAGAAACTTAAAAAAGAATATTTATAATTTGTTATTTAGAAATTCATTCTCATTAATGTAACAAAATTATGCATCTTAAGATTCTTCTGCTAAGAACTGCATAATAAAGAGAATTTTATTGTGATTATTAAAGAAGTTTTTAAAGATTAAATGAAACATTATCACAGCACTGTGTATAAACTCAGTATGTTTATAAATGAACTTTTCATTATATATAAGTAAGTTCTTTAGCTGTTGTGTTTGTTTTGCTGAAAGTATATACACAACTTTGAATGCATATTACTTCATTAAATTTAAAGAATTAATAAAAGTATAAAAAGATTCTGTATGTAATTCTCTCTCAAATAAGACTTAAGAATCTTTATCTCTTAAAAGTTTATTAATCTTATTATACATATTAAATGCTTACAATTCACAATTATTCTTCATAAATTATCATCTTTTCTCATTATTGATCTGTCTAATTTCAGTTAAATAGATCTATTTATCTAAATGTTAATTCTTCTTCTCTGTAATTTAAATAGCAATCTAAATCTCTATAGATTTCTGTTCTTCAAAGATCACTTAAGTCTTAATACAGTTAAAGAATAATTCTATTTCATTTTGCTGACTTTTAGTCTGCATATTACAATGTAATGAATTGTCACTTTTTAAAAAGATAAAGTTGTTAAAATTGTGAATTTATGAGTCTCTTATCTATAAGAGGCTGATGAGTAAGATATGTAACAATGTAAGACACTACATTACAATAGCTATTTGATGAAGTTCTGATGTT
>JAABUU010006167.1_pt1 | contig 12974 bp, 13 predicted proteins | sample 5559301 | NCBI WGS metagenome assembly JAABUU01 (sample SAMN10711884, study PRJNA513360) | rock metagenome | isolation source: Antarctica rocks | place: Antarctica: Victoria Land, Richard Nunatak white
CGCCAGGTTGGGCGTGGGCGGTTGCGCCGAGGGCGGCGCGACCAAGGGGGCGTAGGCGGCAATCATGAGCAATCCTCCTCCCCCCAGTCTACCCCAACCCCAAAAACCTAACGTTGTAGTATTAGGGAGCGGGGTTGATGGTGAAGCCGCCATGGGTAGTACGATGCGTGACAGAGCAAGGGGTGGGTGCGGTGTCCCTGTGCTATTGCCGACTTGAATCTCTTCCCACTGGCCCGATTGACATAGCGACGTTGTGACTCCTGGTTCGCAGCTAACGCTAACCGTGTCTAGTTGCCCCTGCACGAGCACTGTACGCCCTGTCCATGCCTGTGGATCGTCCCGTAGGCGCGCCGCTAGCTCCGGTACGGTATAGCTACGAGGTGGAGCAGGCGACGCAGTGGTATGTTGAATCACGACCAGCGTTAAGATAATGAGCAGGACCGCGCCCACCGCAGCCGCAATCATGATACGCTGTCTCATCTAGTCCCTCTTTGAATCGCACATTACCTGGATGCGGGTTAGGGCATGCGTAGGTTGATACGCCACGAGTGGGCAGGAACGGCGTGGGCCCCCGACCTGGATAACATCCTATCATCGACGATGAGGGTGACCAGCGCGCCCCGTGGGGGCGTGCGAAAGCCGATGGTTGCCGTGGCCACGCCGTCCCGGACAGGGCCCTCGCCGACGATCGGCGCGAGGTCGGTCCCCGTTGCGGTCCGCATGGTGACGGGCGACGGCGCCCAGGAGGGAATCGTCGAGACAGTTCCCCCGCCTTCTCTTTGCGTCGCCTGCCGTCCCGTCGTCAGCCCCCGCGCCTCAAGGTCGAGTTGCGAGAGCAGCGCGCCCCGCGTGACCGTCGCGACGGTGAGCCTGGCGCTCCCCGACATGGCCACGAGGGAGGTTGCGAGGGGGAGGGGCGCGGCCGCGGCGCGCGCTACGTCGACCCCGACGCGTACGGTCGCGCCACCGGCGCTGTTGTGGTGGATGAGGACGGCGGTCGTGCCAGCCCGCAGCGGCGGGAAGATGGTGACGTCGTAGAAGCGCCCTGCCATGTCGGGGAGCGCGCCGAACAGCGCATCCGGCCGCTCGTCGTAGGGGCGCCCCGCGACATCCGACAGGTCGACGAGGCGATTGCGCTGCTCATCGCCAGCCGCGGCGCCGCCGAGGACGCCCGGATGGGTGCTCAGCACGTAGGTCGCGGTACGGTTGGCGATCACGTAGCCCACCCGCCAGCCGGTGCGATCCGGCGGCACGGCGACCGGACGGAACGCGACGCCGGGGACGGCGAAGGGCACGGGGTTGATTCCCCCGCTCGTGGTCGAGTGCGCGGGCATAACCACGAGCAGCAGGGCCGCCCCGGCGACCGAGAGGGCCACAAACACGGCTAAGGCGACGATGAAGACGACGCCGAGGGGACGGGCAAGGCGCGTGACGACGGATCTGGACATGGTAAGCTCTCCTCTTCACACCAACACATTCACACCCACACCGCCAGGGCGGAGAGGCGCTAGCTGCTCATGTGCATGGTGGATCAAGATCGGGGCGTTTCTGTCGGTAAGGTTCCCGAGTTTCGGTTAGCCCTCCGTAAGAATTTGATCAATCGCTAGACCAAATATGGTACTCCGACGTAAATAGCTGCGGCAGCAATGAGCTCTGATAAGTGGTTTAAGTCCATAATACGATTTACTCCTCTTTGCTCCCCCCATTGTCCCATAAATCCTGGGACCGATCACCTATTCTAAGAATACTGATCTCGACAGGTGATCGGTCCCAGGCGCAACGGGCCATCCGTTAAGAATTGGCTAGCACACCCACCTTACCAAATCCCACAGCGAGATTTAGTTAGGCGTGCATATTTGCTGCGGTGTAAGCACGTTGCCGTTGGGCTGGACATAAATCCTAAGGTAGCAGGGGTCATGGACGCCTGGATACGGGGCTGGCGGGCCGAAGTCCACTGTTTGGTTATCCCAGTTCGTCAAGGCTCCCTTACCACTATCGTAGAACGTCCCCGTGGGGCCGAGGGAATTGCAAAACCAGAACAGGGTAAACTCCGCGTTGCACGTCGGGGTTAGCCACACGTTCCTGAGCCCACCAACCGTGCCGTCGTATTGATCTTCCACGGTCTCGTGAACATCGTACAGGTATTGGCCGAGTGCCGCGTATTCCGTGTGATCGGCGTGGGCGTAAACTGGGAACACCGCATTTGCCGAGGCAGTTGTGGCGGCCATGCCCACTTGACTCGCAGGGCGCATAACCGTAAGCGTATCCACGCTGTAGCACAACTCCTTCGGATCGCTTGCGCATGGATGGTTAGAACTGCGGACACTGTGAGAGTTCGTTACGACAAGTGGTGGGGTGCCCGGCGGCACTACCATACCTGCGGGCAAAGAGGTACTCCCAGGTGTGGGGCTATCCGCAGCTACGCGAACTTGTCCACCTAGAGCGACTGCCGCAGAGGCAAGTACGCATGCGCAAGTGAGTGCAACTGAACGTGGCTGGAATTGCATTTTCTTCATGATCTTCTCCATATTGGCGCTATGCTCATGTCGTTTGCCGCTCACCGATAGCTCTTTAGCAGAGTGAAATAAGGTTTGCTGCAACATGAACAAAATTCCTTCGTGAACTTTCCACCATTACACCCTGCAGGGAGCGGTGGTAGGGAGCACTTCGTGTAGGGTGGCCACCCTTGTTTCTGCGACGAGGGCGACAACCGCTGGCGTGTCTCGCTTGCGTTGTCGTCCTGTTTTCAGTGTGGACCGTCGCGTGGACCGCCACAATCCGCAAAAACAGGGAGGGCTGCCCTCCCTGTTTTTGGGGACTAGGCACGACCGCGGCAAGGCTATATCCTTACATAAGCAGGCGGGGACGCACGAGCGTTTTCGACTGCCGACTGAGAATGCGCCGGACGGGCGCGAGAGGATTCTGATAACCCGATGGATAACTATACGCAGGCCGCGCTGGTCATGGAGCCGCGGATAGACATCGCGGCGATGGGCGCCATCGTACGAGAGCTCATCGGTGACGACGGCCGAGATCGGGACACACGGTGGTTGCGCGAACGTACAACCGCGGCTGGATTGGGGACGCAGGCGTGCGCCGCACTGGAAACGGTGCGCGCGCGCCTGCATGAGGGTCGCTTGACGCCGTCTTTCAGCGTCTGGGACATCCTCTCCGGCATCGATGGCACCTGGTGATAATGGTGGAGGCGGAGCCCTATATCCACACGCCAGCAATCGACGCGATCGTCGCGTGGGTGCGGGGAACCCTTGATGCCACCGCCCTATCGGACGCGTACCGGGCGGCGCTGGTTGCCGCGCTCGCCCTGCCCGGCAACATCCTCGCGGACGCGCCGGACGGGCGCTGGGCCCGCATCGTCTGGACATGCTGTGTGACAGCAGGCGGGCATCGGACGGATGCTATCCCTGCGGCGGCCGCCGCCGAACTCTTCATGGTCGCCCTCGATGTGCTCGACGATGAGGAGGACGGCGAGGTCACGCCGCTGCGGGAGGAGTTGGGCGCGGCGCGCGCGCTCAACGTTTCGACGGGTCTGCTCCTCCTGGCGCATCGCGCCCTGCTCGCCGCGCCCCGTGGGGCGGTGCTGCTGGGTATCGTCCTCGACGCCGGCGTGCAGGCGTGCGCTGGCCAGCACGCCGACCTCGCGCCGGCGGCGGAGCACGACGATGACCCCGACGCGGCCCTGAGCGTGGCGCGCGGCAAGTCGGCGCCCCTCGTGGCCGCGCTCTGCCAAGTGGGCGCGGCCTGCGCGGGGGCGGACGCGGGCACGCAGGGCCTCTACGCCCGCTTCGGCGCCTCCCTCGGGATGGCGCTACAACTGCGCAACGACATCGCGGCCGTGCGACCGGGGGCGACGGAGAAGACCGACATCCCCCTGGGACGGCCGACCCTCCCCCTCACGACGGCGCGCCGTATGGACGTCACCCAGGGCGTGGGCGAGGGCGGCCTACGCGCCGCGCTCCAGACAGGCGAACCGGCCCTCCTGACCTGGGCAGTCTCCGAAACATACCGCCGGCACGCGTCCGATCTCGTACCGGCTCTGTGCGCCGACCCGGATGGCCGTGCCGCGCTCGCGCTGCTGCTCCGGCGGCGCTAAGAGCGAGAGGGGGGCGGGGAGGATGGCGACAGCACGCAGAGCGGGGGGTAGAGCGGCCCTGGCGCGGACGTGGCGCGGCCCTACCCTCGGGCCGCCAATCATCCTGCTAGGGGGGCTCTACGTCCTCGCGCTGGCGCTTGGCATGACGACGCTCCTGACGCCGCCGCGGCTGGTCCTCGTGCTGGACACGTCCGGGACGGGGCAGGTACGGGTCGCGTGGGACCAGCCGACCAGCAACCTATGGGATCGCGGTGTCCGCTGGGGGGACCGGGTGCTCGCCCTCGACGGCCGCCCCCCGGCGCGACGAGACGCCGGCCTCTGGGTGGGCGAGCGGTTGGCCGTGCGCGGGCCGACGGGCGGAGTCACGCGCGTGTCGGCCGCGGACCTCCAGGCCGGCCGCGACCCCCTGCCCCTCCTCGTACTTAGCCCCTGGTTCTTCCTGCTCGGCCTGCTCGTGGTCCTGCGCGCGCCGCACCCCCACGTCGGGCGCGCCGCGTACGCTCTTTTCGGCAGCGCGGCCTGTGCCCTCGCCCTCGCGCCGGCGGCCGATGCCGACGCGGTGGTCGCCGGCGTGGCCGAGTTCGCGGCGGTCCTGCTCTTCGCCGCCTCCTTCCTGCGTTTCTTTCTCACCTTCCCCAGGCTGCGCGACGCGCGGACGCGGCGGGCCGTCCTCGTCGCGCCCCTCATCGTCATCGCCCTCGGCCTCGCCGGGCTGGCCTGGCCGGCGCTCGCCGCTAGCGCCTATCGCCTACGGCTGCTCGTCCTGCTCGTCTACCTGCTCCTGGGCGCCGGGGTATTAGCCCGCGCATGTGTCCGGGAGCGCGCGCGCGACGTGCGCCGCGGGCTGACGATCATGGGCGCGGGTACGACGCTGAGCATCCTGCCGTTCGCCACGCTCTACCTCACGCCCCTGCTGCTCCATCAACCCGTGCGCGCGAGCGCGGAGCACGCCGCCCTCGGGCTCGCGCTTCTGCCCGTGAGCTTCGCCTATGCCATCCTGCGCCACAACGTCCTGGATATGCGCCTGCTCCAGCGTTGGCTTGTGTACGGCCTGCTCTGGGTCCTGTTGCTCGCGCCCTGCACAGCCGTCGCGTACGCCCTGTACGATTGGCCCGTCGGCGGTGCGCCCAGGGCTGGTCACGGCCTTGCCGCGGCCAGCCTGCTCGCGCTGCTCGCCGCGGTCGCGTTCGGCCCGCTGTACGGCCGGCTGCGCCGCGCGGACCACTTGCTCTTCAGGGACAGCTACGACTACCGCGCCTCGCTGCAGGACCTCAGCCAGGGGCTGTCGCTCGCGAGCGACCTCGATACGCTGGGGACGGAGGTCCCTGGCACACTCTGCCGGCTGATGAACCTCGATTTCGCCGCACTGCTCGTCCAGGACGGGGCTGGCCTCGGTGTCCGCGCGGCGGGGGCGTACCAGCCCACGCTGCTCCCCGCGCTGGCCGCGGCCGTAGCGGACGTGCACGATAGGCCGCGCTCGTGCCCCTGGCGTCTGTCTATGGCTACCTCACCGTCCTGCTCGTCCCCCTGCGCACGCAGGGCGCTGTCGTCGGCCACCTCTGTCTGGGGCCGAAGGCCATGGGCGAGCCCTTCCGCGACGAGGATCTCGACCTGCTGGTCACGCTCAGCGGCCACCTCGCCGCGCTCGTGCGCAACGCCCAGCTCGTCGGCGCCCTCTCCGCGCAGGTCGTCGCGCTCGACGCGCTCAACGAGCGGCTGCAGCACGCCCAGGAGGAGGAATGGGCGCGCCTGGCCGCCGACCTGCACGACGAGCCATTGCAGACGGCGCTCTCGTTGCAGCGCCGGCTTGTCGCCGTTGCCGGGGGCGGCGCGGTCGATGTCCCCGTCGCGCTCGGCCAGCGGTTGATCGCCCAGTTGCGCGCGCTCATGCAGAGCGCGCGGCCGCCCGTGCTCGACGACCTGGGGCTCCTCGCCGCGCTCGACCTCCTCGCGCAGGAGCGCGGCACGGAGGCGGGCACCCCGATCACGCTCGACGCCGACCCTGCGCTCTCGGGGCGCGCCCTCACGCCCGCGGCCCAACTGGTGCTGTATCGCGCGACGCAGGAGTCGCTCAACAACTGTCTACGCCACGCGCATCCGCGCACGATCGAGATTGCCCTGCACCGGCACGGAACCGTGGCGCGCCTGTGCGTGAGCGACGACGGCGGCGGTTTCGCGGCGACCGCCCGCCTCGATGCCCTCGTGGCGCATGGACACCACGGGCTGGCCGGTCTGCAGGCGCGCGTGCAGCGCGCCGGGGGCCGGCTCGACATCGCGTCCGCGCCCGGCCGGGGGACCGTCGTGCAGGTCGAGCTCCCGCTCGCGGGGGCGCCGGCATGATCCGCGTCCTGCTCGTCGACGATCACACGCTGGTGCGGCAGGGCACGCGCGAGGCGTTGCGCGCGGCCGCGGACATCGCGGTCGTGGCCGAGGCCGCGCAGGGGGCGGAGGCGCTGCGCCTGGCCCACGAGCTGCGGCCCGACGTGGTGCTCCTCGACATCAAGCTCCCCGACATCAGCGGCATCGACGTCGCGCGGACCCTGCACGAGGACCTGCCCGACGGCAAGATCGTGATCCTGACCGGGTATCACTACGAGCAGTACGTGCGCGCCCTGTTCGCCATTGGCGTGCAGGGTTATCTGCTCAAGAGCGATCCGGAGCTCGAGCTCATCGGGGCGATCCGGGCGGTCCAACGCGGCGAGCAGGTGCTCAGCGCCGAGATCGCGAGCGCCCTCGCGGCCCGCACACTGCGCTCGGGCGTCGCGGCGACGCCAACGCTCTCCGGCCGCGAGCGGGAGGTCCTGACGCTCCTGGCGCGCGGACGACGCAACAAGGAAATCGCCTGGGAACTAGGGATCGAGACGTCGACGGTCGAGACGTATATCAGCAACGCCATGGTCAAGCTCGACGTGCCGACGCGCATCGAGGCCATCCTCGCGGCCATCCAGCGCGGCTTCATCGTGCTTGAAGCGTGAGACCGCCGATCAACGCTCACCCAATACGCGCCGCCGCACGCGCTCACGCCACGGCAAGGGCTGCGTTAGGGCGGCGGTCGGTTCGGTCGCCTCCAGTGGCTGGATCTCGGCCGTGGCCTGCTCGACGCGTTGAGCGACGATCACGCCGCGCCGGTGCAGCGCGCTGGGCGCGGTCAGGTTGTAGTCGAGGATGGCTTTGTTGAGCGCGACGAGGCCGTCGCGATACTCATCCAGCATGCGCTCACGGTAGGCGTTGAAGTCGCCGGCCGCCGCGGGGGTGAGCCGCGCCTCGGGACTCGTCAACCACGCGCGGCGGCGGCGCAGCCTCTCGACGATTTCCGCGGCGTCGCGCGCGGCGTCGTCGATGTCTTTGCCGCGCTCGATGAGTGGGAGGGAGATGTCGTCGCGCTTGAGCATGCGATGGAGGAACCAATCGGGGCTATCGTCGCCAAGGTCGAGGGGCCGGCCGTGCAGATGCCGCAACTCGCCGTTCTCCTCGATCGCGCGCACGGCTTCCACCGTGGCGTCTTGCGCCCTTTGTCTGAGTTCTCGCGCTCGCTCACTTGCCATAGAACTACCTCCACCATCCTCCGTTAGTCGTCATATGTCTCTCTGTAGTATCTCACGAAATAGCCCAATGAGAACCTTGAGTGCGGTATGGTTATGGGGGAAATAGTGATGGCTACCCTGCCGCCGATGGCGATTTTCCCATGGAGTAGTGGGCGGTTCGTCGACGGCGGCGACGATTAGGGTGGAAGCCGTGAAAGGATCGTGATGAGCGAGAAACTCGCGTGGGGTATTCTGGGCACGGGCAACATCGCCAAGGTATTCGCGCGCGGCGTGGCGGGATCGCGGACCGGCGCGCTCGTCGCCGTGGGCAGCCGGGGGCGCGCCTCGGCCGAGGCGTTCGGCGGCCAGTTTGATATTCCGAACCGCCATGACAGCTACGAGGCGCTGCTGGCGGACCCGGATGTGCGGGCCGTCTATATCTCCACGCCGCATCCGCTGCACGCCGAATGGTCCATCAAGGCGGCCGAGGCCGGTAAGCATGTGCTGTGCGAAAAGCCGCTCGCGCTCAACGGGGCGCAGGCCATGGCCGTGGTCGAGGCCGCGCGGCGCCACGATGTCTTTCTGATGGAGGCGTTCATGTACCGCTGCCATCCGCAGACGGCGCGGCTGGTCGAGTTGATCCGCGACGGCGCGATCGGCGACGTGCGCGTGATTTCCGCCACGTTCAGCTTCGACGCCGGCGACGACCCCGCGAGCCGCTTGCTGCGCAACGATCTGGGCGGCGGCGGCATCCTCGACGTGGGCGGCTATTGTACGTCGATGGCGCGCTTGATCGCTGGCGCCGCGGGGGGCGCGGACGTCGCCGAGCCGATCGAGGTCACGGGTTGCGCGCATATCGGCGCGGCCAGCCGCGTGGACGAGTACGCGGGCGCCACGCTCCTCTTTCCCGGCGGTGTCCTCGCGCAGTTGACCACGGGCGTGCGCGCCACAGGGGAGAACGTGGCGCGTATCGTGGGTTCCAAGGGCAGTATCCTCGTGCCCGAGCCCTGGGTCCCGGCCCGCGACGGCGGGACCACCAGGATCATCGTGCAGCGCGACGGGGAGCCCGCCCCGCGAGAGATCGTCGTCGAGACGGACGACGGTCTGTACGCGATCGAGGCCGACACGGTGGCGGCGCACCTCGCGGCGCGGCAAGCGCCGGCGATGACCTGGGACGACACGCTCGGCAACATGAAGACGCTCGACCGCTGGCGCGCCGCGATCGGGCTGGTCTACGATGTCGAGCGGCCGGAGGCGACGCCGCCCGTGAGCGGGCGCCCGCTGGCCGTGCGCGCCGACCACCCCATTCCCACCGGCAGGATCGCCGGCGTCGACAAGCCTGTCTCGCGCCTGATCATGGGCGTGGACAATCAGACCACGATGCCGCACGCGGCCGTGATGTTCGACGACTTCTTCGAGCGCGGCGGGACCTGCTTCGACACGGCCTACATCTACGGCGGCGGAGTATGCGAGCGCCTGCTCGGTCAGTGGATCGCCAACCGCGGCGTGCGCGAACAGGTGGTGATCCTCGACAAGGGCGCGCACACGCCGTTCTGCACGCCCGATGGCCTGACCCGGCAGCTCCTGGAGAGCCTCGACCGTCTGCGGACCGACTACGTCGACCTCTATGTGATGCACCGCGACAACCCCGCCATCCCCGTCGGGGAATTTATAGAGACGCTCAACGCGCACCAGCGCGCCGGACGGGTACGCGCCTTCGGCGCATCGAATTGGACGATCGCGCGCATTGAGGCCGCCAACGCCTACGCGCGCGAACACGGGCTGACCCCTTTCGCCGCGGTGAGCAACAACTTCAGCCTGGCGCGCATGGTCGAGCCGCCGTGGGCCGGCTGCCTCTCGGCGTCGGATGCGGCCTGGCGCGCCTGGCTGACCGAGACCCAGATACCCCTGTTGCCGTGGTCCAGCCAGGCGCGCGGCTTCTTCACGGGCCGGGCGCGGCGCGACGACCGCTCGGACGAGGAGCTCGCGCGCTGCTGGTACAGCGACGACAACTTCCGCCGGCTGGAGCGGGTCGACGAGTTGGCGCGGAGGCGCGGGGTCTTACCCATCAACATCGCGCTGGCCTATGTGCTGTGCCAGCCGTTCCCGACGTTTCCGCTGATCGGCCCGCGCACGTTGTCCGAAACACGCACATCGTTGCCCGCGCTGGGCATTGACCTGACGCCCGACGAGCTACGTTGGCTCAACCTGGAGCAAGACGCCCCAGGCGCGGACGCGCGCTAACACGTTCATGCAGGCGCGACGTAGATTGCTACGGCGCCAATTGGTTGGGCATGGTGGCGGCGGCATGCATCGTGCGCCAATGTCTCCACGGCTACGCCGGTAGCCGCCGGTGTGTCGTATATTCCGACCCCTGCCTAACCTATGCGCGAGTGATTAATATGGGAGGACGTTGTGCTACGATTCAAGGCCTTTAGCGGTGCGGACGCGTCTAGTGTCGAGGAAACGATCAATAAGTGGCTGATGCAGGCCGAGCCGGACGTCAAGCTGATGCAGCAGTCGCTGGCCGCGTCCGGCGCGGTGACCGTTAGCTTTCTGTACGACGAGGGCTTCATGGCTACGGAGCAGCGCATGAGCGTGGAAGCGGCCGAGATCGTGGACCGGGCGATGCACGAGGAACCGATCCTGGAGCCGATCCAGGTCGACCAGGAGCAAGTGTGAGATGGTCGATAGTCGATAGTCGATGGATTGGCGTGGTAGGGGCGTCGCCGTGGCGATGATTTGGTTAAGGCTAGATAAGCGGCGTTAGCGGACGTGGACGGTCACGACGTCGAAAGGCTGCCACGAGGCGTAGGCGGCGTAGTAGGCGCGCACTTCGATGCGGTACGTTCCCGCCTTGCTGTAGGTGTGGCGGACCCGCGTGCCGTAGGCGTCGGGCCGCCCATCGCCGAAGGTCCACTGCCAGGGATGCGTGAACACGTCGGATGGCAAGACATGAGCGTTGGCGATCTCGCGGTTGTTCTCGGCCAGCGTCACGGTGTGGCCGCGTGGGACGGGCCGCGCGAACACGAAGGGCGACCACGTCGTTAGCACCGCCGGAGCCGCCGTGCGATTGAGCACGGCCAGCCGCCCGTCCGCCGACACGGAGGGTACGCCATCTCTCGCGCAGGCCGAGGCGAGGGCAGGACAAAGCGTGAAGCCCACGGCCGCGGCCAGGCTCGCGCATAATAGGCGGCCTCTCCTCGCCTCCCTTACACGGAGGGGACCTTCCCTTCTCGCCTCCCTTACACGGACGGGACCTTCCCTTCTCGCCCCCCCCGCCCATGGCGACTGGCCCCTCGGCCCTACCCGCGGGCCGACGGTCCAGCGCGCCTCCGGGGGAGCCTGGGGAGATGCCTCCCCCCAGACCCCCGCCAAAAAGAGAGTGTGGCGGATAAGGGCGCGGGTACTGGTAAGCGTCGTCGCGTTATTGGGCACCGCGGGTGTGACAGCCAGACGTGGCGCATGGGACTGCGGGGACTGCGGGGAGTTTCCCATATCCAAATGCCATGACACCCGCGATGTGCGTTTGGCGGGGGTCTGGGGGGAGGCATCTCCCCAGGCTCCCCCGGAGGGGGCGGGGGGGGCGAAGGAAGAGGCCCAGGCTCCCCCCGAGGGGGCGGGGGGGCGAGAGAGGATGCCATCATTGCACGCTCAACGTATAACTACTCGGAACCGTCGTCTGCGGGGCGGTCGGCGAGAGGACGGCCACGACGCGCCGCACCTCGCCGCCGAAACCGCTAATCGTCGCCTGACCGTCGACGACAGACGACAAGGGTACCTGCCGCACCTCGACGCCGTGCGTCGTGTAGAGGACGAGCTGGACGAGCCAGCCCGTCGGCAATACGTTGGCGATGCGCACCCAACCGTGGGATTGCCAACCGCTCGCCGTCGCCGGGCTATCGATGAAGCCGAGTTCGGGCACGCGCACGTTGTCGAGCGTGAGGCCGGACGCGTTGAACGCGTCGTCGGTGATGTGCTCGAAGCGGACCAGAACCTGGCGCCCGGCGTAGCGCGAGAGGTCGACGTTCTCGTGTAGCCAACCGTTGCGCGCGTCCTTCTGGGCGCTGCTGGCCCCCGTGTAGCCGTTGCCGTAATTGGCGTCGTTGGGGTTGGCGTTCGTCGTGTAGTGGCCCTGCAACGTGTGCCAGATCTTGCCGCCGTCGTCCGATACCTCCACGTAGCCGTAGTCGAAGTCCTTCTCCACGTCGTACCATACGTCGTACTGTAGCGTGGTCTTGCGCACGCGGCTCAGGTCGAAGGCGTGGGTGAGCGTGCTGTCCATCTCGTCGCCGCGGTTGCTCCACCACTCGCTGCCGCCCTGCACGGGCGTGTTGGGCACGACGCGCACCGTCGGATCGCCGCTGAAGCGTATATGCAGCGTCGAGGCGCCCGACGACGGCTTGAGTTCGACGTAGTCGGTGGAGAACTGGTTGAGTTGACCCTGGTGGGTGTACGGGTACTGGTTGGTCGAGAGCGTCACCGCGGAGTGGATGCAGCAGCCCTGGTAGACCGGCCGGTAGCCGTAGGCGCCGCCGCCCAGGCTTGGGTCGTCGACGAGGTTGGCGATGGTCCATTTGCGGAACATCTCGCGGGCGTTATCGTGCGAGCCGAGGCGGGCCAGCACGTCGTCGAAGAGGGCCATGCCGGAGAGACCCTTGTCGGCCAGGAGTGCGCGCATCGCCTTGTCGCCGCCATACTGCTGGTAAAAGTAGAACATCCACTGGAAGGCGGCGCCGTAGTAGGCGTACGCCTGGTTGTCGTTGCAGTCGGGCGCGCCGTAGCAAAAGAAATCGACCTGCGTGTGCGGCGCGGCGGCGAAGGCCTGGTCCTGACCGTCGGCGGTGTAGCCGTTGATGACCTGGGCCAACATGCTCGAACCTTCGTTGATCCAGGTGTCGTCGCGCTCGTGCTGGTACCAGTGGATCATGTGCTGGAACTCATGGGCGAGGGTCGCCGCGTAGTCGGATGTGCCCAGCTGGAACGAGGTGATGTTCACGTAGAGCATCTTGCGCTGGTTGCTGTAGGCGTTGACCGCGCGCGGGTAGAGGTCTTCGGCCGAGTAGTAGCCGCCGACGCCCGGCAGGTTGGCGTTGAGCACGGTGATGTGGGGGTCGCGGTCGATGCCGGGCGTCCACTCCTGGCCGAAGGCGCGGTGGTCCGTCGGGTATACATGCGTTTCGAAGTCGCGCGCCGAAGCTTCCAGGGCGGACATCAGCTTATCCTGTGGGATGCCCATGCCCTGCTGCACATACCAGTAGGCGTGCGGCGTCTTGAGCATCAGCTGCGCCTTCATGGGGAAGTAGCCGCTGGTGGCCTGCGCGACGTAGAAGGTGTCG
>JAABUU010005235.1_pt1 | contig 12972 bp, 10 predicted proteins | sample 5559301 | NCBI WGS metagenome assembly JAABUU01 (sample SAMN10711884, study PRJNA513360) | rock metagenome | isolation source: Antarctica rocks | place: Antarctica: Victoria Land, Richard Nunatak white
TGACGCGATGCGCATGGCGCGGTAGCCGTCGACATCCAATACGCCACTACGTTGGGGCGGCACCAGAAACGCCGACAGCAGGATCGAACCGACTGCGAGTACCGCGGCCGTCTCCCCCACCGCCCGCACCACGGGCAGCCCATAGGTGGTGAGCACACCAGGGTCGGGCAGCCCGAGCAACACCAGCGCCTGCGTGGTGGACAGCGCGGCCAACGCGGCCGCGATGAGCGCAGCGAGACCTACCGCGCCGAGCAGCAGTCCACCCGAGCGCTGGGGCAATTGACGGGCGGTGTTCGGCGGGGACATGACCGCAAGGGTAGGAGCATTGCGCACGTCACGTCGTCGCAGGTCGATACGCTGAGGGCTGTGCGTAGGCGGGGTGCGGGTGCAGCGCTGGCCCTGACCGCGCTACTCATGGTCGGTGGTTGCACAGACACAGTGTCCGGGCGGGCCGTCGGCAGCACGTCAGCGCCGAGTGGCTCGGCCGGAAAGCCCGGTGCCGCCGCGGAACTGGCCAGTACCGGCCCGCGGATCGCGGTTCCCAAGAAGCCCAACGGCCCCGCCCCGTGCACGATCGCCAATCAGGCCCAGCTCAGTGCCAGCCTCGGCCAGGTCACCGGCGCCCCCGCTGCCCTGAGCGGCAACGCCAACAGCTGTGTCTGGCCCCTGGGCTCCGGCCCCAAGGACGGTTTCCTCGTGGGTTATGGCATCAGCTTCGACGACGTGGTGCACACCCACCCCGCCGCGGGTGGGGCGTTCGAGCGACGAACCGACGGCAACAGCACTTGGCTGTGGTGCGACGTGTCCAACCAGACCGGCGCATTTACGTGCGGCGCCGCGATCGCTGTGAGCGTGGACCGCACGTTCGTCACCGGACTGGTGCGCTCACCGGGCGCAGGCCGAACCAAGACGTCCGTACTGGCGGAGCTGCAACCCGTCACGATTGCGCTGTTCAGGTCACTGCCCGGGGTGTAGCGACTCGCGCGCTACGCTCACCACCGCCTGCTGCCGGCAGGCGCGCCTCCGTAGCTCAGGTGGATAGAGCAAGGGCCTTCTAATCCCGAGGTCGCAGGTTCGAGTCCTGCCGGGGGCACCGCTATAACCGCAGGTCAGCGGCTTGCGCGCCGCTCCGCCAGGTCGGCTACTGACCCCGCGGGGCACACTGGGGGCACACGAGCTTGAGCACTTGCCGCTGCCGCGGCGTCGAGCTGGTCGGCCACTGCGTCGAGATCGTCGCCGAACAACCCGCTGTAGACGTCGAGCGTCATGGCAGCGGAGGCGTGCCCGAGCATCCGTTGCACGGCCTTGACGTTGGCCCCGGCCGACACCGCCAAGCTGGCCGCGGTGTCGCGGAGGTCGTGCGGTGTGAGGTTGCTCAACCCCGCCGCGCGCACGGCAGGGTCGAACACGCGGCGGCGGAAGTTCGCATTGCGCAGCGCGGCCCCGCCCTTGGCCGGGAACACCAGCTCGTCAGCGTCGCGCCCGGCGACCACCAGGGTCAGTGGCTCCACGAGCGACCGCGGGAATGGGACGGTGCGCCGCTGGTGGCTCTTCGGCTCTCCCGAGATGAGTTTGCCGTCGACCTCGCTGATTGCCTCCGCCACGTCGAGCCGACGCCGCATCAGGTCCACCCGACCGATACGGAGTCCGGCGACCTCGCCGAACCGCAAGCCGGTGAACGCGAGTAGGCGGATCATCACGTCGAACGGCGCGGGTGCCGCATCCGCCAGTGCCGCCACCTCGTCATGCGAGAGGAACCGAGCCTCGGCCCGGCGAGCCCGGGGAAGCTGCACCCGGTCCGCGACGTTGCGCACAAGCCGCCCATCCCGCACGGCCAGGGACAAGATCATGCTCAGCACCCGGTGCACGTGCCGGATGGTCGACGGTGCCAGCCCGCGGGCGCTCAGCTCCGCTACCCACGCGGCGACCGCGGCGTGCTGCACCTGCGCGAGCTGTAGCGCGCCCCACTTCGGCAGCACATAGCGGCGCAGCACCCCCGCGTATCCGGCCCGTGTGGACGGCTTGAGCGCCACTTGAGCTTCCAGCCACCTCGCCGACCACTCCTCGACGGTGATCCGCCCGGCGCTGGCGTCGACGTAGGTGCCAGACAACAGTGCAGCGCGCACGGAGGTGAGGTGGCGCTCCGCGTCGATCTTGCGACTGAACGACTGCTTGCGCTGCTGCCCCTGGGGATCACGCCAGCGCGCCAGCCATGTGATGCTGGCGTCGCGGGTCCGTTTCTCAATGCTTGGCATCGTTCACTCACACGTTCCTGGTCATATCCAAGTAGCTGTGGATGATCGGCCAGGGCACGCCTGCGGCATGGGCGGCCTTCGCGGCCACTGCCGAAGCGCTCAAGTCCGACAGGTATGGCTCGACCTCGTCCATCGTCCAGTCGCCGCCTTCGACGTGCGGTCGGTTCACAGCTCGGAACGCGCCAGCGCGCTGCCTGTGCGCCCCCAGTTGTAGGTCCGGACGGCTATCCGGAGGGGTGACCTCGCGTCCGGCGTGAATGAACGGCACTTCCGGCACGTCGAGGGGACTTTCCCCAGTCGCCCACTCCCATGCAAGACGCTCCGAAGTGCCGACCTGCGCGGTCAACGCCACCTGATCCTCGCCCGCTTCGGGCGGGAGCAGCAGGCGAAGTGGTGACACGTCCAGCGCCAGCGCCAGCGCCAGCAGGTCGTCGACGTCGATCCCGCGCTTGCCCCGCTCGACCTTGCTCAGCCCGTTGAGGCTCAACGGTCGCCCGAGCGCTGTCATCGTCTCGGACACGTCGGCAAGGTCGAGTCCCCGCTCGTTCCGCAGCATTCTGACGTTCGCGGCGACCCTGGCCGCTACCGGGCTCTGACTCTCAGCATTCTCCATAGCCAAGAATATAAACCTCTCAATTGACCAGAGTCAACAACCATGGTTCACTGACAACATCGGCGAACGACAGCCGTGTAATTCTCGGAAACGGAGAGCGTACCCATGGCAGAGAAGCTCTGGACAGCACAGGAGGTCGCCGAATTCTTCGGCGTGCCGCTGGGCACCGTCTACCAGTGGAATTCGAAACGCACTGGCCCACGGGGCATTCGGGTCGGAAAGCATGTGCGCTACTCCCGCGATGAGGTCGATCGCTGGTGCGCGGCTCAGCTCAACGCGCAAGGCGCCGCATGAAGGCAAAGAGAAACCCCGGCGCGCCAACGCCGGGGCAAGGAATCCACCCCCGCGAGGAAGTAGGAACCATGCTCACCTTACCCGCAGACAGGCCCCAGCCCCGCAACCTGATCGGTGACGACGGCCAGCACCGTCTTATTCGGTCCGGGTACATGGTCGTGACCGTATGCCGGGCGTGCGGTGCGCCGTTGACCTCACCGAGGTCGGTCGCGCTGCAGCTCGGGCCAGTGTGCGCACGGCAGGTGGCGGCATGAGTGTCTTTCAGCCCATGCCCGAGCTATCCGCCGAGCAGCACGACGCGCTCAAGGCCGACATCGTGCTCCGCGGCATCGTGGTGCCGATCGTGGTGGACCAGCACGGTCGGATCCTCGACGGCCACAACCGTGTGCGGATCTCCGAGGATCTCGGAATCGAGTGCCCGCGCGAGATCCATCATGTTGCTGATGACGATGAGGCCGCGGATCTCGCTGTCACCCTGAACTGCGCGCGGCGACACTTGAGCCGGGAGCAGACCCGTCAGGTTATCGCTGGGGAGATCGCACGGCGGCCGGACGACTCGGATCGTGCGATCGCCCGCCGCGTCGGTTGCGACCACAAGACGGTGGGATCGGTTCGTGGGGAAGTTCCCCAGTCGACGGTGTCCAAGTTGGACACCGACGCCGCCGACGATGCGCGGGAGCTGCTCGACCAGATCGATGTGCACTTGCGCGACATGTTCGGGTGCATCGTTGACGAGATCTACCGTGCGCGGTCTAACAAGATCTCCGCGGCCGAGATCGCGGGCGCCCTGACGATCGCCATGCACCAGACCGAGGCGGACCAGCCCGAATACATGGCCAGCTTTGTTCGCGGTTGCATCTACAAGCCCCTGATCAACTACGTGCTGACCACGGTCTCAGACGACCCGTACCGGCATCACTGGGACCACGACACGTTCCTGCCCCTGACCGATGCGGACAGGCAGTGGCAGCTCGAGTGCGTCACTTACGCCGTCACGATGCGCACCGGCGCGGATGTGGCCGCCTGATGGGCGCGCTGGAGCGCATCATCGGGGCCCTGACCGACGCTGGCAGCGAGCCCAAGCAGTCCGCGGAGACGCCGGGTTCCTGGCACGCTCGGTGCCCAAGCCACGACGACCACGGACCATCGCTGAGTGTGCGGGGCATCGAGGGGCAAGCCCTGGTCTACTGCCACGCCGGGTGCGACACCAGCGCGGTGCTCGACGAGCTGGCCCTGTCCTACAAGGATCTCTACGACGAGCCCACTGGCACCAGCTACGCCTACGGGGATGGCCGGGTCGTGCATCGCAGCCCGGACAAGAAGTTTCGGCAGTCGTCGGCGCCCAAGGGCAAGGGGCAGCTGTACCGACTCGAGCATGTGCGTGCAGCCGTCGCAGCTGGCAGCACGATCCACTTGTGCGAGGGGGAGAAGGACGTGCACGCCCTCGAATCGGTGGGCGCGGTGGCTACTACGTCGCCGATGGGCGCGAGCAGCTGGGGCAAGGTCGACCCGACCCCGTTGGCCGGTGCCCAGGTGGTGATCGTCGCCGACAAGGAAGAGCCGGGCTGCAAGTATGCCGCGGCGGCACGGGTGACGCTGCTCGAGCTGGGCTGCACGGTCGACGTGGTGCACGCGATGGTGGGCAAGGACGCTGCCGATCATGTGGCCGCTGGGCATGGCGTGGCCGAGCTGGTGCCCGTCGATCTGCCCCGCCGTGGTGGTGCTCGCCGTCTTCGGGTCACCCGCGGGTCGCAGGTGACGACCAAGCGCGTGCTGTGGGTAATGCAGGACTGGATACCCACCGGGTCGCTGACGTTGCTCGCCGGTCGGGAAGGGCTCGGCAAGTCCACCATCGCCGCCGCGATCGGGGCCCCGATCACCCGCGGCACCCTCGCCGGTGAGCTGCACGGCACCGCCCGCAACGTCCTCTACGTCCACACCGAGGACTCTCGCGAGTTCACGGTGGCGCCGCGGTTGAAAGCGGCGGGGGCCGACATGGAACGGGTGCTGTTCGTGGACGTGGAGACCGACGTGTCCGACTCGGGCACGCTGGTGTTGCCGCTGGACACCTACATGCTCGAAGAGTTGATCGTCCAGCATGATGTCGCGCTGGTGATTCTGGACGCGGCCACGTCGTCAATGTCGGTCGATCTGTCCGGCAAGGACGACCGTGCAGTCCGGCAGTACCTCGAACCGCTGGCGCAGCTCGCTGCTCGGCGCAACTGTGTGGTGCTCGGCATCTGCCACTTCGGCAAGCGTGACGGCGCCGACACCGGCAAGCTCATCCTCGGCTCAATCGCCTGGTCTCAGGTGGCCCGCTCGGTGCTGTCAGTGGCCCAGGATGAGGACTCCGGTCACTTGGTGGTGACCAACACCAAGGGCAACTTCGCACCCCGCACGCTGTCGATGAACGCCACCATCGTCTCCACCACGGTCCCCACCGACGACGGTGCCGCCGAGGTCGGGGTGATCGAGTGGCTCGGGGAATCAGATCGCGATGCCCGCGAGCTGCTGAGCGGTCCCGAAGATGACGATGCCGAGGACCGCACCGCAGCGGAAGCATGGCTGCAGGACTACCTCACCGAGCATGGCAACCCACCGGCGAAACAGGTCAAGGCCGACGCCGCCAAGGAACGCATCGCTGAGCGGACGTTGAAGCGGGCCGCGAAGAAGTTGAAGGTGCTTTACAGCACCGAGGGCTTCCCGCGGACCTCCCGCTGGGCACTGCCCGAACAGTCGGGCCAGCCTGGCCCTACTGAGGACGACACCCTCACACATGGCCCAACTGGCCCCACTGGCCCAACTGGGCTTGACCTGCAGAAACACGGTGGCCCCACTGATACCAAATCGCAATCGGGCCAGTGGGGCCACGGTCGCGTGCGTGACCCAACTGGCCCAGAAGTGGGCGTCAAGATCGCGACACCCGCCGTCATTCGGCTGTGCCCGGAGTGCGACGAACCACTGCCCGCCGGGAAGGTCCGCCACCCCGAGTGCTTCCGGCAGATGGAGGCCCAACGGCTGATCGACGCGGCGGCACCGTCCCGTCCCTGCCCCGAGTGTGGAGATCCAGTCACCGGCAACACCGTCATGCACGTGCACTGTGCAGCCGAGTCGGCCCGACGGAAGACGGCAGGTGCCGCCGCATGACCGACCGCTATCGGTGCCCGATGACGGCCGCACTGCTGCCGGTGGCGCAGGTGCTCCGTGTGAAGCCGACCCGCACCACGTGCTTGGTTCTTGTCCGCTGCCCGGTCTGCCACCGCAGGTAAGCTGGCTGCACCCTGTTGCCCCAGACCTGCGGGTGCTGCTGCCGCGCTGCACTAACGTAACGGCCGTGATCACAGGTGAGTTAAAGAGCAAAATTGACCAAACTTGGAATGCGTTCTGGTCCGGCGGCATCAGCAACCCGCTCGAGGTGATCGAGCAGATCACCTACCTGCTCTTCCTCCGCCGTCTCGATGACCTGCAGACGACGGCGGAGAGCAAGGCGCGCATCCTCGGGGGCCCGATCGAGGACCCGAAGTTCCTGCCGGGCCAGGAGCACCTGCGTTGGAGCCGGTTCAAGAACCTCGACGCGGACGTGATGTTCAAGACGGTCGCCACCGAGGTGTTCCCATTCCTGCAGAAGTACGGCGACCAGGTCGGCGGCGACGACTCGACCTACTCCGTCCACATGAAGGACGCCCGCTTCACGATTCCGAACGCGGCGATGTTGTCGAAGGTCGTCGACATGCTCGACCAGATCCCAATGGCCAACCGCGACACCAACGGCGATCTGTATGAGTACATGCTCAGCAAAATCGCGTCCGCTGGTACCAACGGCCAGTTCCGCACCCCGCGCCATATCATCAAACTCATGGTCGAGATGACCGCGCCGCAACCCGACGAGGAGATCTGCGACCCGGCCTGCGGCACGGCGGGCTTCCTGGTCGCCGCGTCGGAGTACATCCGCACCACCCACCCCACGGCGCTGACCGATGCCACGCAGCGGGCGCATTACCACACGTCGATGTTCCACGGCTACGACTTCGACAACGTGATGTTGCGGATCGGGTCGATGAACATGCTGCTGCACGGCATCGAGGCTCCCGATATCCGCCACCGCGACTCGCTTTCCGAGGGTGCGGCCGCGGACACCGAGAGGTACACGTTGATCCTGGCGAACCCACCCTTCGCAGGCTCGCTCGACTACGAGTCGACGTCCAAGGACCTGCAGCGCGTGGTGAAGACCAAGAAGACCGAACTGCTCTTCGTGGCCCTGTTCCTCAAGCTGCTCAAGCCGGGCGGCCGAGCTGCGGTCATCGTGCCCGACGGCGTGCTCTTCGGCTCGTCCACGGCCCACAGGGCCCTGCGTAAGACGCTGATCGAGGACCAGAAGCTCGACGCCGTTGTGAAGCTCCCCAGCGGTGTCTTCAAGCCGTACGCTGGTGTCTCCACCGCGATCCTGTTCTTCACCAAGACAAACTCCGGCGGCACTGACGACGTCTGGTTCTATGACGTCCGCGCCGACGGCTTCTCCCTCGACGACAAGCGCAACCCGGTCGAGGCCAACGACCTCCCCGACGTGCTCACCCGGTGGGCAGCACGAACGACGACTGAGCGCGACCGCGCCCGCACCGAGCAGAGCTTCTGCGTACCGAAGGCCGACATCGTGGCCCAGGGCTACGACCTCTCCCTGAACCGCTACCGGGAGATCGTCCACGACGACGTCGAGCACCGCCCGCCGCTGGGGATCGTCGAGGAGATTGAGGCCCTCGAAGACGAGATCGTCAAGGGACTGGCCGAGCTGAAGACGATGCTCTCGTGAAGCCGTCCACAGTTCCCTTCCTCGAGGCCTTACAGGACGTGTCTGCCGGCAACACCAAGATCCCGCAGTCTGAGTTCCTGGCGGCTGGCTCCTTGGCGGTTGTCGACCAAGGGCAGTCGCTTGTTGCTGGCTACACCGACGACCTCTCGTCAACCGTCGAAGCAGATGCCCCGGTAATCGTGTTCGGAGACCACACACGGGCGCTAAAGTACGTGGACTTCCCGTTCACGATGGGCGCTGACGGCGTCAAGGTTCTACGCGCTCGAGACGGCTTTGACCCCAAGTTCGTCTACCGCTATCTGCAGTCGCGTAAGATCTTAAGTGCCGGGTACTCGAGGCACTACAAGTTCCTCAAGGAGATCGCGGTCCCAAAGCCGCCCCTCGTTGAGCAGCGCCGCATCGCCGCGATCCTCGACCACGCGGACGCCCTGCGCGAGAAGCGCCGCCAGGTCCTCGCCCACCTCGACGCCCTCACCCAGTCCATCTTCCGCGAGATGTTCGGTGATCCAGCGTCCAATCCCCGCGGCTGGGGACCTCGCAGGCTCGGCGACCTCGCTGCAAAGTTCAGCGACGGACCCTTCGGTTCAAACCTAAAGAGCTCGCACTACGTGCCTACTGGCGTGCGGGTCGTTCGACTACAGAACATTGGGGTTGGTCGGTTTATTGACGCCGACGCGGCCTTCGTGACACCGGAGCATTTTGCGTCGCTCTTGAAGCACGAATGCCTACCGGGCGACGTGCTGATCGGGACCCTTGGCGATCCGAACCTACGGGCGTGCATCCAGCCAGCCGAGATTCGAAAAGCACTGAATAAGGCTGACTGCGTTCAGATGCGGGTCGATCCTGCAGTAGCTCATGAAGCGTGGGCGTGCTGGCTACTCAACATGCCCGGCACGCTGTCCCTCGCCACGTCGAGGATGCATGGACAAACACGCACACGTATCGCAATGGGTCAGCTTCGAGAGCTGACCGTGCCAGCGCCCCCGATCGTGCTCCAGCGGGAGTTCGCCGCTCGCCTGAAGAAGGTCGAAGCCGAGCGACGCGACGTGCGACGTGCGATCTCGGCCGAAGACGACCTCTTCTCCTCGCTCCAGTCCCGGGCCTTCGGCGGTGAGCTCTGAGATGAGCAACTTCGACTTCGTCAAGGTCCAGTGGCCAGCGATTCATGCTGACTGCGTGCGGGCGGAGTCGTACCTGTCGAGCGATCCGGCAGCCGCTTGCTTCTACTGTCGCCGGTCGATTGAGCAGCTGGTCGGTCACCTCTACGACGTCGCGGGGCTGGCGGCGCCGTACCAGAACGATCTGGCGGCGCGGATCAACGATCCGGCCTTTAAGGCGAAGGTCGGCGTCGGGATCGCGCAGAAGCTCAACCTGATCCGCCGGGTGGGCAACACCGCTGCACACGTGGGCAAGCCGACCCAGCCGCAGACCGCGCTGCAGGTGCTCCGTGAGCTGTTCCACGTGATGGTGTTCGCCGCGTTCCGGTACTCGGTGAGCCCGCAAGCAGTGCCCACTGGGAAGCAGTTTGACCCGGCGCTCGCGGCGAGGCTAGCACCGCTGTCGCACCGGGAGTTGACGCAGCTCGCGGCGAAGTTCAAGGCACAGGACGAGGCGCACGCGAATGCGCTGGCCGAGAAGGGCGAACTCGCGGCGGCCAAGGACGCCGAGATCGCCGTCCTCAAGGCGCAGATCACCGCCGCCCAGGCGGTGAACACGAAGACCGACGGCCACGACTATTCCGAGGCCGACACCCGGCGGCTGTTCATCGACGTCCTGCTGGCCGAGGCCGGTTGGCCGCTCGACCAGCATCGTGACCGGGAGTACCCGGTCACCGGCATGCCGAACAACGACGGGAAGGGCTTCGTCGACTACGTCCTGTGGGGCGCCGACGGGCTGCCGTTGGCGGTGGTCGAGGCCAAGCGGACCACCAAGAGTCCGCAGGTCGGTCAGCAGCAGGCGAAGCTGTACGCGGACTGCCTCGAGGCAGAGTGCGGACGCCGACCGGTGGTGTTCTACACGAACGGCTACGCGCACTGGATCTGGGACGACGCGGCCGGTTACCCACCCCGCGAAATTCAGGGGTTCTACACCCGCGACGAGCTCGAGCTACTGATCCAGCGACGGCAGACACGGCTCCCGCTGACCGGGGCGGCGATCGACGGTGCGATCGTCGAGCGCTACTACCAGACGCGGGCGATCAAGGCGGTCGACGCGGCCTTCGACAAGTTCGAACGCGAGGCGCTGCTGGTCATGGCCACCGGGTCGGGAAAGACCCGCACGGTGATCGCCTTGGTTGACCAGCTGATGAAGGCCAACTGGGTCAAGCGGGTGCTGTTCCTCGCTGACCGGACCGCGCTGTTAAACCAGGCCGTTGGAGCGTTCAAGGCCCATCTACCCGGTGTCACCACGGTGAACCTTGTGACGGAGAAGGCCATCGACGGCCGGGTCTACGTGTCGACGTACCCGACGATGATGAACCTCATCGACGACCTCGACTTGGGGCATCGCCGGTTTGGGCCCGGCTACTTCGACCTGATCGTGATCGACGAGGCGCACCGGTCGGTGTACCAGCGCTACCGCGCGATCTTCGACTGGTTCGACTCCTATCTCATCGGCCTCACCGCAACTCCCAAGGACGACGTCGACCACAACACCTACCGACTGTTCAACCTCGAGGACGGCGTCCCGACGGACGTCTACGGGCTCGACGAGGCCGTGGGCGACGGGTTCCTGGTGCCGCCGTTCGGGGTCTCGGTCGGCACCAAGTTCCTCCGCCACGGCATCACCTACGACGACCTGTCCGAGGAGGAGAAGGACGAGTGGGATGCCCTGGACTGGGGTGAGGATGGCCCGCCAGATGCCATCGACTCCGAGGAGATCAACCGGTTCCTGTTCAACGAGGACACCATCGACAAGGTGCTCGCCACCCTGATGTCCGAGGGCCACAAGGTCGCCGGGGGTGACCGGCTGGGCAAGACCATCGTCTTCGCCAAGAACCAGGCCCATGCCGAGTTCATCGAAAAGCGCTTCAACGTGCAATACCCCGAGTACGGCGGCGAGTTCGCCCGGATGATCACCCACAACGCGACGTACGCGCAGAGCCTGATCGACAGCTTCTCCCAGCCGGACAAGGCGCCACACATCGCGATCAGCATCGACATGCTCGACACCGGCATCGACGTGCCCGACGTGGTCAACCTCGTCTTCTTCAAGATCGTTCGCTCCAAGTCGAAGTTCTGGCAGATGATCGGCCGCGGCACCCGGCTGCGGACAAACCTGTTCGGGCCAGGTGCGGACAAGAAGGACTTCTTCGTCTTCGACTTCTGCGGCAACCTCGAGTACTTCGGCCAGGACTTGCCCGGCTCCGAGGGGTCGCTGCAGAAGTCTCTGACTCAGCGGCTCTTCGAGTCCCGACTCGGGCTGGTGGTCGGGCTTGACGGCGCCGGTGCCGAGCCGGACCTGCGGAACTCGACCGCCCGCTGGCTGCACGAGGTCGTCGCGGGGATGAATTTGGAGAACTTCCTCGTCCGCGCGCACCGCCAGCAGGTCGAGCGGTGGGCCTCGCGGGACCGTTGGTCGTCGGTGTCGAAGGACGACGCGACGGAGATCCTAGAGCACCTCGCCGGGTTGCCGTTGGCCGTGCGTGATTCCGACGAGGACGCGAAACGGTTCGACCTGCTGGTGCTGCGGCGTCAGCTCGCCCAGCTCGAGGGTGACGCCATCGCGGCGGAGCGGATCCGCGAGACGGTGCAGGCGATCGCCGCCGCGCTGCTGCCGAAGAAGACCATCCCGTCCGTCGCCGAGCAGCTCGAGTTGCTGGACAAGGTCGCCGGCGACGAGTGGTGGGTGGATGTCACCTTGCCGATGCTCGAGGTGATGCGGCTCCGGCTCCGCGGACTGGTGCGGTTCGTCGAGAAGACCCGGCAGAACCCTGTCTACACCGACTTCGAGGATGCCCTCGACGACGCGATACCGATTGATCTGCCGCAGGTCACCACCGGCATGAACTGGGAGCGGTTCCGCGCCAAGGCGACGGCGTACCTCAAGGAGCACGAGGACCATGTCGCTCTGCAGAAGCTGCGGCGCAACAAGCAGCTCACCCCCAAGGACCTAGCCTCACTCTCACAGATGCTGATCGCCTCTGGGGGTGACCAGACGGTCGACCTCGCCTGGGTGGTGGAACGAGCCGGTGCCCTCGGGCCCTTCATCCGTTCCCTCGTCGGCCTCGACCGCACGGCAGCGACCGCGGCCTTCGCCGCCTACCTCGACGAGGCGAAGTTCTCCGTCGATCAGGTGCGCTTCGTGTCCCTGATCGTCGACGAACTCACCGCCAACGGAATCATGGAGCCTGCCCGGCTCTTCGAGTCGCCCTACACCGACCACGCCCACGTCGACGTGATCTTCCCGCACGACGTCGAAGTCATCGTCAACATCCTCCGCGACGTCAAGGCACACGCCGTCCCGACCGAGGTCGCGTAGCAACACCTGAATTCAGCGATGCCTTGTCAACTTGGGGTGTACGCCAGCTAGACGTGGGCACTGTCTCGGTCAGCGTGTCCATCTGAGGTCGATTGCTACATTGCTTGACAACTGTCGAGCACGGTCTAGACTCTAGTTAGACGAGAGACCGGAACTGGCAGGGGACAGGCACATGAGTACCAAGACGCAGCGAGTCGGATACATCAGGGTCAGCTCACTCGACCAGCACACCGACCGCCAGCTCGACGGCGTGCAGTTGGACAAGACGTTCACCGAGCACGCCAGCGGCCGCGACACCAACCGACCCCAGCTGACCGAGCTACTCGGCTTCGTCCGCGAGGGTGACACCGTGGTCGTGCACTCCATGGACCGCCTCGCCCGCAACCTCGACCACCTGCGGCGCATCGTCCTTGACCTCACCGCCCGCGGCGTGCGCGTCGAGTTCGTCAAGGAAGGGCTGACGTTCACCGGCGAGGACGGCCCGATGGCCAGCCTCATCCTGTCGTTGATCGGTGCCGTCGCCG
>JAABUU010006169.1_pt1 | contig 12971 bp, 16 predicted proteins | sample 5559301 | NCBI WGS metagenome assembly JAABUU01 (sample SAMN10711884, study PRJNA513360) | rock metagenome | isolation source: Antarctica rocks | place: Antarctica: Victoria Land, Richard Nunatak white
CATCTGTCTCTGCCACAAGGCTATCTTGCAGTGTTGTCAAGCCTGTCATGCTCGCTCACTTTGCTGTTGCCAATAGCTTTCCCAAGCAAAAGGTGCTGCTACGTATACGCTGATGTACACAAATGGCTCTCAGCCCAGCGTTTGTGTTACATCACAGCCAGTTTCTGCAGCGCTCAGCCAATTAGATAGAATTCGCTCCTTGTGACGAGCATGACAATGCACATTGTACCTGGCAGGCTGTAGCAGGGGCGGCAGCCCCCACTGATTAACTCATCGTCTACAGACATACATTCGTCGCAGGAGGCCTCAACCATCCCCCACTACGAGCTGCGCAATAGCAATGATGACCAGCAAAGAGAATTTTCGAAGGTGGAAGAAAGAGTTTGTGCTTCACAGACATGTACATGCATGTGAGACTTTTCAATAGGGATCAATGCTAATGGTTTAGTCCAACCCATCTGACAGCTGTTTTAGGGTAAAACCTCACATTGCGCACTGGATGCCCCTTGGCTCATTGTGCCCTGTTGCAACAGCCAGAGATTGGCTTGACAGCATCATGAGGCTTCCAAAGCTGAAATTCAGGTGAATCTACAAATGCTAATGTGCAGTCAGCAGGTATGTTGAGTACATGCCCGGGCCAGTTTTTCCAAGCCATCCATTGGCCAGCATCTGAAGTCAGGCCCACACAAGGACTGTGGCTCCAAAGCACAGTGACGCCAATGCAATGCAGGACAACACCACTAGGCTCAAAGCAGTGCGTTTGGAGGTCAATCCCAGCTTTTGCTGTGCCACATGGCAGGCATTGTCCAGCAATGGCGCCAGTGCAAGAGCTGCAGCTATCCTTGCCACCTGCAAGTATGCACAGTTTGTGCAAAACTGCGCAAGATATCCCTCACAAGTTGTTGCATGTTGTTGTGACAACTGCAATGACCTGCAGTGATTGACCGTGAACTTCTGGGTGTGCATACTTCAGGCACTGCAGAAAATGCTACCAAAGATACTCCTGCAGGAGCACTGAACGACAGTGGTGCTCAAACAGGCAGCTGCTCCAGATCACTGCCAGCAAAGAATGATGCCAGAAACCCAAAAAACACAGGCACAAAATTTTGCCAAAAGCAATGTTTGAATGGTCAACCTTAGCGTTGATTCTGACAGGAGCCAGGACAGCTTTTGATCACAGCTTGATCTACTTGTCAGAGAACAGCGCAGGTGCAGGTTGCTACAGCTAGTCACGCAACAGCGGTTGGGACAAGGCACCTTGGTCACTTGACTACCAGCCCAGGTCAAGCTCATCACGCCCACAAACCTCTTTGCTGTCTCTGCCAGACCCAACCCTGAAGCATGCAGTGAGCAGCATACATCACAGCTTTGTACAAATGATGGCAGATTGAGTTCATAAAAACAGACCTTGCACATGACCTGTGCACACTACTCAAACTGATTAGAGATTGAATTGGCTTGACCGCAGGGGAATAGACATATGTTGGTGACAGATACTGCTAGTTCCTTGAATATGCTCGACATATGCAACAAAAGCTCACCTCTTGGAACCTTTGCAACATGAGTCCAGAAGAAGAGAAAGGCTGTGATATAGTACATAGTATTCAGCAGGCCATAAGCCGCAACTCCAGCAAAGCCATAACTCCTCAGCCGAGCTTTGAGGCTGACTTGCTGAGCGACGCGTAGCTTTGATGGAGCCCTTGCACTTAGCCAGAAATGACAAGTCAGAACATAATTTGCAACAGACATGAGAGGACCTGACCAATTCACAAAAGCTGTCGTGCAGGCAACCATAGACTTCACGAGCTGTCAGATAAGAAACGAAAACGGTTTGTCGCAACTGCAGTGCTGCGTTGGTTGCTTGTGGATGTCATGTCAGTAAAACAGACCCAGATGTACTTGGTTCTGTAATCAGAGTGCTCACCCGGAGCTTGATCTGAAGGTGCAGGCCCCTCCTCGTCCTGGCGGACCGGCAAAGTCAGCTAAGCCAGACAGGTGACATGTAATATAGATTCTTGTGCTCCGCAGCTACGCTACACCACAAGCCAAAGCATCCAGAAGCGGCAGGAGTGTGCTTTCGGTTGGTGTTTGCTTTGCGAAACGCACTTGGTCCCTCTTGCGAGCAGCATTGCTACGGCTGATTTGCACCGGCGCCCTTACAGTTGTGCGCGATGTTGCCCGCATCATGCTACCCTGTCATGTTTCAGTAGCTGCCAGTTTACAGGTGCGACAGCCTCTGAAAGCTGAAAGCTGTAAGTCCTTGTGGAGTCTCAGCTAGGGGGCATTTGCTGCAGTCAGTGGCCTTGTTGGAGTAAACAGTCCTGCGCTTATTGTTGACCAGCACAACACACCCCAAAGCTCGCTTGTCGATAGCACAAACGCCCTGTACAACCCTCCTATCAACGTCAATGATCTTACTAATTATAATATGATATGCCTCATTTATCACGAAAGTGAGTCATCAGCTTTGCAGCGAGTTAGTTGGAGTGCCATCTCGATTTAGGACTCGCAATCACGCTGTGTAACGCGCTGCTACAGAGGGAGAAAGGCCATCGTTGAACCTGTCACCAAGATGCCATGGCTGCAATGCCGCAAACATAAATCTGAGTGACACACATACCACATAGGTCTCCAAGCATGCAGTCGATCCACGGCCACATGCCTGTTTCTCAGGGGCTAGGCAGTCATCAGCGCGCTGCCTTGCTGCCCACAACTTGCAGATGCAAAATGTCAGCTCGTTTCGCACGTCGTCCGAGCGTAGCTGTCAGCAAGCTGCTTCCGATCACCTGTCTGAAGAATTACTCAGGGCACGACAGAGTTTCGACTCCTACAGTGAACGACAATGGCATTGTGGTAGGCTGTCAAAGCAATGTGCACAGTACTTAGAGATCTGCTATAAACATGCTTGCAAAGCAGGTCAACACAAGCTCTCGACTGCCTTGGTGCAGATTGAAGAATCAGATGAGACACCTTTCAAGAAAATACTGTGTGCAAACCGTGGAGAAATAGCTGTCAGAGTCTTTCGGGCTGGTACTGAGTTGGGCTTGAGAACGGTAAATGACCACTGCCCAAATGCCTTCAGGCTTTCATCTGCAACCCTGCCACAACACGAGACAAGTATTCCAATTGAGTGTTTGTGCGTTTCCTATGAAAATGCACAGGCCCCATACAGTTCATGCTGCAGCCCAACTGCTGAAAGTTTCACCTGCTGCCCATGCATTGCAAGGAGTGTATGTTGCCAGCGCTGTCACTGATACAAGTAGGCATGCCTTGAGCACATTGCAGAAGTTCAGCCTCTCATCCAGTCATGCTCCCTATGCCAGAAGCTGCTCAGCACGAGCTGCCACCTGTGCTGTCTATACAGTTGTGCACACACCACAGGTCTTTAGCATTGCAAAAACTGGACCTAACAATTTTGTGGCATGCAGCTGGCCATCTACAGCCCAGCCGACAGGCTGCAGCCACATAGGTACAAGGCAGACGAGTCCTATGAGATCAGTGGTCCAGAGATGACTCCAGTGCAGAGTTACCTAGACGTTGAAGCCATCATTGCCCTTGCTAAGCAGCAGTCTGTGGATGCAATCCACCCAGGGTACGGCTTCCTCAGCGAGAACACCACCTTCGCCAGAAGGTGTGGCGAGGAAGGAATTGTATTCATTGGCCCAACAGCCAAGACTATTGAGGTATGGGTCAAAGTGCCTTTGTGGCAAACTGTACTGCCTGGATGCATTTTACCCTGGCACTTACAGAAGAGAAAAAAGTGTATGCCTTTCAACAATCACAATGGGACCCTCCTGAGGCAGCAGCCTGGAGTATCAGCACTCATATTCTGTTGCTATCTGTCTGGCTGAGATGTTGACTCCAGCACCCATGCAGGCTGCAAACAGCAAAATGTGCATACCTTGGCTGTGCTGTGACGCATCACCTCAGTCAGACAGACAGCAAGCACTCATGAACACCTGTTGTGCCATGGTCAACACGTCAATGTTCTTGAATATGTTGCTTGACATTTGGGTGTACATGTGGCTCAATACAGATAACACATATAATGCTTGCGTCAGGGTATGGTGCGTGAACATGTGTTGTCGAGCAAGGCCTAGTTCATCACAAAGGCCCACAGTGACTGAATCACTGTATGGAACGTGCCTTCACAGGCTATGGGAGATAAAACCACAGCCAGGAGGTTAGCAGAGGAATGCGGAGTACCAACAGTGCCTGGCTCCAAGGACCCCATCACTGATGCGCAGTCAGCCCTCAAGTTTGCCAAGGGGGCAGGCTTCCCTGTCATCCTGAAGGCTGCTATGGGTGGGGGTGGGCGGGGCATGAGGGTGGTACACCAAGGTACCACACAAGAAAATGAAAATAAGAAAATTCCAAATTTTGCCATCATGGGAATTCAGCCAATTGTTGCCCAGCAGATTGCAAGGACTCAACAACTGCCGTGAAATACCTCATATGGTGCAGCACATCCTGCAGTTACTTACTTGATGCCCACCTACCAGTTCACTGTTTGCGAGGTCCACAACACACTTCATACCCACTTATCAGTTCACTGCCTGACAGGTGCAAAATCAGGTCAGCTAACCCCTTCCTGTGTTGTGCCACATCACTTCAGGCCATTCAACGACCAAGTCAAAGAACACCTCTTGGTGCATTCAGGTCTGTGCATCGAGGTGTGAGGCTGCATACAGATCAATGCATTTGTCATGTATCCCCAGCACTGTGAGCACATTTGCCTGAAACATGTACTGCCACACCAGAGGCACAATAACACAGAGACCTATACTAGGAGTTGTGAATCACACGTAGTGAAACCTGGCTTCCTTCATCATGCTGCGCTGCGAGTGTGTGCAAAGAAGTTGATGTGTGCAAGAGCCGGCACCAAGGTCAAACACATCGGGGAGGAGTGCATTTGTCAGCATTGTGTGACTGATAATGTGGTTTGCGGTATGCAGAGGAGTTTTTGGAGGACTCTTTTGCAAGAGCTAGCAATGAAGCCAAGGCAGCCTTTGGGGATGGGCGCATGTTCATTGAGAAGTATGTGGAGTCGCCCAGGCACATTGAAGTGCAGATTCTGGGTGACAACCATGGCAATGTGGTGCACTTGTATGAGAGGGACTGCTCTGTGCAACGGCGCCACCAGTGCTCTGATATGGTCAGGGAAGTACATGTCGGTTGAGTTGAACTCTCGGGGAGCGCACCTGCCAATGCAAGGCATAAGAAAACCCTCTGGTGTATTTGCCCACTGTGGGTGCAGCTCTCTGCAAGGCTTGCTCAACATGGTGGGTGTGGAACACTGTGATGTCATTGAGTGGCGTCCCAGCTGAGCAGGGCAGGGTCTGTCCTGTCTGGTCTGTCGGTAGCAGCAATGAGGAAGACCGCCTGTCAACCGTCTGTACTCTGCATCTCCGTCGACAGTTGACTGTCTACCACTTCAGTAGACGCAATCATGTCTGAGCCTCTCCTAGGGGCTATGGCATCTAGCGTATCAAACAACAGTATGCATGAGGTAGTAGCACGCTCCTATTTGAAGAGCTGCCATACTACTCACTCTGTTCCACATACTTGTTCAACACTCAGGAGCCTGCAGGACACCTTGCTGGCTCAACGCCAAGCACAGGACATGCACAGATATCATACAGAACTGCAAGCGTTTGTTCAATCAAAGGTCTCTTTTCTGCAGACAATGCCTTGCAGGATTGGACAAGGATGCAGCCTGCAAACGCTGTATAGCCAAAACCTTGGCAAGAAAGACAAACAGATGCCGCTGCACATGCTGCAAATCGATGCGCTGCTGGCAAAAGCACCATGTCACGACATCTTTTCTGTCGCCAGAGGAAGCAAAACAGGAACGCTTAATAGCATGTCACTATAGCTATGATGGAGAGGAGGTTGACAGCAGACTTGTTTGCAGTGGCCTTGGCCACACGTGTCTTATCACAACCAGGAGGACCGTGCAGCAACACACCTGTTACAGAGCCCGGGCCCATGGCTGCATACTGCTCTGGGTGGGGAGTGGTTGTGTGTTTGCAAGCGACAGCTCTTCCTGTACCTGCAGTAACAGCCATCCTTATGGAAAGTTAGAAACAACAATCCTGAGGATGCATGTGCTGCATCACAGCAAACAGAGCTGCCAGCATCTCCGTGTCAGCATTGCATTTTGTGGGTGGCCCACTATGCAACAGTTTGCACCCGCATTGGCATTGACCAAAGTATACATGCATTTTTCAGGAATACAAGCTGTTTGCTTGCAGCTCACCTCCCCAGCCGACATCATTGATTGGGGCACTCCAGGTGAGTCACTCCAGGTGAGTCACTCCAGGTGAGTCACTCCAGGTGAGTCACTCCAGGTGAGTCACTCCAGGTGAGTCACTCCAGGTGTTGCTTGGTATAGTTGCAAAGCCCTGCCATGCTTGGTTGCATCTTCTTCACTGCAGCCTCAAAGTGCTGCTGTGTGAAGGTTCAAGGCACCAATTGTGCTGGAGTCAAGGGGCCAGACTGACAAGAGGTGAGTTGGCTGGTCTGAGCTGTGCTTGCAGCTGTCAGCTCAACAGCCTCTGCAGGTCTGCAAAAGGAGATGCATGCAGTGATCAATGGTCTGGACAGCAGGCGCTGGTTCCTAGGCACATGTGCCAACCAATGCTCAGCAGCCACACCTTGTGAATGCAGGAGCTCAGGTATCACGCCTGAGTGTACAGAGCGGTTCATTGAGACAACTCCTTCAAGAGGCTAGCTCAGGTTTTGAAAGTCGTCCACAACTTTGACTCTCGAACTAGTCAAGTCATGCTAGTCACTGATGGGATGTTTGCCAAGGCAACCTTGCTATAAGTGCAACCAAGCAAAGCTGCTGAGACAGAGGCTGCAAGCAAGGCGTGTTCTGAACCATGCATGTTTTGAGGTGGACAACATGTCAGAAAGAGCACGTTATGCCCACCAGCAGGTATGCAGTTGTATACGCTTGTGCATGAGTCCACACTGCTGCTCAGTTGCACAACTACAAGGTGAACATGTCATGCTGTGCTGTGCTGTGCTGTGCTGTGCTGTGCTGTGCTGTGCTGTGCTGTGCTGTGCTGTGCCGTGCCGTGCCGTGCCGTGCCGTGCCGTGCCGTGCTGTGCTGTGTCATGCTGTGCATGCTGTGCTGTGCTGCATGTCATGCTGAGCGGCGTTTACACTGTGGCAAAACGATGTTGCTTACTGACCTGGATATGTCACTAGATGAGTCCTCTGCAGGCTTGCTGGCTTTTGAGACCCTCCCCTCAGCAGTGGTACCAACAGCAGCATGGCCCCCTTGGACTGAGGTCAGGGGAGCCAAAACACTTCATTGCATGTCAGCATCATCTGGGTTACCATGTCTGGAGCATGGCACCAGTGCTATCAGCACGTTACAGTGTGCTTCTTCAAGGCCTGTTGATTTGGGCAGCATGCAGGCAGCGACATCAAGCCTTTAGTCAGCCATCAATGCAATGTCAGCTGCTCTGCTGCTCAAGAAGTTAAGCACAAGGACATGACAGTGTAGCTTGTGCTGCAGTGCAGAGCAAGCTAGCAGGCGTACCTGTTTGGATAGGCAGATTTGCTACCCCAGGTACAGGCATGGCAGAAATCAGACAGGCCAGCTGAATGACTGTGGTGGTCCAAGCTCTGCAGTCAAAGCATGCCGGCTGAATGCTGCCCAGACAGCCTGCATGACCCTGCAATGAAAGGTATTGGCAACAGTCAACTGCGCGAGTATCAGATAAGCCTCACGGCACTGCATGGGGACCAAGGCACCCTGCATGGGGACCAAGGCACACTGCATGGGGACCAAGGCACATTGCATGGGGACCATGGCACATTGCATGCACAGCCTTGTGGCATCTGTTATAGGCAAGCACAAGCACAAAGTGCACAAAGTGTCTGTGTTGTCAGAGCAAAGCCCAGCTCAATAAGCCAAATCTTGAGTGAGACTCACACAAGCTGACAGGCGCAGACAGCCCTTCCAGAGCCGTGTATACTGACCCTTACTGGATGACCCAGGGAAGCACCTCAAGCTTCAGGCACACCAACCAGCTTAGGCATAACCCAGCAAAGCAAATGATGCACGTCTGGACCATCATAAGCTGTTTCATATACCATTCATAATTACTTCACAGCAGAACAAAACTGCTGTGGCTCATGAATTTTACCTCAACCACAAGATCAGAGAGACGACTGCAAGAAATCTTGAAACAGAGGCTCCGAAATCTAAACCAGACTGGCAACCAATTGACTAGTCTTGCTGTTGGTGATGCAGCTGTAGCCATTTTGTGCAGCACATGCAACCAGCAAGAGCGAAACCAAAAGTTTGCTGCCCGGACAAGCTTGCTATTGCAGTTGAGTAAGGGTCAGCTTGTACAGGTTTTTGTCTGCTGTGCTTGTGTAGGCACAAGACGGCACTCAATTTGTCAGATCAAAAGATTTGTTCAACATCAATGCTTTCAAGTCAGAACATGTCACCTGTCTTATATCTATATGTATACATATGTGCAGTGTGTTGGCGCAGAACATAATGCCAAATTGGACATGCTGCGCAGTATAGCAGGCTTTTGGAGCTGAGCTGGACACTAGCTGCCAAGGCATCCCTGCTGCAAGTACAAACATGCAAAGCTTTTAAGACAAAGACTACAAGCAAGACCTGTTCTAAAGGCATGCATGTGTTGAGGAGGATAGAACTATTAGGCAAGCTTGGTGAGCTCATCAGCAGGCATGCAGCCGTGTACAGTGTACAGGTTATCATAATGCTGCTTGATTGCAGCCAAAGCTGAACATGCCATGTTATGTTGTGCCAAGCTGTGCCAAATGTGCTGTGCCGTACCAAGCCACATCATGCTATGCCATTGCATGTCATGCTGAGCAGCACAACATGTATGTGCATTAAATCAAATGTTACCAGCATGCAGACTAGGGCAACGCAGTTTCCTCAACAGATCCAAATACCTGTCTGTATTGTGCATGTGCAAAGCATTGCAGAGTGGAAAATTGTCGGAAGCGCCATCACAAGGGGTCGTGTGTCAGCAGGAGCTCAGGTGTCACGCCTGAGTGTACAGAGCGTTGCATTGAGAAAACTCCTTCAACGGGCTAGCTCAGGTTTTGAAAGGTGTCCACAACTTTGGCTCTCGAAATGTCAGGTCATGCTTTTCACTCATGGGATGTTACAATGGTCGTGGATGGCACCGTACCATTGCATGTCCAGCAAGGCACATCAGTCTGATCAAATGTTCAAAAGTCATGATGAGGACTGATGGTCCCCTAGGCCTAATAACGGCAACTCATTGGAAGCCTGCTCCAGTCCCCAGCAGTGTGTGGGCACAGTTCAGTACTTGTTGCGTTAATTTTGCTCAGGACCCCTGCAGTTATTGGAGGTCGATCTCATTGCAGACCCCATCACTACTTGATCAGAAGTTGAAAGCCTCTTTAAAGACATGTGTCATAGGGACTTGCAAACTCTCCAGAGTTGCTGATACAAGCTGCGTCATTGGTGGAGGGCCACATTGAAACACTAAACATGATGTGATATCTGGACAAACCTGCACGCCAAAAAAGTCGGGTTAGCAGAGAAGTAAAACAAGATGCAAGCGAGACTCACAAGACAAATGCATCATGGCACTTGAATCCCTCCCTCAAGCAATGCCTTGTGCCAACAATCAGCTGCGAGTTCTTAATCAAGCGAGTTGAGTAAGCAAAGGCACCACAAGCCACAATATTGTATTCCAACAGCAGGGCAAACACGTAACACCTATTCAGGGCACATGCAGCTTTCAGCAGGTTTGACTAATACTGCACTATGTACTTATGGCACACCCAATTGCGCAGCTCATCAGACATTGTCCTGGTTGCATTTACCTGTGCAACCATATCAGCAGTGATGCGCCCTTGGTACCAACTCACTCCTGAGCCTGACTCTGTGCTCATGATTTGAGCTGAGTCCTGCTCAGTGGGCCTTGTCACCGAGACAGCCAGTGTAAGGAGGGCCCTGTTGCTGTGTGCCGCCTGCAGATTTGCACTTACTGCATAAAGGTTTAGATTTAGCAATGGTACTGGGACTGGTCATATGCTGTACATCTCCTGAAAACCTTCTTGAAAAAGAGATATGGGACTGATGCTGCCATGGCACGCATGATTTATGCACCTTACAATCTCATATCAAATTGGCAGCTTGACATGATACTCTGGCAGGGCATGCATGACAGACAGATCACCAACACACATTGCAAGAGAAGACTGAATAAGTAGGCAAGAGCAACATCATGAACATGCTTGCAAATCTCAGGGTTTTACCTCAATGAATTCATTCAAAAATGGGGCTTCTGCTAAACTGCGCACAAAGTACAACAGGGTTACTGGTTGCTGCCGGGCTAACTGCTCAGCCAGCAACACCCTCATTGGGGTTATGCCGATACCTCCTGCCACTAGCAGAGTCCTGGAATGGGCCATGCTGCCTATCAGCTCAAGAGTGAAGTCCCCGTCAACTCCTTTGAAGCCAATTGTTTTGCCAGGTCCCATATTGTTAAAGAGCCAATTTGACACTAGTCCGTCCTGAACAAGCATGCCCAAATACATGTGAGCCTATACACATGTGCCAGAGCAGCATTTGCAGGGCACTATGCTGTTGCAGTGCCAACTTGAGACTACCCTGTCCGTTACACGGCATTTTGGAGCCCATCTACATGTATGGACCAGAGCAGCAGATTGGTAAAATCAATCCATGCAATACAGGCCATGTGGCAGCACATGTCACATTGTTGGGCAAGCAGAATGGCACCAATAATGGACACGCTGTGATCCAGGATAGCAGGCTATGTTGCTTTCTTGCTTCCTTGGACCAAACTTGACAGCCTTGTTTGCAACAGCGTTTGCATACATTCCTTCAGCTTGGGGCACTCATGAATGTGTACACGCCTTTGTGATGCTGACCAGTGCATGTGGTCGTCCTGCTGCTGCAGCCTGAAATGCATTGCAGAAACCAATTGCTTCGGCAAAAATACCTTTTTGACGCTGATAGTAAAAGCTTTGTGTCGTCTGATCTGCTCAGTTGGGCTGCTGATCGTCCATGTTCTGTTCAGGACCTTTCCTGGGGTTATCTCCTCAAAGTCAAAAGAGGCAAATTGGCCAGGATGGCAGAACATGGTCTTGTTGGCGGGAAGCTGAGGAAGCTCAAATTCGAATGTCATCACATCAAGGGACTCCTGCTGTGTGCTGAGGCATTGCAGGTGCTGCAGGTTGGAGGCCTGCATACAAAAAGAGGTAGGTCGCTCTCAGGTACAAAGTGCTGCATGAAATTTAATCATGTCAAAGGCAGCAGCTTTTGCAGGCAATCATGTGCTTGTGCTTCAAACAAAGAGAGTCTGATCGCAAGCAGTAACTACTGCAGGGCTGTGTTTGCATGCACGCACGCACGCACGCACGCACGCACGCACGCACGCACACATGGTTACAGCAAGGCCACAGTCAGGTGGGAGTATTCTGAGCATCCAGCTTCAGCAAGCTGTTGTGGTCAGTATTGCCAATGAGGCTGCTTTACGAGAAATCACAGCATGTCCATACTTGAAGTTTGCCTGGTTTGCTGGGTGGTGTAGGATTGTAGGGAGAGCTTTCCACTGCCCCCTGCTGCTTGATGGGCAAAGCTTGCTTGACATGGACCCACTCTTCTGTCTGAAAGATGATGGTGCGCTGTGCGCCAGGTAGATCGACTTGGTCCCAATGCACCTCAGCACGGCCAGACAGATGCAGCGTGTCTCCTGTTGTGAAGTCTATGAAAAGAAGGGCAGCCTCAGGGTCCAGAATGAGATTGCCTGCAGCCAAGAAGCTGACATACGTCACAGTGCACAGCTTTGTAGGGCTGTCAAGACACTTTGTCCTGAATGAAATGCCTTGACAAACATGAAGCAGTGCTATTTGGTGGTGCAGTAAGGTGCATGGCATCCATGCAGCTTGAATGCAGCAAGCATCAGCACCATGCAAATTGACAATCTCCCACAACCCTATGCACAGATGATGGGACTTGACAACAGTTTGTCTTATGCATGGATGCTCACCCAGCATGCTGAACACATTGTTGCCAGCGTAGTCCCCCCAGGACAGCTGGCCAGAAGCAGCCACCTGAACAAATCCTGGGTAGCCTCCCTTGTGGTTGATATGGTTGATGGGCCACCCATCGGGCATGCCAACTTCTGCTGCGCTGGCCATATGCACAGTTGCCACAAAGAAGGTATCCGCCCTGCATGACACACTGCTCTGAGCACAACATCCTTGGATGCCCAGCTCAATTTTTTATAATGAAATAGACAAAAAACACAATGTCAGAAGTAAGAATTCCAGGTAGTAAAAAAGATCTAAAGTAATGAAAAGCTAGTATTTTTTCATTTGAAGGATACTCTGATTGATATCTTCGTAAGTTTATATCCATCCTTCCGTTATTTCAAACTAGTGTTTGCATTATACCAATCGGTGCGACAGACAACATGCGCCAATCGCAGTTCCTTGCAAGGATTCAACTGAATACTCAGCAGCAATAGTTGCAGGCTGTTAATGTGGGTGCATGCTGCGCATACAAACAGGCTGTGATGTTGATCCACTGCAAGGGGTGACAAAAGCGACCTGCGTTATGTGGCCACACAGCAGTCCAAGTGGTTGCATGCATCTGTGTGAGGCACAGGACTCCAGATCAAAGTGTACCGTGCAATGAAATTCTGCTGTTCTGCAAGCAGCTCAGATTGGCCCCTGATGACTGATCTGGGTTTGCTAGGGCAGTCCCCAAGGCCCAATGATCCTGTCCCCAAATCTCTTACTACATGGTGCACACAGCGTCTCAGACAGAGATATACAGCTGTTGCAGTGACACCTGTTGTGTCAAGCATTGCTATGATGCTGAGTACAATGTTTCTGTTGGAAGCTAGACAGTGCACGTAGCTGCCAAAGCATTTACACCGCCAGCAAGGGACTCAGGGACTGGTAA
>JAABUU010006173.1_pt1 | contig 12968 bp, 14 predicted proteins | sample 5559301 | NCBI WGS metagenome assembly JAABUU01 (sample SAMN10711884, study PRJNA513360) | rock metagenome | isolation source: Antarctica rocks | place: Antarctica: Victoria Land, Richard Nunatak white
TGTTAACGTGGTTCACCTGTGGACATTCTGTATTTTGCTGCTGCGTCAATTCAAAAGGCAACTGCGCACAGATACTTAGGAGGACACAATCACCACAAGTATGATACTAACGAGCTCTTTTTACGCGTCCAATGGCTGTCTGTAGGGCTTTGGGCGCTATCAAAGCAGTCGCCCACTATGGATGACCAGGTCATCAGGACCTCTCCGCTATCCAAGATCCCTGGGTCTAGCAGTCAGAAGCAGCTTCAGAGCGAGCTGTCCATCCATGACCACTCCACAGGAACCCTTTGGTTCAGCTGGACCCCCTCTGCGACCTTCTTGGGGATCCAGGATCTTGCCTCAGGCACCACCTACAAGAGGTGTCTTGCCTGCAAGGGCGCATGGCATGTATCATGACCACGCATGGACTGCCAACCTCAATGGAGTGGGCTTGACTGCCACTGACCTGGTCTCCACCCTGAACAGAAGTCATGATGATGTCAACCCCTCTGTGCTGAAGTCAGGTATGACAACATACTCTGCTGAGTTCATTTTCATTTAATACCTTACAGTCTGGGGTGTGGAGCCAGTTGTGACTCATCAGACATCCTGGCTTGAAAGCACAGGTGTATGTGGTGTGCGATAAAAGCAAGCTGGTGGGAGTTGCTCAAAAAAGAGCCTAAGGTCCTGGGCCGAATAGCAAGAAGTGCTGACCTCTAGTGATGCTATAAATGATGCTGTAAATGATGCTGTTCAATGCTGCATGAGTCAAGTGTGCATGCATCAGTGATGCATTTTGTGCCTATCAGACTGCAGTGCCGCAGCATGATTGGTGGATTACCTGACAGACCTGCTGTAGGTATGCGAACTATTATCTCAAGTAGTTGCATGCAGATGTAATCAAAGCTTGCATCAGGTCCAGCAGATAGCACACATCATTTCTGCTCTTAATCTGATGACATGTCTGCCGCTGAGCGAGTTGTCACAAATGCTTTTTGCTTTGTGTCGCCAGCATGACTGTACCAGCAGGCTTGTCTGGCTATGTCAACTGTACCCATCTTGACTCAAATGCACCAAACGACTCCTCAATGGGCTATTTTGTCTGTTGTTTGACCCAATTTACTCACAATGTGTAATGCAGCAGTGAGGTTGGTGACCAGTCAGTACAAGCCTTGCTGTCCTGCCATTCTAACAAAAGTTGTCCATGTGGGTTGACTGTGAACCTAAATTAGGACTGTGCAACGTGTGTGCAGCCATGAGATTGGTGGCCAGCCGGCCAGCGCCAGCCTTGCTGTCCAGTCCTGCAAAGAGGCATGTGAAGCAGGAGATCAGGCATGAAGCCATGAGCTTGGTTCTGGCTGGCATTGTTGCCACCATGGTCCTGGCCACTTTCAAGGTGAGCGTCTTTGCCTCTTCCTTCCTTTTGCCTCTTGCCCACTATTCTTTCAACAAGCCTTCTGAGTTGTGGGAGTGTCCGTTCACTCAATCATTTGTTGAATACCTGTCTTTCCCTACGGTCGGGTGTCTGAGTAGCTCTCTGTATGATGATTGAGTGATGAATCACGTGAGTGTGCTGTGTGATAGTATTTGCTGCACGATGGCTTGGGTAAGGACTGGGTCAGTTTGTTTCACTCCATTGACTCTGCTACTGTTCTTTAGACAAGATCATGATGGACATCATCAACATATGGCTGTATACTTGCCCACTTGCTTGGTTACATCTCTTTCTGATACACTTTGCATTGTGGCACTCTGGATCTTACAGAGACTATGTTGAGTGCATGTCTGGCTGCATCTAGACCAAACCGGCAATCTAACCTGGAAATCCACAAAGTGCAATCTTGCTGAGATACCTCTTCTGGCATGACAGGGCCACAAATCAGGATCTAGTGCACAAGCTAGAGCCTCAGAAGAAGGGGGGGCAGAGCATCCTCCCACTGCGACCCCCCCGTTGCCCTCTGCTTGTGCCTCTCCCAAAGGGCAAATTGGCACCAACGGCGAAAGCCTGCCTACTGTGATGGGAGAGAAGTCTGCTGTCCAGGGAGGCCAACACAAGGGGGGCCCATCAGAGTCTGTCCATGTAAGGCAGGCTGATGCATCGTCTGAGGCAAGGGCTTCTTCAAGCAGCCCTGCAGACAGACCTGCTGGTGCAGCTGCCTCTGGGACATTGTCTTCCTCTTCTTCGTCGTCATCCAGGGCTGCAGCCATCAGTCCTACAAGCAGGAGTGTCAACGATGCAGACACTTCTTCTCCAACTTCACCACCCCATGCCTCATCTTCACGCCACTATACTGACACAGCAGCCAGCTCTTCTCCATCAGGGTCAGCTGGTACTGCAGCCCGCTCTTCTTCTTCTCCTCCTTCAAGAAGCCCTGCTGGCACTGCAGCCCGTTCCTCCTCTTCGTCAGGCAAAGCAGGCACTTCTTCAACAGAAAGTCCTGCCTCTGCCACCCCTCCTTCTTCCTCTTCCATGAAGACAGCTTCAAGGGGCTCTTCAAGCAGCCTTGCCAGCACTGCAGGCAGTTCTGCATCTGCCCTAGATGTCAGCCCTGCTGGTGGGGCACAAGGCTCACCCCCTGCCCCTAGCGCTGCAGTCTCTGATGATAAGGCAGCTGATGGACCAGCAGCTACTGAGGCAGCTGGCAGAGCAGTGGTGACTACTCCATCCAAACAGGCAGCTGACAAGGCAACTGCCTCTCCTGTACCCAGCACTGTTGAGAGGAAAACTGCCATCTGGGCTGCAGCAACTGTCACAGGGCAAGCCCGCAACAGCCCTGTTCCTTTGCACAAGCCAATGCCTCAGCAGCCAGCAACAGCAGCTGCAATAGGCTCCTCAGCTGACAAGTCTGCAGGGCAGACCACAGAGCATCTGAGCTCAGCATCTTCTGCACCTGTAACTCCACAGTCAGAGGGTGTGACTATGACGTATGTGAGGAGACCAGCTTTAGATGCTGCTGGCAGGGCAACAGGCGGAATGGAGATTGTCCCTGCTAGTGCTGCCCCTGCTGAAACCAACACTGGCAAGACAGTGAGCAGCAATGTGGTTGCTGCCTCAGAAGCCCTCAGCAGGGCAGTTGGCAAGCCTGGGGCTGCACCAAAGCAGCCTGGGGCTATGCCAAACCAGCCTGGAGCTTCTTCAGACGAGGCTGAGGCCACACCAGACCGGTCTGGTGCAGAGCGCAACATGGGCCAGGCATCTTCCAGCACGGCTAGGGCTTCACTAAACAGCCCTGGGGCATCTTCAGGCAGCCCTAGGGCTGGTGAGGGGTCGGCAGAAGAGGGCTGGAAGCGGAGCAAGCAGGAGCGCAGCAGCTCATGGAAGACTGGGTAGGCTAATACTAGTGTTTTCTCACCTTGACTTGACTATACTCCTGCAGACATCTTCTGACAATTCTCTGTGAGCACAATGACAAATGTTTGTAGTGGCTGTTACCAGTCTCAGGTAACAGCAGCAAGGTTTGTAGTATGTTCTGAATGCTGTTACCAGTATATGTGGACTGGACTGAAGGCAACATATTGTAAATTGTCCCCACGTGCAAAACCTTCTGGCATACACAGTACTTGTCACATGAACCACCATTGTGGCTCCAAACTGCTGTATTGAAGCTTCTTCATACATAACACTGACGACACATGCAGGCTGGCTGGAGGTTCAGCTCAGACGCCGGCAACAGCCTGGAGTGACATGCTCTCCCCTCAACCCAGAAGCAATACTCCCACCAGACAAGAGCCTGCCTTGGCTATGGCAGGGGGCACTGGCGGCGTCTCCACAGCAGGCAATGGCGGCTCAGGTGTGATCCCTTGCCAAGCTTGTTTTTGCCGTGATTATGTTGGCATGAGTTGACAGGCTCTGGTGCACACTCAATGTGTCACGTGCTGCTGATCTTGTCAACACTGTAGGGGTACGCCGGCTTGCGTCCAATAAGTCACAAGATGAAATATGTTTGTGGCTCCCTGTGCTTTGATGCGCGTTCTGTCAAGTTACTGCTCCTGCTGCAAGCAAAGCCACCGCATTGCCAATAGCCCAGTTGTTTTAGTATAGGCATCTGGCAATGGTGTTCATTTAAATGGGCAGGCTGACTAGTACATGTGACGTCCTCGTTTTGCTGTTGCAGGCAGTGGTAGCGGCAGCGGTGGCGGTGGCAGCGGTGGCGGTGGCAGCGGTGGCGGTGGCAGCGGTGGCGGTGGCAGCAATGAGGGAGGTGATGGTGGCAGCGGTGGCAGCAGTGGCAGTGCTGTGAGCCTGCTGGTTTTGCTGTTGGGGCTGACGGCCACCGGCCTCATCCTGCTGCGCTTTGAGCTGGGCCAGATGCCCAAGAGAAAACACAAGCAAGGTACATGCTTGCACTGTGCATACTGCCTGACTTTATGCCAATGCCAATGCTTCCACACCTTCCCTTCCCTGAGTTTGTCTGCTCTTTTCCCGCCAAATTTGTCTGCTTGTTTCCCGCCAAATCGTCTCCTCGGTCCCACCCCACTTCCTTGCCCTGCCGGGACAATTTGCAAACCAGGATCAAAACCAGCTGCATTCTGCTGTTGCAGATTACTAAGGCAAGCTTCTTGCACATGACAAAAGGCATTGCAAACGTAGTTACCTTGACGTGTACAACAGCTAAGCTGAGGTCAGTCATGTCTGTTGTTGGTCTGCACCGGACGGACGCATATCTCCTCTGTCTGTCGACAAGCAGCACGTCTGAGTCATGTTTTGCATGTGAGCGCTGAGTGGAACTGCTGTAGGCAGCTTCCCCATGCCATATGCAATGACAGTGTTGGCGCACCAAGCAAATGATTCAAACCTACGCCATGCCGCCAAAACTTTCAAGGCACGCACCCCCATCTTCCTGACCCAAGCCACAGAAGCTGAAAGGGCAGAGGTGCTGGCCCAGCAGAAACAGTGGCGCGTGAAGAAGAGGCTTGCAGACATGCTGCAGCCGCCCAATGCCGTGCTGAGTCACGCCACCATGCCGGCAAAGCTGTACAGAAGCTTGAGTCAGGCCAAGAAGAACGGGAAAGTCAAGCGCCGTTCAAGGGTGAGCGCCTGTCCAGCAGCTGTATATCACTAAACATATCACTTAACATTGCATTTGCAATACATTCCTCTTGTGCTTTGGGAGCAATGGTCCCACAATTAGTTTGTTCATGAGTCAAACTGATTTGAAGACATACAAATCAGACAGTTACGTACAAACTGTATATGCAGCACTTTGCAGCAACATGAGTTTCCAGGTTGCCACAGCATGTTGGCTAGTTGTGCACATTGCTGCAGAGCACAGAAGCCTTGCTGCTGCTCATGAAAGTTGGGCAACTTTGGGCAAAGCAATAGCATTTTCTTACAAAACAACATGCCTTGTTGTTTCCTTTCAAAATGCGTTGCAACTTTCTTTTCAGGTGTTTTGCTGTACTGCATGCAGGATCAGGTGGGCAGGGCTGCTACAGAAGAAGCCCTGGCAGTGGCTCTTAGTCAGCTGCAGCAGCACCAGGCAGAAGCCCAAGCCCACCAGGTACTGCCTCTACTACTTCTCCACCATTGTACTGACCCTGTTCAGAAATTGCACAGCACCTGATAACAGTAAATCTCAACAACAATAACAACAATAACAACAATAATATTTATTATCATGATAGTAGTAAAAGCATTAGTCATCGCAACAAGTGTGCTAGCCAGATTTGCTAGGTATCCAGATGCACATCACCTTGATTGCATAATGAGTTCCCCACATTGAAAATGTACTACCCGTCTCTGCTGGCTGAGAGTGTGAAACATCATGATGCTTCAGTCAGCAAACAAATCTGAAGCTGCAGCAGCGTTCCTTGTTAGTGAGATATCACAATATGCTTCAGCCAGAAAGCAAATTTGAACCTGCAGCAGCATTCCTTGTTGCCGCAATCATGACCTGAAGCAGGTACACAGTATGTGGAACAGCAGCCACCTTGCTTTCTTTGACCATGGCCGCTAATTTTTGAAGCACTATCTGTATTTGCACACCCCATAGCTACACTGGCTTTCCTGAATCTGCTGCTTGCTCCAGCAGCCACATGGATGTGTCGTGTACAACGCATGTGGCAGCAATGCTGCCAGGGCCACTGCAGGCGCATAAGGCCAACACTCCTGTATGCATATGCCCAGTTTAATTATGTTCACAAACGCACAGTATGATTTTGTTAACAGACATTAAAGCAATTTGTGAGATGCTGATCTGATGTGACGTTTGTGCAGGCTGAGGCAGCAGGGCTGAGGACAGATCTGCTGGCCCTGAGGCAGTTCCACCTCAGGTCCAGGGCCCTCAGCACAGCTGGCAGTGAGTCAAGCCGGTGGAGCTCAGAAGAAGAAGAGGAGCATGAGGTGCTCGGTGATTCCTACAGACCCTCCCGCCGATCAAGGTATGTAGTCATATTCACATTTACAATCCGAGTGTTGTTGTCAATCTGCCAGTTGCTCCAAACAGCCCTGGGACAAGTATGAGTACGCTGCATATTCAACCTGTCATTGTATGATCACTTGGAGGAAATGATAGCATGTGATAGCACATGCCACTGTCATGTGGCTGATCTTAAACAGCATTCCATGTCAGTAGCCATGACATTCAGAAGCATGCGACAATGCTGTGCAAATTAGCCTCAATTGGGCAGTAGCAGTGCCTGATGTGTTTTGTTGATGTGGCACAGGTCTGAGAGGCCAGGTAGGACATCACTGTCCAAGCGTGTTTCTGGTGATGCTTCGCACCACATCTCATGGCTGGATGCCTCAGGTCAGCCTGCTACTCACTCCTCAGCTGACGCCAGCATGCCAGTTGTTGCAAGTGATTCACAAACTGCCACTGGCACGTCCACCAGGAGTAGCAATGATGAGCTGGAGATGCAGACTCGACTTGCAGAGGCCTTGAGTCAGATTGACTCCCTGCAGCGCCAGCTGGCGGACAGGGCTGACTCAGCACAGCTAGCTCAGGACTCGCAGCTTGCTGCTGAGCTTGCTGCAGCCCAGAGTCAGGTTGCAGCTCTGAGGATTGAGCTGGCAACTTTGAAAGCTGCTGAGTATGCTGAGCCAGGGGTTGCCAGCAGAGCTTCTCGGGATGCAACAGCACGTTTGAGGGATGAGTCAGGAGCAGTCTCCCGCTCAGCAAGCCCAGGGCGGGAACAAGGGGAATTGTGGCGGCAAGTCAACAGCCTTCAGCAGCAGCTGCAGCAGGTCCAGTCAGACCGTGATCACATGGCTGCTGCCTTGCAGAGGTTGACTGATATTCCCAATGACATAGATGCTGCTATTGCTAAGCTTGAACACCAGCACCGTGTTCATGAGCATGCTGTGGGCCTGCAGCATGACTCACAGGTTCAGAATGCAGCCACTGCAACACCAGACATTCAACTTGAGTCGGCAGATTCAGCTCGCCTTAAGGCTCAAGCTGATGCAAATGCTCAGCAGCACCAGCATGATTTGAGTCTACTCAGAGATCAGTTGGTACTGCAGCAACAGCAGCATGCACAGCAACAGACTGCCTTGGCGGGAGACTTGAAGGCTGCACAGCGTGCTCAGCAGCAGCAGCAGGCACAGCACAGGGAGCAGGTGGCCGCTCTTCAGTCAAGCTTACAGCAGCAGTCTGTAGAGATTGCTTCTCTACACAACAGCGTCTTCTCGGCATATGCTCAGGTCCAGAACGTGCATGGTGTCTCTGCTGCTGCTATTCAAGAACATGATGCAGCTCTAGCTGACCTCGCAGCACAGTATGAGGCAGCGCAGCAGCAACAGCATGCTGAGCTTGTTGCTGTGCAGACCATTCTGCAGACTACCCTGACAGAGCATGCTGCTGAAGTGACTGCGCTACAGGATGCTGTGAACACAGCGCAGTTGCAGAGTCAAATGGACAAGGACGGTGTGCTGGCTTCCCTCCGGAACCAGCTCAAAGCGCAGCATGCAGAACACCAAGCAGCTGTTCAGCAGCTGAACGAGCAGGCAGACTCTCAGCAGCTGCGCCACCAAGATGAGGCCAACTCACTGCAGTCCACCTTGGATGCTCGAAATGCACAGCGTGAGACAGAGCTCGCAGCTGCAGTTCAAAAGACAAGCACTGAGGCTCAGCAGCATCAGCAGGAGCTTTCTGCTCTGCGTACACGCCTTGAAGCCCAACAGGTGAGGCATACAGGTGAGGTCGCAGCGATGGATGCAGGCTTTGCAGCACAAGCTCAGCAGTTCCAGATTGAGGCCGACTCCCGCCAAAACGCTCTTGAAGCAAGCCATGCGGCAAAGACAGCTGCTCTGAACCAGGCAGCAGTCGTTCAGCAGCAGCAACTGGCGTCTCTCACTCAGCAGCTTGAAGAGTTGCAGGCACAGCATGCTCAGCGTGCTGTCTCACTATCTCAGATGGAGACTCAGCTGAGCGCCAAAGATGAGCTGCATCAGCAGCAGGCTGAGTCATCTCAGAGGCAGCTGTCAGATGCTCAAGAGGCAATTGCTGTTGCTGAGTCCAGGCTGGCAGAAACTCAGGCCAGCTCAGCACAGCAAACCCAGCAGCTGAGACAGGACGTTAGTCAGCTTCAGGAGCATGTGTCTGTGCTGGAGGCTCAGCATGCTGTCAGGATGTCAAGCTTGCAGTCAGACTCTGCAGCACAGCTGCAGGAGCACCAGCAGGCGGTGGCTGCCCTTGAGCAGCAGCTGGCCACAGCTGTGGAAGGCCTGAGCAGTGACCAGGCACAGCAAAGGCTGCGACATGAGCAGCAGCTCACTGCTTTCAAGTCAGAGCATCAGGTGAGATTAATGCACTCCACTCATGCTGAGTCTGCATTGCAATTCAATCATATTGAACTTTTCAAAAAGTGTGCAGGGGCAGTTGTCACAATTAGGTCTGTTTTATCACGTCATGCTGTTGCTCATTCTGTCTTACTGTTGTCATGTCGGTGACTCACCAGAGTCTATCTCCTTACTCAATGCTTGCATGTTGCTGATGTTGCATGTCTTTGCTTTGGGGTATCATGCTGTCAGTTTTTCTTGGGCTGCAAGTACAGACAGCCTACGTGTCAGTGGAGAGGTCACAAGTGCATATCAACTGATCTCAGGCGTCAAGCAAAATCTGTGATAATACCAGGGCAAGAGCCTCAGAGCATGCGCTTGTCATTGCAGGCTGCTTTGGCTTCGGCTCAGTCTCAACATGCTGTCGAGCTCAGCAATGAGAAGGAGTCAGCCAGCAGCCAGCTCCAAGCACAACAGCAGCACCTGTCAGATCTAGCAGAGCAGCTCAACCAGACACAGGCCGAAGTGGAAGCCAAGTCTGCTGCAGTCAGGCACTCAGACGCTAGACTGGAGGCTGCAGTTCAGCAGCATGAGCAAAGCACAGCAGCTCTGCATGCACAGCTGTCATCTGCTGAGAGCAAGCGCAGCGCACGCTTAGCTGAGATTCAAACCAGCCTGGAGGGAAGCCATCAGGAGCAGCTTGCTGCCTTGCGGCAGCAGCTGGACACTGCTGAGGTGGAAGAGCGGGAAAGGCTGGCTGGTCTGCAGCAGGCATTTGAACAGGAGTCTGCTGCCCTGCAAGACTCCCGCCAATTTGCCAAGCAGCTGACAAAGAAGAATGATGAGCTGGAGGCAGCTCATGCTGAGTTGAAGAAGAGCATTGGTGACCTGCATGAGTCATCTGCTGCAGCAGATGCACAGCATGCACAGCAGGCTGCTCAACTGCAGCAGCTTTTGACAGATGCTGCTGACAAGCAGAGCCAGCTGGAGGCTGCTCAGGGTGAGTTTGAGGATTTGAAGGCAAAGCATGCACAGCAGGAGGCTGACTGGTCACAGCGGTCCGCCAGCTACCAGCAGCAGCTGAGCAATTTGAACAAGCAGGTAGATGCTGCGCATGATGAGCGTGGTTCAGCGCAGGCTGATCTTCAGGCTCAGCTGACTGCTGCACAAAACCAGCATGCTGCTGTGTCCACACAGCTCAGGGAGCTTCAGACGCAGCATCAATCAGCTGTAACTAGCCTGCAGGCTGCAACATCCGCCAAGGAGAATGAACTGGTTTCCCTCTCTGACCAGCACAAGCTGACCCAGGCTCAGTTTGAAAATCTGCAGGCTCAGCATGCACAGCAGGAGGCTCAAATCAACAGCAGCCTCTCAGCGCTGCAGCAGAGACTGGCTGACGAACAGAGCAGCCACCAAGCTGCTCTTGCTGATGTCAACCAGAAGCTTCACACATCCGCACAGCAGCATGCATCTCAGGTGACTAACCTCAGACAAACTTTGACTCAGTCTGAAGAGCAGCAGCGCCAGTCTGAGGCAACAAGGGCATCAAGCAGGGCAGATGAGGAGAGGCAGCACCAGGATGCCCTTGCTGCAGTCACCCAGCAGCTGCACCTGTCAGAGCAACAGCATCAGTCAGAGATTTCCTCAGCCAGGCGCTCTCTGACTCAAGCTCAACAGGATGAGGCCTCAGAGCTGAGCTCGCTCAGGGAGACCCTAGCCACCTCTCAGCAGGACCACACCTCAGAGGTGACGTCACTGCGGGAAACCCTATCTAGGGTTGAGCAGCGACACCACTCAGAGGTGGCCACCCTCAGGGAAACCCTAGCCATTGCCCAGCAGCAGCAGCAACAGCAGGGGGGAGCAAGTGATGAAGAAGTACGGCGGCTGCAGGAGAGTCTGAGGGCCATGGAAGCCCGGCTTGGTGGCATGCAAAACCAGCGCAACAGACTGCTGGCTGCCTTTGAAGGCCTTGCAGGTAAGTCAATATTGTTTTTCATGCTTTTCTCGTTTTTTTCCAGGACTGACACGCAAGCTACCAATTACAAGTCTTGCATCATCCACAATACAGTATGCGGCACCAACATCGGTATACATGAATACAGACAAAAAGTCGTGACATCAACACAATGACTCATGCCATGTGCCTAATATCTGTACAGTTTTCTGCTGTGCATGCATTTTCCATGCAGACCTTGGTTACTCACATCACAGAGACGCATCAGGCAGCCTCAGAATGGTAGCCTCACGACAATTCTTCCACGATGATAGTGTCAGATCTGCCGACAATACAGAAAGTCGTACAGTGATGCTTTAACGACAATTTTTACTGACACTGCTTGGAGGCTGATCATGCTTTGCAATTCAGTATACACAGCCAATGTGGAAACAATGCTGAGTCTGTGCAATGGGTGCGCAGGTGCTGGTGAGGATGTGGAAGCAGTGATGGAGCGCCTCAGAGCTCAGGCCACCGACAACATCGCCCTCAGGGAGCGCCAGGCCAAGCTGGAAAAGGACCAGCAGGTGACAACACAACTCGCACAGCTGGCACAGCAGACTGGCACAGCAGACTGGCAGCAGCCTTGAACAGGACACTTTGCTGCGTGCATTTTGATGATTTCTGTGGCCTCATTCGTGTAAGAGGGGCATTGCCCTGGTTGGTAACTGCAGTACAGAGTGCCCAGATTAGAGTGCTTCAGATGTTTACATACCAGTGTTACAGATGTTGTTTAGATACCAAGGCTGCTGAAATTGGCTGTGCTGACTGTCTTTTTGACACCCAGATATGGGTTTTCAGTGCTGCAGAATTGCACAGCATGTCACACCATACTGCCAACAAGCATGCAACATGATCCAGACATGTGCTCTACAGGTCTGACTGTGTGTTTTGGTGAATATGCAGAGGGCAGAGGAGAGGCTGAGCAATGCACGTGCTCAGAGGAACAGGCTGCTGGCGGCCTTTGAGGGCATCAATGCCGCTGAAGATGACATGGAAGCTGTCATTGCCAGGTTGATTCTCACACACAGCCTGTCCTTAGCACCAAGTTTGTCTTGCAACACTTCCTGCTGATTTCTACCGTCTTCATTGTTTGCTGAGATGCAATTTGTTGCTCTAACCTGATGCCTCAGGCGGCTCCCCTTATGATCTCCACCAGGCATAGATGCTCCCTGTTTGTGTTTGTCTTGCTCTCCTGCTCGTGCCATGTTTGACTGCTTAGGAGCTGCATGCAGTGCAAATCAATGTGGCTTTGGTTGATCAGATTTTCACACTTGGTGGATGTGCAGGCTGGAGAGCCAGGCAGCAGAGAATGTGGCCCTAAAGCAGAGGGCTGAGGGCTACCGCAATGAGGCGGGAGCCCTGGAGAGCCGCCTCGCCCTCATCAAGGCGCAGCGCAACAAGCTGCTGGTCGCCTTTGAAGGCCTCGCAGGTATGCACAGACACTAAGATTGCATTTGTTTGCTGCCACATGCCAATGCCATGTCTGCTGTGATTCTCTGCTTGTTACGCTTTGCTGTAAACAGGCCACAACAACGCCAACTGCCCTTGTCCTTGCCCCTGCCCCTCCTCTCACACCTTCAACATGTTACCCTCTGTCTGTTTCTGCCTCTGCTGTCAGCTTCACATAAATGCTGTAAGTCCACTTGATCCTGTGTACAACACCCCAGTCCCTTGCCTTATGACATCCTCATCTCAGTAGCAGACGCAAATGGTCTGCATCCACTGGCATGCCGCCTCTCAATCTGCCATATCAATGTACCTTTCAGGTGACTATGGGGCTCATCATTGCTGGTAAGGATGTAGGGGCAACTAGGACGCACCTTACTAATGCTCCTTTCATGTGATTAAGAGGCTCAGCATTGCATGTGTGGTTCACAGGTACTGGTGAAGATGTGGAGGCAGTGTTGGCGCGTCTGCAGGCTCAGTCAGCAGAGAATGCTGCACTGAAGGAGCGCCAAGCCAAGGCCAGCAGCGACCTCCAGGTTACTCATTGCCTGCATACTTTTGCACCAAAGATTCCATCGCCGGTGTTTTTCTTGCAGTTTGCATTTCCTCTTCCACATAGTGAAAAGGCAAATTCCATCTGAAACCCACAAAACTAGCCTCATCCCCAACCTACCCCTCACAGTGCAGCTGAGTGGGGCGCAAAGCGTCCCCGAGAGCCCTAATTTTCTTTTACTTTACCTGTTTAAGCCCTGAGGGTACCTGTCCGGCTGCTTGCTCATGCTTATCAGGAGCGTGTTATGGTTTCACAGGCTCTGGAGGAGAGGC
>JAABUU010006178.1_pt1 | contig 12957 bp, 9 predicted proteins | sample 5559301 | NCBI WGS metagenome assembly JAABUU01 (sample SAMN10711884, study PRJNA513360) | rock metagenome | isolation source: Antarctica rocks | place: Antarctica: Victoria Land, Richard Nunatak white
ACGCTGCTGGCCCACGATCAGGCCACCGCACCGGCCGACCTCGACCAGTGCGACACACAGGTCGCCTGATGTGGTGGCTTTTCATGACATCTCTACTGTTTAAAGTTCGCTTGACAGACTACTAGATGGCCCGTGATCGGGGTGCGCGTGACGTCCACGGCATGGGGACAGGGGTAGTGGTCGGGGTCGCGGTTCGCCGCCGCGTTGAGGGTACAGCCAGCATCGCCCTTCTTGATAGAGGTGCCGGCGAGATCCACATCCCGACTCACCAGGCGCAGCCGTATGCGCATCGGGGGCAAGAGTCGGAGCGCCTCTTCGACGTATTTGGACAACAGCCCCACACGGTCGGCCGTGACGCGGTCCCACACATCCCCCTCGGTGAGGAGCAGATAGATGGCGTTGCCGATGAACTCGCTCGTCGTGTGCATGTCCGCGATGAAGAGGAAGAACAGCATTGGTCGAGCACGTCCTCTTCGCTCCAGTCGTCGAAGATGGACGCGCCGACCGCCAGAGGAAGAACAGCATTGGTCGAGCACGTCCTCTTCGCTCCAGTCGTCGAAGATGGACGCGCCGACCGCCAAGCGTCATATGAGCAGGGCCATGAGAGTACTAATGAGCTAGTAGTGACTAGTATTGATAGGGCATACCGCACCTTGACCGCAGATAGTACATTGGGAATGCAACAATAAAGTAACTTTTACGAAAAGTTGTAAGATCGAGTCGTGTAAATGCATGATTCGAGCCCGTGTTAAAGGCTAAATCACCGAAAGGTGATAACGCAAAGCCACAGGCCTACAACCCCCAAGGGGGTCATGGTAGCTGGGCTGCCTCGGGTTTCGGAACACTACCCGTCGCCGGCGACGGGTAGTGTTGGTGTATGCGACGGCGCGTCCGCGTGTGCTTTCCGGATCCTCGCAGCCTCACCTAGAAAGAGGTTTATACCGGAATGCATGTCAATACAGCCCACGGCCATGTTCGTCACCTCCTTTCACTCCACCGCCGTGTGTGGACAGCGCGACACCGACTGGTGGTAGCAATAGCCCTGCTGCTGGCCTTCAGTCTGTCTAGCCCTCATTCCCCTCTCGCGGATAGCCACGTCCGTGCCGCCAGCGTGGGCATCACCATCAGCACGGCCACCGTGTCGGCCGGAACGGTCGCTCCGAGACGCTTTGTCGATCTCTCGTCGTCTATCAGGACCACCGCTAATCTACAAAGCGCTATTGTCGACTACTATATCGTCGATTCATCCGGACGCACTGTCACTCAGCTCATCGACAACCCCGTGTCGTTCCGCGCGAACACCCCCCAGACGATTAGCCAGCGATGGGTAGTCCCCTCTGGACAAGCTGCCGCAGCCTACACTTTTAAGATCGGTGTCTTCGGCCGGAACTGGTCACCGCTCATGGCGTGGAACGATCGAGCCGGTTCTGTCACGATTATGGCATCCAGCCCCACCAACACGGCGACGCCGCCCCCCACCAACACGGCGACGCCGCCCCCCACCAACACGGCGACGCCGCCCCCCACCAACACGGCGACGCAAACGGGTAATGCCGATGGGAGCTATATCTCTCACACGGGCACACAGTTAACGTTGAACGGATCGACATTGCGCGTCACGGGCTACAATTACACATGGATGGGAACGAACTGCTCGGACCCGAGCGACGCCGCGCTCGCCACCACCTTCGCCGCTATCCAAAGCGTCTCGCGCGGCGCCATTGTCCGTACGGCGTTCTACCAGAGCGCCAGTAATGATGGCTCCTTCGCCGATTTCGACCGCTACGTCGCCGCGGCGAAACACTACGGTTTGCGGATCGTTCCCATGCTCGTCAATGAGTGGACTGACTGCGAACCGTCCTCTAGGATGAAATACTTGCCGTGGTACCAGACCGGGTACACACAGGCCAACGACGGCTATCCCCTCTCCTTCCATGATTACGCGGTGCGCCTCGCCGCGCATTACGCCAACGAGCCAGCTATTGCCTGGTGGCAGTTGGTCAATGAGCCAGATGCGCGCAATGCCGATAATTCGTGCTCCGAATCGATAGCCGCAAGCACGTTGCGCACCTTCGCCGATACGATGACCAGCGCCATCAAGTCTGCCGATTCGCATCACATGGTCGATCTCGGAGCGATCAGTTGGTGTGGCGGCCAGGGTAATGACTATCAACTGATCAACGCGGGCAAGACCGATCTTTGCGATGCCTACCATGACTACGGCAGTCCCACCATACCCATGGTATCTGACCTCCAAAATCACCTGAACGCCTGCCATAGCGACAACAAGCCGGCGTTCGTGGGCGAGGCGGGCATCTGCGCCGATGTAACAGCGACCGGGTCATGTAGCGGGACCGTGAACGCGGCATCCCTCACTCAACGCGCATCCTTCTTTAAGGCGAAGATGGACGCAGCCTTCACCAACGGCGCGGCCGGGTACATCATCTGGGAGCAAGGGAGCAGCAGCGCTGGTTGGGGTATCGGACCGGGTGACCCTACTGAGAGTGTGATGGCCGCCTACTAAGCCTCGACAAGGGCATGAGATCGTGGGAATGATCCGGGGGGAATCAACTCTAGTTTTCGCTAACGGGAGGGGCACAGGGAGGGCTTTGGTAGGATACGGGTGCTAACACCATACCGTGCCGAAGGAGCCTCCCGATGCCTGAGACAGTTTACCGTATGATGACGCTGCTGAGTACGCTGGTGGTGACGCTGCCGGTGGGGACGAACCTGGGGCTGCTGCACCTGTTGTGGATGCTGGTGAGCGGGCGGTTGCTCGCGGCGCGCGGGGCGGTGATCCCCGGCCTGAGCGAGAGCGGGCTGCCGGACCGGGCCGTGCGGCGGGCGTGGGCGGCGCTGGGGCAGGGGGGGCTGGACGACCACCGGGCTGCTGGCGCGCTGGGAGGGACTGGGCCGGGACGAGGGGCAGTGGCAGCCGGTGGCGCACGGGGGCTATCGCCCGGTGGCGGTCGATGTGACCGGCTTCTGGCGGCCGCAGTTGCAGGGGTGCCCGACGACGCACTATCACGCGGAGGCGGGGCGCGCCCTGCCGGCCATCCCGCTAGGCTTGGTGGCGCGGATCGGCCGGGCGGGGGGCCAGCGTCTGGCGCTCCTGCGCACGATCGTGCGCGCGGACGCGGCGGACCCGCGCCCCGGTGCCCAGGAGCGCCTGTTGGTGCGGGCGGCGGTGGCGCGGTGTGCGGACGAGGAGGCGCTGGTGCTCGACGCGGGCTTCGGGGTCGCGCTGCTCCAGGAGGAGGGGGCGACGCGCTACGTGGTGCGCCTGGCCAAGAACAGCACCTTCCGCCGGGCCACCCCGCCCGCGTATGCGGGGCGCGGCCGTCCCGCCACGCGCGGGGACCTGGTGCGCCCGCTGCCCCGCACCTATAAAGGGCGCGTCATCGCCGCCACCCCACCGGATCGCGTCGAGACGTGGGAGGAGGACGGGGTGACGCTGCGCGCGCAGGTCTGGACCGACCTGGTGCTGCCCGCCGCCTCCGCCGCGGCGAAGGGGGCGGTGGAGGCGGCGGCGAAGGGGGCGGTGGAGGCGAAGGGGCCTACCTTCAGCGTGGTCGCCGTGTATGACCCGCGCCACCGGGAGCCGCTGCTCCTGGCCTCGCCGCTCCCCGTCACCGCCCGGGTGCTGCGCGCCCTCTACCGCGACCGCTGGCCGGTGGAGCAACTCCCCCTGGCGGCCAAACAAATGCTCGGCGCCGCCCGCGCCTTCGTCCACGCGCCCGAGACCTGCCAGCGCCTGCCCGATCTCGCCCTCCTCGCCGGGGCGATCCTCTCCTACGTGGCGGCCACCGCCCCGGCCCTGCCGACCGGCTTCTGGGACCGCCGCCCCCAGCCCACACCCGGCCGCTTGCGCCGCGCCCTCGCCCGCCTCCCTTTTCCGCATGACTTCCCGCTCCCGACGCACATTCGCGTAAAACGATCCCGCACCGACCATCTGCCCATGGGCTTCTGGGGGCAACGGTGCCACCGCGCGCCCCCCGAAGCCCCCATCCCGCTGGACCAGGCCGCCTGACGTAGCGAAAACTAGAGATCAATGACATCTGCTATATCGGACGCCTCATGGCGCACCCCCGTTTCAAGCAGTACGGCAGCGGGCAACGGCGCATCATGCGGGCTATCGGAGCATATCTCGTCGGCGTGAACCACGGAGAACTCTACACCGGCCATCGCCAGTACGCGCAATCCGCGCCTCTACCGCCAACTCGGCTATAGCCTCTTCTGAGAAAAAAGCAGCGTCGCCACAGTTGCGTCTGGTGTATTGCGCAGAGGTTGCCGAGGGCACGCGACGCAGAGAGAGACCGCCAGCAGCCTGGGCTATTGGCAACAGGCGCGCCGGCAGATCTCCTGCATCACCTGGCCACAGCGGCACACAGCCCATGTCCGTGTAGCTCCAGGCGGCGCTCCCCCAGTATACACTCAACAGGTCGCCGCGCTACCGACGGTTCGCTCCCCGTCGCCCACATAAGCAGGGCGCGGCACCAGATGCTCGGGCCGCGTGACTTGCACGTTGCAGACCGGGTCACCTGTATATGCTATCCTAACTTGGCGAAGCCGAAACCAAAAAAGGTGTATCCCTCGGCATTGCTGATCGCTACCTACTGTCATCGCGCGCGGAAAGGAGTGTGGCGCCATGACCCTGCTAACCGAACACACGCCGCGCACATCGCGGGCGTTGTTTCGTGCTACGACCACCTCGTCATTATGGGCACGCTTGGGCACGCCGTGGACCAGGGTCTGTGAAAAGTCGGTGTAGAGGGGGATGGTCAGCCGCTGGTAGGGTTAAGGGTGTCACACCAACCAGACTATCAGCAGGAGACCATCCCCTATGCAGGATACGCCCGTCCCGTCCTTCTTTGCCGCCCTGAGCGCGGCGGAGCGCGCCGCGTTGTGCACCGATACGCGCTTGCGCACGCTCCAGGCGGCTTTCGCGTCGATCCCCGACCCGCGCAAGCGCCGGGGACAACGCTATGATCTGCCCTTCCTCCTGATTTGTTTGGTGGCCGCGCTGTTGTGCGATTGCAACTCGCTGGAGGTGGTGGGGCGCTGGACGCGCGATCAGCGCAGCGTCTTGGCGCGGGTGTGCGGACCACGCCGGCATCTCACGCCGACAGGATCACTCTATCGGCGTCTCCTGCCGCGGCTCTCGGTGGTCCATATAGAACGGGCGTTGGCAAGTTGGGTCCAGCAGACGCGTCCCCTGCGTGATCGCGAATCCGTCGCCCTCGATGGCAAGGTCGTGCGCGGCGCGCGTACCGCCACGCAGGCGGCTCCTCAGTTGCTCTCCGTGTCCACGCACACGACGCAGGAGACGCTCGTGCAGGTGCGTATCAGCGACAAGACCAATGAAATCCCCGTGGCCCAAGAGCTCTTGCCCCATCTCGCCTTGCGCGGGCGCGTCGTCACCGCTGATGCCTTGCATACCCAAACCGCCCTGGCGCAGTGCATCCTCACCCACGGCGCCGCCTACCTGTTCACGGTCAAGGACAACCAACCGCGTCTGCGCGCCGAATTGGCGGCCTATTTTGCCGATCCGCACGCCACCATGCGCACCGCCCAGACGATTGATCGCCGCCGGGGCCGCACCGACACGCGCACCCTCTGTGCGAGTACGCGCCTCAATGCGTACCTGCGCACCTATTTCCCCTTCCCGCGCATCGCCCAGATCGCCCGCCTCATCCGCACGGTGCGCACGGCCGAGAAGACGACGACAGAAACGGTCTATCTCATCACTAGCCTCTCCCCTCGCCACGCCGATCCTGACCGCCTGCTCACGCTCATGCGGGGACACTGGCGCATTGAGAGCCGTCACTGGCTGCGCGATATGACCTTCGGCGAGGATCGTTCCCGCCTGCGCAGCGGCCCCGCCCCCCAGATCATGGCCGCCTGCCGCAATCTCGCCCTCACCCTTATTCGCCGTACCGGCACCACGGAGATCGCTGCCTTCCGTCAGCATCTCCGCTCCCGCCCCACCAAAGCCCTCCGCTTCCTTGTGCCCAGAGTTCCCAGAACCCGCTCTGCCTGACTTTTCACAGACCCTGCGCCGTGGACCCGATCACTTGACAGGATCTTGCTGGCGAATCCTGGCACCCCTCGGCTTATGCGGATCTTGACCCTTTTGAGGCTATAAGTGACGAGGGGAAAGGGCCGCCAGGACGTGCTAGTTTGGGCATGTCGGCCGTTTTCTGATTTCGCCAGCAAGATCACCAGTTCGCCACCGGCTCGGATGACCTGCTGCACTATGGGGCCTCCGCAGCGATGGTCGCCTTGCCACCGCGCCGCGCGGCGTGATGACCGCTTTTGCTCGTCAAAACTGATTAGGAGGAAGCCGGAGCCCAAGGGCGCGCCATGTCCGTGGACCGAGACCGGGTGGGGATGTCCAAGGTCGAGCGCCCACGTCCCCCTATCGCGCCCTCCTATTCAGCGCCGCGCATTATGGAGATCGGGCCGGCCCGATCCGCGCCGATGTCAAGATCAACTCGCCCTGCCACTGGAACGATGCGCGCTGTACAGGCTGCACGCGAAAGGGCGCGCCCTGGGGGCCGGGGCACGATGGTCCTTGATCCCGGCACACAAACCAGACGCGCGCGCGCCGGGCGACGAGTTGGCGATACGCCCCCTGCTCCGCCGGCCCCCCTCCCCCTGACAGCCACGCCGCCGCCCGTACCTCCACCCCTTGCCGCGTGAACACTTGATTAAGGAAGGCCGCGGGGGTCGTGGGCAGAGGTTGTAGGGGCGAGAGGATCAATGGGGGGCAGGGCCGCGTCGTGGTGTAATAGGCCAGGGGCGCCAGGGCATAGTCGGGCTCGGCATAGACAACATCGCCGGGCCGGGCATTGGCGCACAGCGCGGCGGCCAATCCCCGCCAGGGTTCCTTCGCCGGCGTCGGTGCTAGCGCGCCCAGCCCCGCGATCAGGATGAGGGCGGCGAGGCCAGCGGGGCGTGGGAGACGTGCGAGCCCGCGCGCCACGAGCACGGCCATGCCGCCCGCGGCGAACAGGACAGCGCGCGGGGCCCACAGGTGCAGGTGCGTGGAGAGGGCGAAAAGGAGGACCGCTGGCCCCATGAAGAGCAACGCCTCCCGCCAGCCCACGCGCAGGGACACGACCGCGACCGCGAGCAGGAGGCCCGCGACGATTTGGTGTAAGAGATCCGGTTGCACTTGGCCCAGGCCCGTGTCTAGGCCGGTGAGCGCGCGCAGGAACGTCCACGCGTCCCCGCCGGTCGCGTACGGGATCCAGTTTGTCTGCCCCCGCCCCATCTGTGTGAGCGTCGTCGGGACCCAGGGCAGCCACAGCGCGAGGGCGCCCACGAAGGGCCACAGGAGCCGGATAGACCGGGTCATCCGCGTCGAAGAGAGGGGGCGCGGGCTCGCCGTGACGACGACGTAGCCTACCTGCGCCGCCACGAATAACACCGTCGTGCTCTGTGTGTAGAGTAGGAGCGCGTTTGACAGCGCGAGCAGGACTCCCCACAGGGGCCGCGCGGAACCTACCCAACGTAGCAGCAGCCACGCCGCGGCAAGGGCCAAGGTCGCTATCAAGGCATAGCTACGCGTTTCCTGGCTATACCAGATGTGGAAGGGGTTGGCGATGAGAAGCAACGCGGCCAGCGCCGCGACCCAGCGACCAGCCAGCGTCCGCCCCACGGCATAAAGGAGGGATGGGGCCAGCGCTCCCGTCACAGCAGAGAGGAATCGCACGTCCACCGCCGATCGCCCGAAGGCCATCATCCATCCATGGAGCGCGATGTAATACAAAGGGGGCTGCGTGTCGCTCTGCGCCAACCGGGCGAGGATCGTGCGGACGGGAAGGGAGGAGGACCAGACTTGCGTCGCCTCGTCGAGCCATAGAGACTGACGTCCCAGGTCGTGGACGCGCGCGAGGAGAGCGAGCGCGAACACGATCAGCATAAAGGCGCCGTTCACCACACCCGTCCTCCGCCGCATCTCCCGACGGAGGGCCTGGAGAATGGAGAGGAGGGGACCAACAACAGCCCCTTGTTCGCGATCCGCGACGCGCGACGCGTCACCGCTTATGTAGCCAAACATGTGCTATTCCTTATTCGTTTACGCCAGTTGTTCCGAGCCGGGAGTCCCAGACACCAGAGAGCGACATGACGCGTGGTGTAGGCGTCCCTGTGCGATGTCGCACACCATGGGCGACGCGCCACGCGACGTGCCCGCGTCACCGGACGGTCCCCGCCAGCCACGCGTCCGTTGACTGTTGGTCCATGCGACTGGTCCTGCTCCTCCGGCGCCACGGCGACGATCATGCCCTCGACGACCCCTTGTGGAAGGGGATCGTGTCGATGGAGCCTTCACGATGAGGGTCGGCGCTGTGGAGGCGTTAGATATAGCTTCTCAGATAATGTTTGAGAGAAGCGGGCAAGCGGTTGAGCGTCGAAATCGCCCGCGGATTCTCATTCTTTATCTGAACGTCTATAGCACATGCCCCCAGCTGACGACATGGAGCGTGAGGCACCTGTTCTCCGTTTCTACATGGATGCCAGGGTATAGCGCCACACGCCGATTTGGGAGATCTAGCAGAGGAAACCACGGGCAATAATCCCATGCTACGTGTCCCCAAGACGCACGAAGCGGGACTCCCTGGATGCGTGTTACTCACCGATAAACCAATACGATACGGGCACTGCGCCGCGTCACCGTGCGCCCCGCGTAGGCGACGACGTCGAGGCTGCCAGACGCCGGCTGTGTGGGGACGTAGGCGTACCGCAGGGGCAGCGCTGCCCGCCCGAAGTGGTCGGCCCGCGCCTGCGTCGTGTAGCGGTAGATCTGTGCGATACGCCGGTCGCCGACACCACGCTCGACCAATCTAACCCGCAGGGTGACGACGATCAACGCGCCCGGCGCCGCGGTCAGCCGCAGCGTTTCCAGATGGCTGAAGCGCAGCGTGGCGTCAAATGGCCATGCCACACGCAAGACCGCCCCCCGGACATCCGCGACCGCAGGACGGCCTCCGCGTCGGAGATGGGTGCGATAGGACGGGGCGTACGTCTGTCGACGGCCCACGCCCCCGTCGACCGGCCGCTGTGGCGAGTGACGGGCGGAGCGACGCCGAGTCGCTCCTTGAACGCCGCGCGCCGAGTGACGGGCGGAGCGACGCCGAGTCGCTCCTTGAACGCCGCGCGCCGAGTGTCGCGGAACGCCGCGCGCCGAGTGTCGCGGAACGCCGCGCGCCGAGTGTCGCGGAACGCCGCGCGCCGGGTAGGCGCGCACGCGCGCCACCCGTCCGCGGTGGACGTGGGAGCTTGCCGTGCCCGCGCGGACACGCGTCACCCTCCGGCGTGTGCGTCCCTGTGTCCCCACTGATACCCGCGCTCCGTGGAGCGCCGACGCCGTGCGGCGGACGGCCGGTCGCGCGCGCGCCATAGTGAGAATAGAGCGAGCCGCGCGGACTCTCAATGGGGCTGTGTGTCGCGCGGGGACCACAATGGCGACCCGCACTCGCGGGCGTGGATTGGGCGCCGCAGCGTCGCGCGCGACCGGCCGCGCGTGCGGAGTGGGCGTCCGGAACGGGGTCAGTCGCGCGAGGAGAGCAACATGCGGCGACGGGGTCAGTCGCACGGAGAGGGGGAGGACGACATGCGGCGACGGGGTCGGTCGCGACGGCGTGGCCGATGCAGCCGACGGACCCGCGGCGGCCGACCCTATCGCCAGGGTCGGCCGCCGTGTCGCCCGCACAGGACCGTGCATGGCGGCCGTCGACGGGAAGGTAGGGTTCCTCGTTGGGAATACTCCGGGCGCGACCCCGCCGAGCGCCGCCGGCGCCGCGGTCGGCCTCGGCGCGTGGGAAGAACGTGGTCGGAGCAGGACGACACCCGCGAAGAGGGCGAGGGCAAAGGCGAGCAACGGTACCCCGATGGCCGCCCGCCACCCAGATGATCCTAGCCAAACGGGTCGCGCCCCATCGATGAAACGAGCGTGTCGCACGAGCAAGGGATCGTCCACGCTTTCGCGCCCCGCCCGGACGCCACGCACCTCGATCTCGTGCGCCCCCCATCGCGCCGCGGGCCGCCCCCGCGGGGGCCGGGCCGTCACATGGACCAGCGCGGAGGCTGTCCCCCCCCCCCGCACGACGATCGGCCCCGCCGGCTCCACGCGGGTGCGCGCCTCGTCGTCGGAGCAGGCCATCAGCGTCACGCTCTCGGACTGCTCTGTGTCGTTGCGCAACATCACATGGAGAGTGCCCCGCAGTCCCGCGACCTCCACCGGCTGCAGGTCCATGCGCATGCCGCCGCCCACGTCGACGATCACCTCGATGTCCCGTGACGTCCACTGCGTCGATGTATCTTCCGATACGACCTGCACGACGATCGGATATCGCCCAACGGACGTGGGCGCGTCCGGCGGATGCACCGCGAGGCGCACGGATGTGGATACGCCTGGACCCAGCAAGACGCTCGGCTGGTCGAGGCTGTACCAGTCCGCGCGCAGACCGCGCACCGCGATGAGGCCGTGCTCCGCGACGCTGCTCGTGTTCTCTAACACGAGCAGGAACACAAGCCGACCACCCGGCGCGAGGTGCCCCGCTTCTGGTCGCACGGCGAGGCGGATTGATTCCGACATGGTCATGACGCCTTCCCGCTTCCCGTCCTAATAACCGCTCTTGTTGCGCCCGACCGCACGAGCGACCTGCGCCGACGTGGGGAGGGGGCGCGCCACGCCACCACCGGGGAGTCCTTCACCTGTGAGGAAAGGCCGCAAGGCCGCCGCGGCGTCATCGACGCAGGCGAACGAGGAGACCTCGACCGTGACGTTGTTCGCCGGCTCGTCCCCCGCGATCACACGATAGAGCGCCCGGTGCTCGCTCTCGACCCCCAGGATGCGCATGGCGAGGAGCGCCAGGTCGTCCCGCCCGAGCACGTCGAAGCGCGCGGCCGCCGCGAGGTACGCGCCGATGAACGCCGTTTCGAGGTGGTCGAGCACCCAGAGGAACGTGCCGGGGTGCGTCGTATAGCCCAGCTTCTCGAAGGTCGCGGCGGGGAAGTAGAACCGCGTGTACGGAGCCGTCGCGCCCAGCCCTTGCAGGAGGTGGGCATGCGTGTTCTCCTGATCGAGCGCGGCCTGGAGATACGCGACGTTCCCTGGATCGCCGTCGCGCGCGACGGCATTGGGGTTGGCCGACGAGCCAGCCACGCGCTTGTCGCGCAGGATCGGGCGCTCCGATAGTCCCGCATGGTAGAAGGTTACGGCCAGGCGCTCGGCGATGAGGGCCGTATCCAAGATATCGCGCACACTCTCGCTACAGGCCGCCGCGGGAGGTGTCGCCGCGGCAGCGCGTCCCGTGCCAGCACCCGCCAACACAAGCCCCGCCCCCGCGACGGCCGTGGCCTGCAGGAACCGCTTGCGCGCTGGCCTCGCCTCACGACGGAGCAGCACACCATTATCCTCCGCGCTATCCGCGCTATGTTCGCTCATTTTCCTCTCCTTATTCTATCCTTGCCGCTGCCGACGGGCCGGCGGGCGACAGAGACTTGCCCCACCGCCCGCGCCACCCGCGGCTACATACCGACACGGAAGTGGGCCACGAAGTGCGTCTGATTCCGCCCGATCACGCGATTGGCCTGCGCCGCCGTCGGCACGGCGACGGCCAGCGTCTTTCCCGCGGCCATGCCCCTACCAGTCACGAAGGGGCGCAATACCTCGCTCGCGCCGCTGACGGACGCGTAGGGCGCCCGCTCCAGCGTGAGGTTGTTGGCGGGCCGGGCCGCGCCGATCACGCGGCCCAGCATGCGATGCTCGGCCTCAACCCCCATGATCTGGGTGGCCACGCGCGCAAGATCGGGGCGGCCGACCCGCAAGAACTGCCGCGCCGCCGCGATGTAGACACCGACGCACATCGTTTCCAGCGTGTCGAGCACGCTCAGGAAACTGCCTGCCTCCGTCGGACTGCCCAGGCGCGCGAAGGCGGCCGCGGGGAGATAAAACCCCGGGCGGCCACCCATCGCGGTCGCGCTCCCCGCGGCGGCCGCGTGCTTGACCTCGGCATCCAGCGCGGCCTGCAGGAAACGCACGTTCCGGGGAATGCCGCCCGGCGGGAGCCCCGGATTGTTGGGGTCGGCCGACGGGCCGCCCAGCCGGTGATCGTGCATCACCGCCGGGCTCGTGAGCGCCGTGTAGTAGAAAGTCATCATGAGTTGCTCGGCGACCAGCAGCGTGTCGACGACCTCCTGGACGGTGTCGGGGGCCGCCCCGCTGATCGCCCCCTGCGCGCGCCCCGTTCGACTGCTCTCCGCGGGCGCGTCCATCCCGATCATCGGCGCGCTCACGCCCGCGCCGCGCGACACCCGGCGCCCGCGCGCTTGCCTATCCTGATCCATGACCATACCTCCTATTTTACGTCCTATTCCTCCCGCACGCTTGCCGCCGTGCGGGAGGCTACGGGCACGCCGTCACACAAGTGTGGAACCAATAGCTGCCCTGCGGCCGGTGGTAGCCGGTCGCGTCAATGGCGTAGAGACGCCAGTGGTACCCTCCTGGGAACTCCGCGATGAGATGAGCCCAGGGCTCACCCTTGCTCCACAGCTGAGGATAGCGCCGATTCACGGCGTCGAGCGCCCCGACCGTGGTCGGACGGGGGACAAGGAACGCGGTGACCCGCCCGAAGGGATAGTTTAAGATGCTCTTGAAGTCGATGTCCGAGGTGATGATAAACTGCTTGGGCTGCTGCGCCTGGATGATGATGGGAAAACTGGAAAACGAATCGGTCAGCACTTCGAGATCGGGATGGGCGTTGAGATAGGCCACGATCCCTCCGTCTTCGTGCTGGCTCTGCAACGGCTCGTAGCGCAGTTCGTTGTGCGCCGATGACGTGGGCGCCATCATGGCATAGGTGGCCCCGTTGCCCCCCACGAGCACAAGCAGGCAGGCGGCCCAGGCCAGCCACCGCGGCCACCGCGCCGCCAGGAGGCCGGCCCCAT
>JAABUU010006182.1_pt1 | contig 12953 bp, 10 predicted proteins | sample 5559301 | NCBI WGS metagenome assembly JAABUU01 (sample SAMN10711884, study PRJNA513360) | rock metagenome | isolation source: Antarctica rocks | place: Antarctica: Victoria Land, Richard Nunatak white
TCTGGGCGACGCATTCTCGGCTCAAACCCTTCGTGAAGCTCGCTAAGATGCTCAAGAGCCACTTGGCGAACATCCTCACCTACCTGCGCATACCGATCAGCAATGCAGCGGCCGAAGGCCTCAACAGCAAAATTCAGCTTATCAAGTACCGAGCGCGAGGGTATCGAAACGAGGATCGCTTTGAACGCGCCATCTTCTTTCAGCTCGGCGGACTCGATCTCTCACCAACCCACACGAAAGCCTGAAGAGCCACATTAACAAACGTACCTCGAACGCAACCGGCCGCTTTCCGGTACGCGCGTTGGAGAGATCGCGCAAGGATTTCGATCTCTTCACGTGCTCAGTCTCGCCCTTGAGGTGAACGATAGCGGGTGGTCGGCCCGACTCGGTCGCACACTTCGCCGAACTGCTCAAGGCCACCCGCGTGCACACACCGGCCCGCGCCGGCGCAGATCATCAACGTGAACCTCACCGGCGCGTTCGTGGGTGGACCCGCCGCGACGCTTCCCTTGGGGGCGTGTTGGAATGCCCATTCTCATTGCGGATCAGCCTCGATCTTCTCGAACCCGCCCGGTGGGTCGCACTAGGTGGCCGGGATCCGACGACGTGAGTCTTTGCGATGCGATCGATCACATGGCGTTGCTGCTGTTGCGAGCGGCGGCGAAATACAGAAATAAATTTGTCGGTACCGCTTTCATGAGCGTCGGGTCTTTGGCGGCGAGCAAAGTCTGAATGTAGCGGTAGCTCCGATGCCTTAAAATCGCGTCATAGGTTGCTCGGCTCGTGACGGGAATAATTTCGACGTTCCACCATTCGGGTGCGCCATTGTGGAGCGTGGTAAGAAAGTGATCGTGGCCGGGAAGAGGCGTATTACCTAACATCGGGAGCAGAGCTGCGACGGTGGTCTTCATCGCCTTTGCGAGCGGTTTTGCAACGCGCGACTGATCCAGCGTCGCCGGGTGATCGATGCAGACTAGATGCGAGGCGCAGTTCATCTGCATCGGTGGAACGCTGAAACCGACCGGCGTAATTGCATACTCGGGATCGTACGGCCCTGGGGGTCGGTTCGCAGCCTGTCCGAGTTCGCAGCCCGAACTTGACTTTGCCATCACGCTCGTATCGCAATAAAAGCCTTTCGAGTACGTTTCGGTAGCATGGCTGCCGTCGAAATATGCGCCGGTTTCGCCCCATCCGTTAATGCCCCGGCTCGCCATGGCGCTCGTCGCGCCGAAGATCATCAGACTTGCTGCGATCAGCGCGGCTGCGCGTCGTATGTATTGTTTTCGCAAAATTGACATAGCAGATTACCTTTCGGAATAACGTGTCGGTACGTTGACGCCGTACCGATATTGTGGGATAAGTCTCGAAAAGAAAAGTACGCAAAAATTTTGGTGAAGGTCCTATATTTGTGACTCGTTCGCTGTCCCCCAAACCGCGTGATCCGCCCGAGGGTGAACCCGATGTCAAGGCCGTCGAAACGGCGGTTCAGGTGCTCGGCGGTAAGTGGAAGATCATGATACTGGTCCACTTGAACGAGGGACCACGTCGGTTTTCGGATCTTCGCCGCCGCGTACCGCCGATTTCGCAACAATCCCTCACGTTGCAACTGCGTGAACTCGAACGAGACGGCGTAATCGATCGTCATGTCTATGCCGAGGTTCCGCCCCGCGTCGAATATTCGTTAAGTGAAATCGGCGTGAAAATCAGTTCCTTAATCCCACCGCTGATGGCATGGGGCTACGCAATTCTCCGGTTCCGAAGCGAACGCGGTGAGTGTGCACGTCCGTAAACTGCGCGGAAGTGTCGGTGTAACAACTGTATTTTCGCCGCCTCGGCCCGGCTCTTTTGAAGAGCTTGGCCTCGTCCCCGCGCTCTTGTTTCTTGAGGTGAACGCACGGGGTGGAGCGGTCTCTTCAGCGTTTCCAAGACCACCGTTCGATATTCCAAAAGTGACGCCCCAGGACCGACGGCTGGATGCCTGCGAGATCGTGCTTTGCGAAGAGCGCTTCGCGGTCGAAGCCTAGGAACAGCAGGTCGCTTTGTGCGTCGAGCTCGCGCAACATCGCGCGATCCGCGCGCATCTGCACGGCGGGCTCGGTCGATGTGATTTCCAGCGCGGCATTACGGTCGATCAGGGGATCGCAGATGCGGCCGTAGTTCTCGCCGTTCGGAGGTCGCGTATCGCAGCGAAACAAGTATGAGTGGTCGGCATCTTCGCCGGGTTGCCAGCCGTAGAAGGCGAGATCGAAGCGACCGCTCGCGTAGATGCCGCCCTCTTGCGCGGGCGCGAATAATAGATCGTACTGGTACGTTTTGACCGGCGCGCGGATGCCGAGCTCGGACAGTTGGCTTTGCAGTTGCAACGCGAAGCGATCGGCCCCCGAGGAGTTTGCGGGTACGACGATATCGAGGGTCAGCGGCACGCCGCCTTGGCGACGGGCACCGCCCTGAAGACGCCAGCCTGCGGCATCGAGCAGCCGCTTGGCCGTGACGGGATCGTACGCCGGTTGGCTCAGCGCCGGATCGTAGGCGAACTGGCCGGGAAGCCGGTCGCCGCTGCCGGGGCGATAGAGGTCGCCGCGCACGGTTCGTTCGATTCGGTCGCGATCGATGCCGCGCACGATCGCTTCGCGCACCGCGCGTTCACGCAGCGGGCCGTGCGAGACGTTGAACATCACGTAGTTGAACTGATAGTGATCGGGAAGAAAGCGCTGCGCGTCGCGAACGCTGCGCGCCCCCTCCAGCATGGCGCGGCCGCCCGCCAATCCGCGCACGTTCAAATAGTCGAGATCGCCGGACTGCCACAGCGTGACTTCGGTGTTCGAATCGGGCACGATCGTTACGTCGATGCGTGCGATGCGCGGCTTGCCGCGCCGGAAGTGCGGATCGGCTGCGAGGACCAGGCGCGAACCGCGCGTCCACGAGACCAGACGATACGGCCCCAGACCCACGGGATGTTCGTTGTATGCAACGGTGTTGAGTTGCCGCTCGTGCGCCAGGATGTGGGCGGGCAAGATCGGGTACGGATCGTTCGCGCCCGCGCTGAAGAAGGTCGCAAGCGCCGGAGAATACGGCTTGCGTAAACGAACGACGACGTCGTACGGACCGTGCGCCCTTACCGACGCAACGTCATCGAATCCGGAACGGTCCGGCACGTTGTTATGCGGATTCATCGCCGCCCCAAACGAGAAGACGACGTCGCGCGCGTCGAACGGGACGCCGTCCTGCCAACGGACATTGCGACGCAACCGATACACGATCGTGCGCCCGTCCTGCGCGATGCCGCCGTTACGCAGCGACGGTATCTCGCGCGCGAGGTCGGGCGTAAAGCGCCCGGACGCGTCGGCGCCTAAAAGATAGCCGTGCAGCAGTTCCGCCATGTCCTGCAGCTGAGCGTTGTCGGTCACGAGCGGGTCGAGTCCAGGCGGATCTTGCAGTTCAGCCAGGCGTAAGGGTCGCGGACCCGCTGCGTGCGGGGCACACGCCGTCGCCGACCCGAGCGCCGACAGGCCTGCCAGCGCGACCATTAGCACCAGGGTGCGCGGCGTCGCCAGAATCGGGAACGAGGGAACAAGCATGAATCGCCCTACTGCGCCGCGCCGCGTGCTCCTGGCCGTCAACGAACACGCTCACCGCGGCAAGGGAGCACGTGCGCGGGCGACCGCTGCCTTACGCCGGGCCGGACATGAGGTCGCAGTCGTGCCGTGCGAGGACGGGAAGGACGCACTTGCCGAAGCGATTGCCGCGTCGCGGGGGAAAATCGATGCGGCAGTCATCGGAGGTGGTGACGGCACCCTGCTCTCGGCGCTCCCCGGAATCCGTAAAGCCGAAGTCCCGCTTTCCATCTTGCCGCTCGGCACGGTCAACGAACTTGCGAGAACGCTCGAGATTCCGTTCGATCTCGACGCCGCGTGCCGGCTGCTCGACGACGGCCGCCTCAAACCGATCGACATTGCATCGGTGAACGGACACGCGTTCTTCAACGAGGCGAGCATCGGACTCTCGACCCACGTTGCCGAGCGCCAAACCGAGGCGGTGAAGAAGCGTCTGGGCGTGTTGGCGGTTCCGGTTATCACCGCCCGTTCGCTGCGTGCGATGCGTCCCTACCATCTCGAGGTCGAAAGCGACCAGGGCGTGCGCTCGTTTCGAACCGTCCAACTCACGGTCGCAAACAGTTATCGTTTCGGTGCCGTCGTCGAAAACGCAGGTGCGCGGCTCGACGACGGCATTCTCGAACTCTATAGCGTCGATGTGCGCAACTGGCGTGACGCGCTCGGCGTCATCCTGGCGGTCGCACGCAAACGCTTCACCGAAGCCGCTTGCGTCACCGGCTTGCGCGGAACGCGCTTCATCGTTCGTTCGCGGCGTCCGCATCGCGTTTCTGCCGACGGTGAACCCGTCACGCATACGCCGGCGGAGTTTACCGTCGAGAAACGCGCGCTCCAGGTTTACGTTCCACAGACGGGCGGCCATGCGTGACGGCGTGGTTCCATCCGATGTCGTATGTGCCGCACGTCTCCGATATCGACGTCGACGCCCTTCGCACCGACGGCGTACGTGGCGTAATCGTCGATCTCGACAATACACTCGTCGGCTATCGTGCGCTCGAGCCCGCTCCGGAAGTAACCGCTTGGATCGCGCGGGCCCTCGAACGCGACGTGCGAGTCATCATGGTAACCAACAATGCGACACCGTGGGCGCGCACGGTCGCGAAGCGGCTCGGCGTTCCGATTGTGGCCAACGCGCGCAAACCCTTACCGCGCGGTTTCAAGCGAGCGTTAGAGCTACTGGCGTTGCCGCGAGAAGCAGCCGTCGTCGTCGGCGACCAGTTGTTCACCGACATCGTCGGCGCAAAGCTCTTCGGCCTGCGCGCGATTCTCGTTGAACCAATCGTCCCGCACGATCCCTGGAATACATTACCGTTACGGCTTCTCGAGCGCTGGTTGCTGCGCGGGCTGCCCCGCACGCAGAGCAAGCTCGCACAACGGAGCGAAGGCGGATGATTGATGGGGCTGCGCGAACCGCCAAGTGGATGCGTTTGCGCTTCCTCGCCGCGACTCTGCCGTACGCGCTGGTATCATCGGGTGCAGTTGCGGCCGCGGTTCCCGTAGCGAGCCCGTCGCCGAATGCGCCGAGCGCCGTCATGACGCGCGTGATTGTCGCTACCGCGCAGGCGCAGCGCGGACTTGTCGGCTTCGAGACCGATAGCCATCTCGAAGCGCATGCCGGTTTTTTCCGACGCGAGCAACAGGAACGGCGCTGGTTCGTGTTGAGCGGCGGCGTCGCCCTGAAGACGGGATTGCGTCCCGGTTCGGATGCGCCGTTCGGGAAAGCGTCCGAAGAACAGAAACACGAACCGTGGGGGGCCTACGGGAACGAGTATCACTTTTCTAGGGCGATGTGCGACCATTGTGTCGCCGGAACGGTCGCGATCGCGTTCGAGAGCGACTTGCACGACCGCCTGCACGGTCACGGTACGTTGCTCGTCGATCCCGACCGCGCGCGTGTCGTGCACGAAACGTTCGTACCGTATGTTCTGCCCGGCGTCGCGCGCAGCGCGCTGATCGATCTCGAATTCGGAACCACGTCCGTCGGCTGGTTGCCGCGTTCGCTGCACGGTGACTTCAGCGGACGCATGGGTCCGTTCTCGGGAAGCGCGCAGCTACGGGAAACCTTCGAAGACTACCGGCGTTTCGCGTCGGTCGACGAGGCCGTCACCGCACTCGGCGCTCCGAGCACGAGTCCGCCGAGTTCCTAGCCAAGTCTCCTTTTCGGCACCCACGTGCCCACGCGAACCGCTCACGTTCCCTTTTCGGCGCCCAGATAGTAGATGAACTTGAAGATCAACTGCGGCGTCGTCACGAGGGTGTTCGGATCGCCGTAACCGATGTAGAGTTCGTTACGCGCCGTCTTGCGATGGTAGGCGAACGAAACGTTGGAGCACGTGCCGAAGCAGTTACCGCCGCCGTTGGGAATCGGAGGGGAACCGACGACGCGCCGCAGGCCGACGGCGAGCGACGAGTCATGGCCGAGCTGGTAGGCGTAACCGACGCGCTCGAACCATTGCACGTTGTCGACGCCGTGCGAGAACCACTGTGCCGTGTCGTCGAGCTCAAGCGTCAGCGAACCGCGTCGGCCGGCCGCGAAGGTCTTGCTGCGCACCCACGTATCGAGCCGGCCGTCGCCGTAGCGCCCCGTATTGTACGAGATCGCCGCGGGATACGCCGATGATGAACCGTGCTGCCCGAAGTTTCCGGCGTTTTGGCTTGAGCCGCTGCCGAAGAGCAGTGCGATGCCGTTTTGCGAAACGGGCGTAAAGATGCCGTCACTCGTGCGAAGGTAACTCGAACCGCTCGTCAGCTGCACGTCGATCGCGCGTTTCGTGAGGATGTCCAACAGTGCTTCATTATCGGTTTGATTCAGGCCGGAACTGCGGCCGTGATAGCGGTCGAGTACCCCGCCGAGACTGATGCTCTGCAAACGGCTGCTGCCGTGCAGGAGCCAAATCTTGTTTGTGTAGAGCGCGTAGCCCGCGATGCCGGCGTGTTGGACGTAACCGTCGGCGGGCAAATAATCGTCACCGAGTTTACGTGCGGAACCGAAGAGCGCAAAGGTTTGGCTGCCCCACCCGCCGCCAACATCGTAGCGTTGCGCGTCGTTCGGTAACGTGACGTTCGAGCCGTGATCGTTGCCGTAGTCGAAATAGGCCGAGATATGCTTTTGATCATAGTAACTGATGCCGCTCGTTGTCGTGTCATCGAGCAAGGCCCGGGTCGTGACGGCGACGCGTTGAATCGTCGCCTGCCAGACATGGTCCGGTGTGCGGTAATTCAGGACGCTCGCGACATCGTTGCGGCCGTCGCCGACCGAATCGAAGGCCGCGAATCCCAAGCGTCCCTGATTGCCTTCGACGGCGTAGCCGCGGCGCGGCGTCGGAATCGCGGGTGTGTAGAGTTCGGTAACTCCCGTGCACACGTCGCAGTTCAGCTCATTATAGAAGCCCGCACCCTGCGTGAAGAATGGGCGCACTTCGCTGTAGAACCGTTGGTAGGCTGTCGGCGCGATCGACTGTTGGTCGAGTTCGACATTGGAGAAGTCGGGATGGATCGTCGCATAGAACGACGCCGTCGGCGTGATCGGTACGGAGAGGTCGGCACCCGAACGCGACGTCGAGCCGCCCGCACTGCTCGCGGCCGCGCTACCGAGCGCATAGAGTGCGAGGCGCGGCTTCGGAGCGCTACTCGTCGCGACGGGCGGCATGAGCAGTGAACCCGCATACGTGAGCGCGTCCGCATTGGTTTGCGCGGTTCCGTACGTCCACAGTTGCTCTTCGCCGGTCGCATGAACGACTCGGATGAACTGCGCTTTCCACAGCCCGGCGTGCGCACCGCGAATCGCTCCGAGCGGAATCTGCATGTCGACGGTATAGCCGCCGTCGCGAACGTTACCGGTTGAAATCCACGTGGGTTGGTAGATCGCGTTCTCCGAAGACGTTGCGTAGTGCGTGCCGACCGGATTGGCGATGAACTGATAGGAAAAACCGCTCGAACCGTTGGGCCATAGGTCGATCCAAACTTCATCGTCGGTGCCCGACCCGACGTCGTTGGTTCGCTGTACTGCCGCAATCGGTTCGCGCTGAGCGGCGATGAAGCGCACGTAGAGGAAGCGGCCGTCGCTCCCAACGCTCACGACCGTTTTTTCCGTCGCCGGACGCCCGTGCACCACGTCCCACGCAAGGGCGACGTCGGGCAAGGATGACGGCCACGGCGCAGCCTGCGCCCCGAGCGGCAATGCCGATGCAAGCGTCGGCACTGCGAGTGGCACGGCGTTCGCGCGCGCGGCGACGCATCCGGCGAGCATAATGCCGACCAGCGCTAACCCCAGACATGACGACCGCTCGAAAAGACGCACGGAAACAAACTCCTGAAAGCTGTGGGGGTGGAACCGTGAATTAACTAATGAATTAGTTGAAGGCTAGCACGGTAGACTCGACTTGTCAACGCCGATCTCGTCGAGAAGAGCGGCGGACGCGTCGTTCCGCGACGATGTAGCGAGATGAGGTGCCGCGTGTTTCGCGCGAGGACTTGAGCGACGTACACGCGCAATCCGATCCCAACATTTATGCTGAAGAAACTTTTTCATGCGCTCGTCGCCGTTGGCGCCGTCGCTGCAGCCACACTCGCCGCAGGTTGCGGGAAACCGTCTGGCTCCGCGAACTCGCCGTCGGCTCCAACGTCGCCCTCGGCTGGGCCGACGGCATCCGCAGCCGCTTCCGGGTCTCCCACGCAATCCAACGCATCGAAGACCCCGCTCGGACAGTTCCTCGCAAGCGGCAAGCCGCTCTTTCCGCACAACCGGGTCGTCGCATACTACGGCGCCGCCGGAGTCCCGGCCATGGGCGTTCTCGGGAGCACCTCGCCCGCCGGCATCGCGCCGCGTCTCGAACGCCAAGCGCAAACATACGACAAGTTCGGCCGACCCGTGATTCCCGCGTTCGAACTCATCGCCGTCGTCGCCCAGGGTGCGCCGGGTGCCGGAGGCACGTATCACGGCGTCACCGATACGGCGGCGGTACAAAAATATTTGACCGAAGCGCGCCGCATTTCAGCGCTTCTGATCATCGATATCCAGCCGGGCCGCACGACGTTCTTGCCGCTCGTAAAGCATTACGAATCGCTCTTGCGTGAACCCGACGTCGGCCTCGCGCTCGACCCGGAATGGGAAATGACCTCTTCGCAAGTTCCGGGTCAGACCATCGGCGGCACGACCGCAGCCGAAGTCAACGGCGTCGGCGATTACTTGGCGTCGCTTGTGAAAGCGCATCACTTACCGCAGAAGCTGTTCGCGATCCATCAGTTCACCCCCGACATGATCTCCAGCCGCTCGGCGGTGCGCTATCATCCCGAACTTGCGACGACCTTTCACGTCGACGGGTTCGGCGGCCAATCGATCAAGCTGATCAAGTACCACGCGATTTCGACTCGCGACTCGCACTTCCATAACGGGTTCAAGCTGTTCTACACGCAAGATACGGCCATGCTTTCGCCCACGGAAGCGATGAAGCTGCGCCCGCAGCCCGACTTGCTCACGTATCAGTAACGCCGACACGTGAGTAACGTCTACACGATGATGCGCGTGGGCAAGATCGTGCCGCCCAAGCGCCTGATACTCAAAGACATTTCGCTCGGATTTTTGCCGGGTGCGAAGATCGGTATTTTAGGGCTCAACGGCGCCGGCAAATCGACGCTCTTGCGCATCATGGCAGGCGTCGAGCGCGAATTCGAAGGCGATGCGGTGCCGATGCCCGGCATTTCGATCGGGTATCTCGAGCAAGAACCAAAACTCGATCCCGCCAAAACGGTTCGCGAAACGGTTGAAGAGGGACTCGGCGAGGTGCTCGTCGCGCGCAAGCGGCTCGACGAGATCTATGCCGCCTACGGTGACGCCGATGCCGATTTCGACGCGCTCGCAAACGAGCAGGCGAAGCTCGAAGCCGTGCTGTTCTCGCAAGACGGTGACAACCTCGACCAGCAACTCGACGTTGCCGCCGATGCCTTGCGCTTGCCTCCGTGGGATGCGCCGATCGGACCGCTCTCTGGCGGCGAGAAGCGCCGCGTCGCGCTCTGCCGCTTGCTGCTTTCAAAGCCCGACATGCTGCTGCTCGACGAACCGACCAATCATCTCGATGCCGAGAGCGTAGAGTGGCTCGAGGGATTTTTGCAGCGCTTCGCAGGCACGGTCGTCGCCGTGACGCACGACCGGTATTTCTTGGACAATGCGGCCGGTTGGATTCTCGAGCTCGACCGCGGGCGCGGCATTCCGTGGAAGGGCAACTACAGTTCGTGGCTCGATCAGAAAACGGAGCGGCTCGCGCAAGAAGAAGCGACCGAGTCCGCGCGGCAAAAAGCGCTACGCCGGGAGCTCGAATGGGTGCGTGCGGGCACGAAGGGACGCCAAACCAAAAGTAAGAGCCGCATCGCGCGCTTCGAGGAGCTGTCGAGCTACGAGTACCAGCGCCGCAACGAAACGCGCGAAATCTTTATCCCCGTCGCCGAACGGTTGGGCGACACGGTGATCGCCTTTCGCGGCGTACGCAAGGCCTACGGCGAGCGGCTTCTGATGGACGACGTCGACTTCACGATCCCCGCGGGCGCAATCGTCGGCGTCATCGGTCCCAACGGCGCCGGTAAGTCGACGATGTTCCGCATGATCGCCGGCACCGAGCAGCCCGATGCGGGCGAAATAACGATCGGCCCGACGGTCCGCCTCGCGGTCGTCGAACAGACCCGCGAATCGCTCGCCAACGACAAGACGGTCTTCGAGGACGTGAGCGGCGATCGCGACGTGTTGCAGGTCGGCCGCTTCGAGATGCCGTCGCGCGCGTATCTCGGGCGCTTCAACTTCAAGGGCGCCGATCAGCAGAAGCGCGTCGGCACGCTTTCGGGCGGTGAACGCGGGCGGCTGCACCTTGCAAAGACCCTGCTCGCCGGTGCCAACGTGCTGCTGCTCGACGAACCGTCGAACGACCTGGACGTCGAGACGTTGCGCGCGCTCGAAGATGCGCTCGGCGAGTACGCGGGGACGGTACTCGTCATCAGCCACGACCGCTGGTTTCTGGACCGCATCGCATCGCACATCATCGCCTTCGAAGGCGACTCGCGCGTCTATTTCTTCGAAGGCAACTATCAGGAGTACGAAGCCAACAAGAAAGCGCGCCTCGGAGAAGAAGCGGCGCGTCCGCATCGGATCCGCTATCGTCCGCTCACGCTGACATAATTCATGGCGGAGCCCGACTCACCGTACCCGCCGGCGCCCTGGCGGTTGCGCGGCTGGGGTGCTGCGACCGCCCACGCCGTCGATATTGCTCGTGTGCGGCGCGTAATACCGAAAGGCGTTCACATCGTGCCCGTCTGGCCGGGAAAGACGTTAGGGGGCATTGCGTTTCTATCGTACGAACGCGGTTCGACGGAACAGGGTCCGAAGACGCCGCCCGATTGTGGCTGGTCACAAGCCGACCGTCGACGGCGAGTATCGTTGCGCTGGTGCGTACTCCACAAACCTGTTCGTGCGCTCCCAAAAGGAGGCGGAGATGCGCGCGTCGTGGGCGCGATAAAGCGCGGCGTCATCCTCGTCAACGTCGCGCGAGACCTGCTCGTCGTCGAACGCGCGCTGTATGACGCCGTTTGCAGTGAGGTGGTGCGCGGCTAGGGTGCGGCGTTGAGGCGCGGTAGTCGGCGGCGCAATTCGAGCGCGATCTCATCCGAATCGTAGCCGCGGCTGCCCAGTGCCGTCAGGAACGACGACACGGCGTCGCTCAAGGCGCGGCGACGTGATGTTTTCGCAAGCGCCGGCGTGCGCGGAGCCACTTGCGCACGCCTCCGTTCCTCGCCGACGATCCAGCCGTCGGTCCTCAAGTCGGCGTAGGCGCGAGCGACCGTATTGGGAGCGATCGCGAGATCGCCCGCGAGCTGGCGGATCGTCGGCAATGCCTGGCCAGGCGTGAGGACGCCGCGCTCGATCAGCGCCCGGATCTGCTCGAATATCTGCGCGTATGGCGGGATGTCGAGCGCGGTGGATACTGAAACGAGCGCGTCAGGCATATGGTGAAGATGCCGCAATCCCAGCAGCCGAGGGGCGTCGTCGTAAGAGCACGTATTGCAACGAAAGACTGACGGCAAGAGCAACGAGTGCTAAGAGCATCGCCGCAACGCGTATGGCAGAATCGGTGAAGCCGGTCAGTGCTTCGAAGACGAAGCTCGGTCCGACGGCGGTAGCCAGCAGATTCACCGTGCGAATCGTGCGCAAGCGGTCGTCGATGAAGCGTTCGACCGCGACGTCTTCGCCCGTAAGCAGGGTGGACGTCGAAGCGACACGGTAGCCGAGCAACGCGATCGCTGCTCCCGCACACGTGCTTAGCAGCGCCGCCACCGGGGCCTGCCGCAGCCACAGAAGCGGCGCAAATGACGTCATGCCGACGAGGATCCAAACGAACAACGGCGCGACGGCGCGTGCATCCCGTACCTGTAGCGAGGCAACGCGTGGCGCCTCTACCCGTTCCAGCCGCGCGTAGGCGACCGTCAGTACGGCCGCGAGAACGAACGTCAAAGCGGCGTACAATACCACGACCGGCGCTTGCGTCGTCGCTGCGATGAGTGCGGCGCATAACGACGTGCCGCCCACGATGAGGCCCATTGTACGACTCGGCAGGTTTTCGTTGTGCTGTCGCCGCCGATACGCGTGGACGAGGCGATCTCCGAGTTCTCCTTCGCTGCGACGCGGCCCGCAAAACAGTCCGTCCAGGGCCGCAAATCCCTCACCTCGTCGCAGAATCGAGACGCCGAAGAGCGTGAAGAACGCGACCATATACCAATGAGTCCATTGCGGCTCATGCATCGTTGTTGCTTTCTCTCTCGAAGCGTGTGTATTAACACGGTATTACAAAGCGTCGCGCTGTGTCAAGCCACTAATACAGGACGAGCCCATCCGCCGTCTGTTGTCTTCGTACCGCCGTAAGAAATGGAGGAAGAACAGGGAACGCTCTGGGCATGGCCATCGGCTCGCTCTTTGGGATTCGCATCGTCGTCAATGCGACGTGGATATTCATCTTCGCGCTGGTGGCCTGGACGTTCGGCAACCCGAGCGGTTCGCTACGCATGGACCGTCTGACGACCGTTGACCGAGTGGCCCTCGGGGTGTTCGCGTCGCTGCTGTTTTTCGCAAGCGTACTGGCGCACGAGCTGGCGCATTCGCTAGTCGCGCGCGCACGCGGCATTCCGGTCCGCAGCATTACGCTTTTCATCTTCGGTGGCGTATCAGCGATCGAAGGTGAACCCGAGACCGCTCCGGCCGAGGCGTGGATCGCGGCGGTCGGGCCGCTGACGAGCCTCGTCATCGGCTTCATCTGCATCGGACTCGCGGGGCCGCTCGGCCGCAACGTTCCCGCAGGCGAAATT
>JAABUU010006184.1_pt1 | contig 12953 bp, 10 predicted proteins | sample 5559301 | NCBI WGS metagenome assembly JAABUU01 (sample SAMN10711884, study PRJNA513360) | rock metagenome | isolation source: Antarctica rocks | place: Antarctica: Victoria Land, Richard Nunatak white
GCAACAACCACAGCTCGACCGGTGACTCTATTAGCTCTGAAAGGCAAGCCTTTCAGGTTCCCAGCCTGCACCACGTGGAGGAAGAGTCTTCGCAGGCCATGTTAAACTTAATAATGAGAATAAAAATATTCTTATAATCAACATTATATATCTGTAAAAAAAGTCTCTTGTCACAAGTCTTGTCTTAAGCTTATTTAAGAATTTGTTAATGTTCAGCTTAAATTTAAAGATTCATTTACTAATCATAATATTAACTTTTCTTGATGACACAGTCTCTTCTTATATTTTATTTACTGTCAAGACTGTCAGCTCTGCATAAATAACATTCTTTTACATTTCTTTTCAGATTGAGTCTCTCACTGCTTTAGCATAGATAACAGATATTGAAATGTTAAATTTAATTATAGAGTTTTCTTTATCTGCAAAGAATACTATAAATGTTAGCATAGCTCTTAATATTTTAATTAAGAACTTATTTACATCTTAATTGTCATTGTTGTTGTCTCTTTTTCATTTTAAGATCTTAACACACAGAAAGATTCTAACTTCTTTAAGTGTCATCATTTTAACTTAATTAATGTTGATCTTTTCATTTAATAACTTATCTAGATTAACTACAGTCAACTTAATCTCATGTTGTTTATCTTAAGACTTTTCAGTCTTAACTATAATTAAGTTAAACTGTATCTTACTGTTTTAAGTTATAAATGTCTAATCTGAAGCTGTAATCTTTATAATGATTAACTTCTTTTATAAATATTTAATAGATCTTCTGTTCAGAAGAATATTTAATATTTATTGTTGCAGTTTAAGATTAATAGTGTCTTTCTTTTCACTTTTAGCAAACTTTACAGCATAATTTTTAATGATGCACTTAAGATCTAAAGCTTAAAGCTGATACTGCTTTGTGATTTTCTCAATGTAACTTATAAAGACTTTTATTCATTCTTAATTTATGAATTTGTTGCATCTATCTTCAGATAGTGACTTGAGATCAATGTAGCTGTAGTATTTACATTCTTATATATAAATGTAATTAATGAATAACTTTACATCAATGAAAGCTTTCTTAAAAGTTATTTACTTATTATTAATTAAAAAATCAGTTGCTATTTAATTATGAAAATAAGCATCTGTCTATGCTGTCTGCATTCAGAACTTTATTGATAATTGTATTTCTTTAATTATAATGCACATTGAGTTCTCAGTAATTCAGATGACTTTTTTGACAATGTCATTCTGAATTGACATGTAAAGCATTGTGTATTGCAGTGTAATGCTAAAAGATCTGCATCAGTCATTTAAAATGAACTTTAACTTCATTTTATTGTCACTTTATACAGCAAAAATATTTGCATCAATCTAAAGTTTAATCTTTAATCATCATTCTTACAGTGTCTGTAAAATCTCATTACATTATTTCAGCAATATCATTCATATCTTTTAGAAATGATTATCTACTATCTTTAGAAAGTACTGATATTTATTAAATAACAAGAATAATGAGCTATATATATCAATAAAGACAAGAATAAGAATATTAATCTTTCTTTTACTTACAATATAATTTTACTTATTAATGAACTTAATTAAAGCACAAATCTTATATATGTTCTTGTTGTTCTTAATGATGAGAATTGACTTTTTAAGAATTATTATCTTATAAAGATCATGCAACTTTGCAGAATTAAGATGAGCAAATTGTTAATGTTAAAGTCTGTAAGTCTTAATCTTTTCATTTAATAATGCAGTGTTAATGTTTAAGAAATTAATCATAAGATTATGCTTATGAATCTGAACATATGAGCTTGCATTTAAAGCAGTAACAGAGAAGACAGTCTTTAAATATAATGTGTATACTGCAAATATTAAAGTAAATTTATTAAGACTCTTTGCAATGTACTTAACTATATAAACTTTATTTCACTTTAATGCTTCTATTATAGTCTTGCTGTGCTTATTATACATTTAAAGACAGTGTTAATTAAAGTTTTTATACAGTTTCATTTTGTACATTCACTTTCTTGATAAAAGATTGATTTTAAGTTCAGATACATAAAGTATTAAATTTAATTTTATAGAATTTCTTAATCTGACTTGCATAATAATTATTTCACAATAATAAAAGTATAAATGTCTTTTCTTAACTTTAATTTGTTGACATCTCATTCATATAAGAGAGTCACTAAAGAGTTAAAGTTGATCAGTTATATATGAAAAGAATTTAAAGTCTGTAATTTATTTAAATTTAAGTATTTTACTGACAGTCTTCTTAAATAAAGCAGTAATTTCATTATTAACTTTCTCTTTCTCTTCAGATTTAAAGAAGAAATCATCATCATTATTATCATTAACTTCTGCATTAAAGATTCTGTATCTTTTTTCTTTTTCTTTATAGACTGACTTTCAGTATAACTTAACTGCAGTTAATCTGTACAGCTTAATTACAGTTAACTTGCTTGTCTTTTTTTAAGTATTTTGCTTAATATCAGAAAGAAATTTGCAATCTTTAATGAAGTGAAAGTTGTTGTAAAGAAAGCATTTAATAAAATAATAAGAAAGATGATTACTGTCTGAGCTGAATAATCTATAATAATATTGCTTAATATTAATTATGTAATAATTCAATGAACTGCAATTTTAATTCATTAAATGTTAATCTTTCTTCTATTTATCTATTCACAAAATAATAACAGTCTTATCAATCTTAAGCTGTATCTCTTTTTTCTAAAGCTTTTATAGATCTCTCTTAATATCTGAATTGTTCTAAATGTTAATGACATTACAGATTACAATGTACTTAACTGATAATGCTTAAAGCAATATTTAAAATCATTATTTTAATTTAAACAACTTAGTCATATTAGACTGAGTTGCAGCAATCTTTCTGTCAAGTTTACTTAAATAAATTTATACTTCTTTAATGAACATGTTCTCTAACATTTTATATTCTTAATTATCTGTATTTATGCAGATAATAAGTCAATATAAAATCTTTACATCAGTTTTCTAATTTTTAAAGTCAAGACTACTGAGAAAAAATGAATCTGAAAATTCACTGATCAGTATGTTAACTGTTAAGACTTTAATAATATTTTATAGATCTTCTTTTATCAATTATTTTTTTATAAGAGTAAATCATTGATTACAGTTCTTATGAATGAGAATTGAGATGAGTCATTGCTTTATAAAGAAGTTTGTTAAAGTTTATGATGATGATAGTTAATATGTAGTATAAGAAGTGAATAAAGTAAAATAACAATGTATACATTAAAGATAATATAAATAAAATAAATAAAAAGCTTTTATATCTTTTATTTTATAAAATAGTAGTGCTTATTTATCTCAATAATTCATATTAAGCTGCTGAAGAACAGTGCTCTCTGAGTAACTGTAAATGTTAATTTTTGTTAAAATTGATTTTCTATAAATCTTTTAAATTAAATATACTTAGCTACTGCAGAACAGTGCTTTCTGAATAACTGTAAATGTTAATTTTTGTTGAAACTGATTTTTTGTAAATCTTTTAAATTAAACATACTCAGCTACTGCAGAATGCTGATTTTGTTAAAGTTAAATTTATTATAAATCTCAATAATTAATGATACTGTTAAAGCTGAATTAATTATGTATCTTAATAGCTGATGTATATAGCTATCATCAGTATGCTGATTCTGTTAAAGCTAAATTTATTACAAATCTTAATAGTTAGTGATACTGTTAAAGCTGAATTAATTATAAATTTTAAAAATCAATATATTTAACTATCATCACATTAAAAGTATACACTTTCTCTAAGAAACTTCTTATTAATTTGAGCTCATAATTTATTGAAAGAAAGTAGATACTCATACTATATTATGTTATTTAGTGAAATCTCTAAACTGTGTTGTCTATGAGCATATCTTGATTGAGAGAGTTACAAAAGAAGTAAAAAGAATGTTAATTATAATTAATGTAAGCAGAGTTTTCACTTAGCTCTTGACACTAGTTCTACTCTGCTTCATAGAAGCAGCTAGAATATTACTTCTCAACATTTTAAATTAAAATCAAGACAACAATATACTGAGAAAAGAGTTTTGCAAGCTTTTTTTAAGACAGAAACAGTCAGTAATCTTGTAAGTATAATTAAAAGTAAACTTTTTTTAGTTTGAGTCATTGTTATCTGCATCTGATGATGAAGTGACAGCAGCACAATGTGAAATATAGATCTTAAGAAATAATCTATAAAACATTAATGATATGCTGTAAACATATTATGAAAGCTTATATGATGATAGAGCAAATAAAAAATTGATAAGTTGATGAAGTAATAGTTAAAAGTTAAAGTGTGATTAAAAACTAAAGAAAGAAGAAGAGAATTTTTTTTGAGAAGTTGTAATTAATAATATAAATAGACAATGTAAACAGTGAATAATTCATCTTATTATTATAACAACAATGATCTGCACTTCTAGTTGCTTTTGAATGACAATAATGATGTGAAGTGAGATAAAACAATGTGAATGTGAACTGCAGATAGAAATTTTATAAAATGTCAAGCAAATCTCTGCACTCACATCAGTGAACTGTTGTGACTGTGCAGTAGGAAAGAATGTGATATTATTGCTTATTCATCTCTTACTAAGTGCCTCTATTTATGTCTTAGTCATCATTTCCTATATATACTCTACATAGTGTAAACGAATAGGGACAACTTTCTACGGACCGATTCACATCGCGACCTTACCTAAGCTACTGACTGACAGACTGACAGACTGACACATTGGAAGACAAACTGCTTTTCGTACCTTTCGTTATTTTCTTTGCGCCTGACTTGATTTACACTCAGATCTCTCTGGCAAGACTCTGTGGATACCTCCATATCCAAACGCTGCTGTTACGATATCTTTTTCCTTGAGCATCTGTATCTCTACCTTACTGACGGGAGATATGTGTAAAGTTGACGTTGAGAAACTGGCCGACTGACGATGTCCTACATCAGCCGATATTCGTTTGTCCTCAATTACATGTACCTTACGTGTAACTCGACCAGCTTCTGCAGGAGCTTATAGCCAATGGCTTTTTCGCTATATCTCGCATTTCTCGCATTTTTCCCGGTCACCTTCAGAATCGGGCTTGAATGGAGCACACTCGTCCCGAAGAGGTCGAGGTGTCGAACAGAAATATTCGAACCATGCTTGCCTACAGATCATCTTACCCCTGCCTTCTATTACCTATCTTACCTCATATCACCAACTTACCCATCTTTACCGGTCGGCCGTTATCAACATCCTATTCGCCATGCGACTTTCAATGTACGCGACCTTGGCCTTCGTTGCGCTCGCTTTCACTTTGCTTTGTGCTGTGATACTCTGGTTGATGCTATATATATATTACAATACAATGCCCTCGAGCTCACCCTCGTTGTCACCTCTCTACTGCTTGTTTCGCTTCTATCGTTACACAGCAGGTCTACCAAGCGTGGATAATACCACGTTACTTGTTTCATAAGATTCTTTCAAGGCATTGTGTGCTTCAACCCCCGTTACTTCCCATTGCTGGAGGTAATTGGCGTTGACGGTTGGGTTAATGGTTGGAAAGCATTCACAGCGGGAAGGGCGACTCGTGGAGGGTAGAACGAAGGTTAGGGTTGCCTGTGATGATGCTTCCGATGCCTGTCGCTTCTGTGGCGTCCCGAAGAAACACGCCGTTTTTGGAGGAGACCTACTTTCAACAATTCGGGCGGTCAACGTCAAGTCTTGCTGCAGAAGTCGCTGCTGCTGCGCTTCGTGCTTCCGAGATCAGACGATCCCTCAAAGAGACCCCATCGGCAGACCTATCCTGTCCTGGAGAACGTATCTCGAAGCTGGTTGGAGGTGTGGACATACTCCAACTGGACCCTCTATTCCTGCAGCCATTCTTCCAGTCCCCATATGTTCCAGCGCTCTCACTCTCCCTGAAGATTGCCTCACCGCCTGCCTCGCTCGAAAGGGGAGAAACTTCCACTGGCAGTAGCAGTAGCGACAACCAACCTAGCACTAGGGCAGCATCGCCCACATCGTCGACAAGTGAAAGCTCCAATGGCGTCTCCCCGACAGTGTCCCCTAAACCTACTGCGTCACCACCGCATGATTCACCTCCTCAACGTCCACCGATACCGCCGCGGCCGCGGCCGCCACCGCCGCCAGCGCCACGATGGGGTGTAAAGAAGCCGTTAGGGGCGAGGAATGTACCACATCGACAATGTCCGCCCACGTCATTTCGACCTGCTTCTTTGCTGATGAGTGACTTTGGACCCGATTATTCCAGATACCCCTTCCTTGTTGTCAAGACTCCACACTCAACATCTACCCCCTCACAGCCACTTCCATATCAAAATGCTCTAGCACCCAGTGCCACCAAACCGCCGGTGGCAGGGTCTTCGGGCGAAAAATGTACATCTAACCTTCAACCCAAAGCTCTTTCGCGGAATGGGACCCGCGAGAAGCCATTACCGCCAATATTGGATGATCTAAGGGGTCTTCACAAAATCGCCGAAAAAGGCTATCGATTACCGATGCTTCTCAACGAAAAGGAACCGGACGATGACTTGCACATGCCCTATCCTGACGACGATAAGAAGCTGAAGCCGAAATTCAAAGACTACTTGGCGAGAGACCAGATATGCTCGCTCATAGGCTTGCTCCTCATCGTATTAGGATTAATGGGGATATTTGTTGTCCTACCGGTCCTCTCCTTCAACGGGATTGTGTCGGTCGGCATCGGCTCCAAAACGGCTTCAGATCCTGGAAATCGTGATGGCGAAGCCTGGGCTTTTGTCAACAACGTGAACTACCCTCTGCTCTCAAAGATCAGAACTGGCTTGATCGATCCTACAACTCCGCAATCGGCTCTACGAAGGCGAGGAGTCGATGGCGATGACCTCCACTTGGTATTCAGCGACGAGTTCAATGGCCACAATCGGACTTTCTACCCCGGCGATGACCCGTTTTGGACGGCACAGGACCTTTGGTATGGAGCAACTCACGACCTGGAATGGTATGATCCAGACGCGGCAACGACATCTGATGGCACACTTGTTCTGCAACTTGACAAGTTTGACAATCATAACCTTCAGTATCGGTCCGCAATGCTCAACAGCTGGAATCAGATCTGCTTCAAGGGAGGAGCGCTTGAAGTGTCTATATCCCTTGCTGGTCCGGCTGGGACGCCTGGTTTATGGCCTGGTGCGTGGACGATGGGTAATCTCGGACGGCCGGGATATCAAGCGTCGACAGAGGGAGTCTGGCCATATACGTATGATTCTTGCGATGCCGGCATCACCCCCAATCAGTCAGCCACAGATGGTTTGTCAGGGTTGCCGGGGCAAAGACTGCCCTCGTGCGTTTGTCCGGGCGAAGATCATCCCACTCCCGGGAAAGGTCGAGGTGCTCCCGAGATCGATGTCATTGAAGCCTCGGTCGATCCCCACAACAAGCTACCATTGATCACTCAGTCGTATCAGGTGGCGCCATTCGACATCTGGTATCGGCCTAACTATGACTTCCTTGAAATTCCTAATTATAACACTACTCAGATGAACGCCTACTGTGGCGGACCCTTTCAGCAAGCCATCTCGGGAACGACGACGCTCAACAAAGACTGGTTCGACGGCCGGCAATACCAGAAGTATGCCGTCGAATACACTCCCGGTACAGGTCAACACAGCCAGATCGCTTGGTTCGTAGGAGAAGACATGTCATATCGGCTGACCGGTGATGCCATCGGACCCAACGGCAACGTGAACAGTCGCATCGTCTCCGAGGAGCCGATGAGCATCGTTCTCAATCTCGGCTTCAGTCAAGCCTGGACGGAGATTGACTGGGCACATCTCAAATTCCCGACCACAATGCATGTGGACTACGTGCGATGGTATCAGAAGGCAGGAGATCACTCGGTCACCTGTGATCCTCCAGGCTATGAGACGACGGAGTATATCAAGAAGCATCCCAAGGCGTACTATAACCAAAACCTCACGGTAAGGATTTCTTTGTCGGAATGTGTCAAGGCAGGACTGACTGGCGACAGGGCTGGGATCAAACGGGCTATGGATGGCCGAAGCACAAGCTTAACAGCAACTGCTAGTACCTTGAGTACGCTCAGGTTTGTGGTTCGTGCCCGAATCGCAGTATCGCAACCTCCACATCATAAGTCTCCTTCGTTTGGTGTACTTTGCGAGTCATCTACCAAGCATCCTCGACGGCCTGTACACATCCCCACAGTTTTGGATATATGTATAATACATTCGATGCGACTTGTACTTTATCGCCGTCTTTCATCTCGGCTGCATGATACCAGGCATTTCTTTTCTGGAGCGGGCCTTGCTTTGGCGTTACACAAAAATCTGTATCAAAAAGGGCGAGGCGCAAGGCACTTGGGTTGTTCCGAAAAGTAGGCGTCGGACTGTATATGTGGCGTATACCAAAAGCGTTTTAGATAGGTAGATGCCAATATGAAGACATACTTCAGATGATTGATTCTCCAATGACGTTCTGTACTCATTGTCTTACAAAAAAGCACTGGCATGCAGCTATGTTGGGCTGACATAGGTAGGATAGGTCGTTGATTGGCTAGACTGAAATGAGTCTTCGCAAGTTGTCGCTGAGTTGTCACTCGGCCATGGAATAATGAGTGAGGGTTGAGAAGACATGGTGGTGGAATGTTCCCCGCTTCCAATCTTGTACGTGGCTTGTTTTGTGATATGCTTCTTCGGGTGGTCGCGGCCTATCCGATTCAGCTTTTAGAACAACCTCGTGGCTTGAGCCTAACATACCAGGACCTTCACCGCTGTGTCTATGCGTCCCTTCTTTTCTTTCTATGCCTATCCAGCGCCTCTACAACATCTCAGCGACCGAAAGGAGTTTCTCCTCTTCAAGCCTTCTGCCGAGGATCTGAACTGATGCTGGTGCGCCATCGTATTTATCAGGGTCGTCTATCTCAGGTCAGATATGCAGACAGATCGAATGCACTGGTTTCGGACTGGCACGGAAACCATCTGCGAACCGACTTACATGCCAGCCAGTTTTTCTTGTCCTTGTCATTGAGTGGCTTGTAGTTGCGGTCGTAGACATCAAGTTTGCTGTTCGCTGTCGTAACGGGAATGACAATGTTGGTGTAGTCTAGAACATTGACGATGCTGGCATATGCTGATACTTGGTTAGCTTCACCGTAGAGATCCTGTTGACGGTCATCTCCCTGTACTTACTGTAGTAGTAGGATTTCCCTGGTATTACTGCCGCGTGAGGTGCCACTGGAAGGATAACAGCATCCACAGGACGACCTGTGCGCCAGTGAGTCCATGCTTTACAGTTTGGAGTCCTTCTCCCAAAGAGATGAGTGACAAGTAAAGGACACCTGATTTATCTGTTGTACTCTTTTTCGCAGTGGAGTTCCAGTAGGCTTGGTACCTAGCCCGAAAATCTTGCAAGCGTAAAGTATTATTATAGAACTCCGGCACAAGGATTGGCTCCGGAGGCCCGTTCGCAAACAGTGGCCGAATCTCCGGGATCAGGGGTTCGCCGGATAGAGCAAGGTTCTCTATAACGTCGTGTCGGCCATCGGCGCGGGTAAAGGACGGCTGCATTATGGTGAGCTATGGTGTCTAGAAGGTTCCGAGTTTTCCACCGTACATGGAGTATTGCCGATTCGGCATGAGAGGGTGGCTCCAGTTGAAGGATCTGAAACTCGAATTAGCCACTATGGTAGCTGTACTGCTACTCGAGAGAATAACCTTGTGCCCTTCGGCTTCCAAAGCCTCCGCAACTTCTCGTACGGCGCGAGTGATAGGGGGTGCGGAGTAACCACACCGTCAGCCGTAAAGACCCAAAACAGAGCTTTGAGGGGCTTTTGGTACTGTATTCCGCGTCACTCCTATATGGAATAGGAAGTACCTCCGGGTCATGAAGCCATGGCTCAGTTGACAGCAACGCCTTAAACATGAGGTTTAAGGAGGAAATAGTTGGACCCAGCATGCCAACAACCGTTGGTATCACCATTTGGCCCGGTGACTAGGAGAACACAAGCACAAATGTCAGTGGCTTAATGCTTTTGGGTTTTTCTCTTTTGCTTTTTGTTCGGAATTGTAAACGGACATACGCTATTAGCTGCACCTTGAATGATATGCGGCCATGGGATGGCTTGAAGCTGTATATGGCATTGTATGCAGCCGGCATTGATACAGACCCGCCTGAACAACATTTTAGTGAGTATCCACATATACTCACCAAAATTTCAATACTCACCGATATCTGAACCAAACCCAACTGCGCTTCCTCTCAAGGCTTGAAGTGCTCCTTCACCTAAATCGTACAAGAGTCAGAGTTGCTGAAGATGGAAAGGTAATTCCTACACACCTCCAGATGATCCTCCGGCAGATAGACCCTGATTGTGTGGATTCCAAGCGTACCCAAGAATATTGTTGTTAGTCTCGCCAGACTGTTCAGAAGTCATTAAAAGTCAAATTTTTGGGAAATGTGGCAACCCTGATGTCGAGGGTTTGCTTACCCAGAGGCTTTGCACCAATGTTGTCTTTACTATCAGTCAATATGCACCGATTGACTTGGTTGTATCGAAATCAGATGGCTTACTTTGGCAATGGGAATCGCTCCTAGACTGTACAACTCTATTATCAACTCGCTTTCGAAGTTTTTCTCTTTGCCGGTTCCCTTATAGCCTTCAAAGTGCCAATCCAGCCCGTGTAAGCCATCGACGTATCCAGTCCCTTGATGTGCCACTGATCTTTCATGCTCACGGGCAGACCATGCAGTGGACCCACAGTCGTATGGTGCTCTTCGTAGTAGCGGTCCAGCTCTTTCGCTCGCTCGAGCGCCATATCGAAGGCAATTTCCAGGAGATTCCGATTCTATGAGACTGTTAAAGCAGGACTCTAGAAAACGAAGAAAATCGTGCGTACTAGCTGGTGCGCGTATGCTCCTCTCTTACAGAACGCTTTGGTGACTTGCAGCGCCGTAAGGGAGCCGTTTCGAACAAGCTCGAGAATCTCATCGTTATCTGAGCCTGTGATCCTCTGCGTTTCAGGATCCAGAAGCCCTTCGATAAAATCTCCCGCGATCTTCCTCCTTCTTTTGCCCCCATCAAGGATGGTCTTGGGAAGGAGCCACTCCGAGGGGATTTTCGCCATATTCTCGTTTCTCTTCACAGCTGCAGTTTGCTGCCAAAGATATCTTCCTTTCCCGAAACCTACGTCGATCTCGCCTCATTCCATCCCATATACCATCCAAAGAAGAACAACAGACAAGAGCAGAAAGAGAATCGCTTTCATACCCATTCCCATCGTGGCAGTCATGAATCAAACTTGCATATCATTCTTACTCGAGTCGAAGCGGATAGGAAGTTTCGGAAAGGCTTGCTAGACAAATGGAAGGGATGTATGGAGACGCAAGGGGACCTTGCTGAGCCACCGCCCTTCTCTGCCAAGATCCAAGACCAGTACATTGATCATGATCCTTTCCTGTACCAATCAGGAACTGCCCACTGGCAAACCTTGCGTACCGCGATTGCTTACCAGGTATGCGGCGTTTATCTCCAAGTGCGAGTTAGTCAAGGCGCCACATCCCTTAATCTGCTTTTTCAACCCAGAACCGTACTTAGTCGGGTCGAAGTCCTTTCCTCGGATCTCGAAATAGTCGACTGGACAGGTAAATTTTCTCTACTACGTCAGGTACACTGGGACAAGCCTTTTAAGGATAATTAACCAACATTTGCTGTTGTATGTGACGTGAAATATTGCAATGATCCTCCGTCAACTCTAAGATGGTTGTAGATCCCCTATCAATCTACTATCTGTACGCCCATCACGTATCACACTATCAATTAGTCGTCAACACAAATGTTTCGGACTCGATGACCCTTTGTCCATCCTTCCATCCAACACCCAAGACCGAGACACCGTTCAATTCAACCTCTTTTCCGTCCTGCATGGCAGAGAAACAGCTGATATGCCCCACTTGTCCTGTCCTCCCTGACTCATCTGTGGGGTGCACAAGACACGACTGGCTAATGAGCTTCCGCTCCGTGAAGGTTCCGCGTGAGTTGACCACGAAGTCGTGCCACGTGTGGAAATTGTAGACTTCGCCATTGCCGCTGATTGTACGGTCAGCAAACAGGAGGTTTATGAGAGGATTCCACTATGAGAAAAACAAACTCACATCTTCTTCACCTTTCGGCTCCAGTTCTTTTCAAAAGATTCCAAAGCGAGCTCGTTGTTGTCTTGAATGAGTATAAGGAAGAAAAAATTCAAGATGTATACTTCAAGCGAGACCAGAGGGGCCGATGCTTTGGCTGATTCTGCGCCTTGAATATCTCACCCTTTATGTTCGGAAGCTGCACGCTTACGCTTGTGAGCTGAGGTCGAGCCCGAAGCCATGTCTTGGGTAATGTGGGTGTTTGGTGAGAAAAGTACTCAAGAAAGAGAAAATACAATGATGACCGGTATTTCACTAAGAGTAGAGATTTTGAAACTGAGAGAGTATGAGGCAATGAAGTGAACAATAGAGTGCATTGCAATTATTTCAAGCTTTATGTACTCCACAAACCATACCTGGCCTAAAGTCTTACTCCAAGCCAGTCAGCTTACAGTTGACCTCGGGATGGTCACTTGTATCAACATCTAGTGCTGCAATCACTGCCACGAGCTTGCAGGCATGAAGTGAGACAAAAATCTGACATGATTCCTCCATAAAGTACCTGGTAGTAGTTTTGCTCGAACCAAGACAAAACTCTGTGCAGTCAAAAGGATCCTCTCTTTCAGATGGGCCATCATGGCCATGGCGTTGACGCTGAAGTAAGATGTTCTTTCTACACTTAGGTAGGTAGGTAGGTAGGTAGGTAGGTAATTTATTCCGCCCGGAGGCACTACGCCTAAAGGGCTCTAGCGCTATCATCCTGTCAAAACTATTGCTATGTCCATGTCC
>JAABUU010006186.1_pt1 | contig 12950 bp, 21 predicted proteins | sample 5559301 | NCBI WGS metagenome assembly JAABUU01 (sample SAMN10711884, study PRJNA513360) | rock metagenome | isolation source: Antarctica rocks | place: Antarctica: Victoria Land, Richard Nunatak white
CTTGAGGGTATTTTGCTGTACTGTCACAATGCAAACTGTGCTCAACAGTCGGCTTGTCTATCTATAGCCCCAAGCGGCGACTAGTCACAATGTTTGACACTTGAGTTTCTTCCAAGGTTTGCTTCTGCTGTTGGAACCCGTGTTCTACCACAACAGCTGCTGCTTCGAACAAAGTATTTGTGCCTATTATTTTACCTTCCACTAAAACTGAAGTAGACGGTTCTAGGCCTTGCAACACTCGGTACTGACTAAGGAAGAAGGAGAAGGTGGACGGTTCAAAGCCTACAAATCTATGGGCCTGTGCCAAAACCAGCAAGTCAACCAGAGCCTTCTGTTCAGAATGCAATGCATCCAGCTCAGCAGAATGCAGCAACTGCTCCTTGAAGGCAACATGATCACACAGACCCTCAGCTGTCAAATTTGCCAATAAATGGTCTAGGGTTGCATGACCTGCCTCATAAGACAATAGTCCAGTGGCAATGTACACTGGCGCCTTGTCATCAAAGCCAGCTGTCTGCATAGCTTTCAAAAATTCACCCCAGTACACATCTACCCCACCCATGGACCGAGCCCAATCCATAGCATCTGCTTCCACCCTCAGATGAGCCCCATTGAAATATGGTGCATGTGCAGCCATACCTCGCAGGACCTGATCTGCTAGTTGATGCACCACAGGAGCAAAGAAGAGCTTCCTTGCAACCTTGGAGACAAGCTCCAACTGTATACTGCTTCTGAACATGAAGAGCGTGACTGGAAGGTCCACAACAATATATGGGGCCTCGTCTGTGTCAGTGAGCAGCATATACTGTCTGGCTGTTCTGAGCGCAGCTTGTGTGACCAGCTCCGTGAGCTCAGTCATGTCGTATGCTCTGAGGTAGACACCTGATACATTTGTGATGAGCCTTGCGTCGTGCTGATCGACATACCTGCAGTGGTGCAAATAGCTGTCATGCTGGCATTCTTTTGCACTGCTGAGGCCCAGAAGGCGTCAAACAGGAAGCACTTGTGTTGCTGACAGGAGCAATTCATACTGGTTGCTGCTTCTAGGGCAGACAGACTCCAAATACGACGGTGAATGTTGTGGGTAAATAACCATGCAATGTTTGTTAAGACTAAAATGTGGAGTGTCATTGCAAGCCTCTAGAGCCTCTACATCTGTCAAAGGCTTGCTGTTGGAGTAAACAATGTCGTACACACAGCAGTTTCCCACTGCCCATCAAAGTCACCTAGGAAAGGCACTCTCAGGCTGTACAAGGGCAGGCAGCTCCTGCAGGGCTGGCGTCTTCCATACTTGAAACCCCATTTTGGCCCATTCTGCTGTTATCCTGTCTGTGTCATACAGAGTCTCTAGAGGCTGTGCAGACCACTGCACTTTGTTGAACTCCTTGAAGACGCTGAATGCATCCTGAAAGGAGCTTCGAGCCACCGCTGGCGGCAACACAATCTGCATGTACAATGCTTTGTGCATGCATGGTCAAGGTGAGTGTGATTGTTGCTGGTTCGACTGCATGAAAGATGTCTTGGCAGCGCAATTTAGTGCAAGACTGGAAAGGGCAAAACACCAGTTATGACAATCACAATACTGCAAATCTTCAGCATTGCAACACACTGATCACGAGCAGTCAGATCTGTAGGGTCAGGATCTTGCGAGGCAGGTGCAGGTGTAGAATTAATATCTGTGGGCACGCCAAGGGTCAAGCTGCAGCTCACCGAGCACCTGCCTAGCACAGCACAAAGGCTGAAAGCTGCAATGTGGCAGTAGTGTTGGTTGCTCAAGCCTGTGGCTGCCGTGTATCGCAAGATGATCTGCGGCAATTGGTGTTGCCTCTTCTCTTGCTGACCAATATCTCTGCAGTCAGCACAGTAAGCATCAGCTATGAGTTTGGATGCTCAGAGAGCATAGTAAGCGTTTCAGTAGTTGCGTACTGAACATGTTATCGCCATATGGAGCAGCATGCTTCCTACAACACACGGCGCAAATCCGCTGAACTGACTACAAGACATCATGTCAGCTTGTCGCTTGCAATCAAGTGTGGACACGTCTGCATTGCGTGGCTCTGATTTACAACCTGTAATGCCGCCATGCTTTATTCTGAGACCCGTATCGCTGCGGTGAGAGATCGGGGTTTAGAGCAGGATATGCTTCCCAATCACAGCCGGCCCCTGACTGATCGGTACCGATGCTCTGTTGTGGACGTCCCTGCCGCTGGCGGCGGTCGGCCCGTCTCCGAAGACGAGGTGAGCCATCTTGATGTTGCTCGTAAAGCTTGACGCTGTGGGTAAAAGACAGACTTGTGGTAGCTTCGCCTTGTTGCTGCTCGTCTACGAGGGGCAGGCTGTACCGGCAGTTCACAGGCGAGAATGCAGACACGATCAACGCGATGGTAAAAAAGCATTGCCAAAAACACATTGACCAAGCCACGCCAGCAATGGCCCTCCCAGGCGCACGGCACCCAGGTCGTGCAGTCGCGGTTTAGACTGATGCTTTTCCTATTCCGTGCGTGTTGTAATGCAGCCGAAACAAGGAGGGCACTACAATCTTCCGTATGTTACGTTTGAAATCATGAGAGGATTGCGGAAGGCTTGCCGTAATCTCGAAACCACGCATGGCTGAAGAGACAATTAACATGGCCAGGGGCCACGTGACGAAAATAACGCATGCTAGCTTCCTCACTAGACTAATTCAGAGTGTGAGCCTTGCAGCACTCTTTATGGGTAATAGCTAGTTGCGCTTTCCACATTTCAGGATTTGGCATGCATGGCCATGCATATGCTCATTTCAGCATTGGCCATGCTGTTCAGCAAGGATGCATTTTCATCGCAATTGGGCTCAGAATAATACATGCTCCTCGACGTTCAATGTTTACAGCTAGAGCAGATAGGTGCAGAATCGAAATGCGTGCCTTGAAGCTGACAGCTGCAATGAAACAGTCTTGGACTTGAGCTATGAGGCACAAGCCTTGCTGAGCTTTCACTTGCTCAGCTTGATTTTCCTCGCAGTGTCAAAAGCACGCGCTGCCCTGACAGAATTGGCATGCTAGCTCTCACAGGATTGGCATGATAGCTGAGCGCTCAGTAACTGAGCTCCCATCAATTCTGAAACTCCGAATTGGTGCTCAGGCAGAGCCTTGGTCACAGAGGTATGCTGTTTCGTCATCGTACATGATGGGCACCGGCACATTTGCCTTGTCATTCTCGTAGTCAAGAGCCAATTCTGTGAGAGCCTGCGACATCCACCAAGTTTGCTGATTCAAATTTGGTCATGATGATGCTGCAAGGACTGTGCTCATTGTTAAACATACAACAGGTGGTGACACCAGCGCTGACTGTGCCATGTTGCATGAGAAAGTCAGGGTCTGCTTGCACATACACTGCACAGCTGTCTGGTTGCATGACCAGTCTGGCTAGCGAACGCAGACACATTGTCAGCTTTGTGGTAATGTGGGAAAATAGCTTGTGCGCAAGCCTGACATCCCTCAGGAGCTGAATCCAAGTATGGCTGATCAGCTTCGTTCTTACATATGCAAACATACAGCTGACACGACATGAGCAATCCCCGTGTTGACAGTTCAAGAGGCCACAACAGGGCTTACTGTCAGCTTACCAATCAGCACAGAAGTGAAAGGAATGGTACCTGATCAACCTGAGAGGCAGTGGCACGCACACTGGCTTTCTGGTTGTACTTTTCAACCAGCTGCGCCAGCTTCACGCTATGTGTGCCACTCTCCTTATCCAGGAACATCCCTCTCAGCACCAGACCCATGTTGGTCTTCTGCGCAACAGTCATGGGACCTGCCTGGGCGCCGCTGGCGGTGGGCACAGCTGTGGCGTTGGGGTCTGCAGCTGGGGCAGCCTCTTCATCTTCCTCCATCATGTCTACAAAGGAAGACAGTCACCCGGTGCACGATGGCCTGTCATGTTGTGCTAATCACCTCCTGTGGGTGTGGGTCTAGTGACAGAGTCATTTGAGGTAATGCTGATTGACCCATCGTGCATATTGCATCGACTGATGAGAAGCAGCGCAACATGGACAAACTCTGCTGACAATCCTGACACACGTTATACACAGCAGGGTTGCAGAAGCTGCCACACATTGGAATTCACACGCAGCACACATGCAAGGACAATTGCGTCGCCACATGTGGGCTGCCGTGTACCTGTGTCAGGGCCCTGTGCAGCAGCCCCTGCTGATGCCCTGGTGGCCCGGGCAGCCCCGCCTTGTGCTCCAGATGCAGCATGGTCATCATCATCTGCAACATCATGTTACCACCTTTATGGTCACAATGATAGCTAGTGGCGCCAATGATCAAGCCAGGAAACCAGGAACAGAAATACAGAATGGACCAGGAGGCATACAAGGAAGGTAGGAACAAGGTAGCAAGCAACATGTGATGGTTTGTACTGTGTGGGATGTTTGCCGCAGTGCAGCGACTCAATGTGATGATGACAACATGACCTACCTAGCAGTCATGAGGTGGTACTTGAACACCAGTTACTGCTGATGCATGCAGCAGGGCATGTATGTACCTGAGATTGCTTCAGTGTCATCATCATCGCGTGTGAGGCGCTTGCTTGGGTGGTTGCGCCCTGAACGGCCCCTGCCACGGCCCTTTCCATTGCCCCTCCTGTAAGACAAGCCAATGGCCAGCTCTTCAGAGGGCTGAGTTGCAAAAAGGCACAGCCAGGGATGTCTATGGTGCGTCTTTCATTATGGCTTTTGGAAGCACGCATGGAGCTGTGTAGAACAAGACAGCAGCTTTTTGAGGTGTCCCCATCTATGTCTGACTCCCAGCTGAGCATAGGCTGGGCCTGAACGGCATACACTGCAGCAATGGGCGCAACACAACATGTAAAGCATGACAAGAGGTCAGGCTTGAATTACAGCAGCAGACGCACAGTAGTACGGCAGGCTGAATGTGCATGCAGCCATGATCATCTGCAAACAGTGATGAACCCTGGGATTCAAACAAGGTCATGAAGGCACACTTGCTTACTCAGGTAAGCACAACAGTCAGGTGCTTACAGTGGGGCACGTGGGGAACCGCCCTCCTCATCCGAGGCCTGGTCAGGGTGCCTGTCCTCCCCTTCGTCTCCATCTGCCCTCTGTGTGGCAACGTCATCCAGCACATACGTCAGGATTCTTTGCGCCACCTCTACGTCCACCTATACCATTGACATTATACTACTAATAACCATGAACAAAATCATCAATACCAGTGACATGCTGCCTTTAAAACTGACAGCAGTGGTGATCTGAGGTCTTCACAGTGCGTAGGTTGAAGCTCAGCATGCAGAGTGAAAGCAGACTGTCCGCGGCACACTGACCTTTCCAAATCTCTTAGCATATCCCTCAAGAGACCCTGCCCCTGCAATTGGGGCGGTGTGGCATTGACATGAACTGATGAGGTATGACATATTGAGTATAGGCTGACCTGCTCTGTGCTTTCTTCGGTCATCTTGGCCTTTCAAGCACCAGCAAAGCTGCATGCTGTTGCAGTGCAAAGCAGCTGTAAATGTGAATGCAGGCTGGGAGGTACCACCTTTTTGTACAGCTTATTCAAACAGCCTGGAGCTGATAGCTACACTGGATGGAGGGAGTGTACATGCAGCAGGCAGCAAAACAAGCAGACGGGCGGACACGTTCTATGCTATCTGATGCTTGTCAGCTGCAAAAAGACAGGTAAGAATTATCATGCATGCTGCCACTGCAGCGCTGCACCTGAACTTGCAAGGCAGCCGTGAGGGTGAATGCTGACTGGGAGACTATGTTCGGGGTCATAATCTAAACCCTGTCCCTGAAAACAGCAGGCTGGGAGGCGCCGACCTGTTCTACACCTTCTTCAGACATCCTGGCCTTGGCAGCGGCGGTGGAGAGGCGGATGATAGTCTCCAGAGTACGCACTGTGATGGGCAGGGTGAGGTGCTCACTGTTGGCCCTCAGCTGTGAGTAGAACTCTGAGATGGCCTCCATGGCTCCAGCTGTCAGCTCCATGTTCCTGAAAACACCAGGGTTTAGAATTCAGGCTAAATCCTCAAACCCTGAACAAAGACAACCATCGGAGCAAGGTGACTGAATGTTACCAGTGGATGCATACTCCTGAATTGTAGGATCCAGAAACAGATCGCTGAGGATGCACGGGTTGGCGTGATGCTATGACAACATACAAGAAGAACTCTGGAGGTGCCCCAGCTAGCAGCTATGCACAAGCTGAATGACAAGATGAGGTCAAAAGTCTTGTCAAGAGAGCCTGGGTGAATCAGGACACGATCACTGTCAGTGTTAAGTACAAGCAGTAGTCTTTTGTTGTTACTGTGGACGTACAGTGTCAGGGCAAGATGGAGCAAGTCGGCATTGTTGTTTGCAGTCAGCAAAAGGATGGCCTGGGAGTGAGACATGCGGCTAAGAGACAAGATAATGTTGTGGGCTGATCTAGCATCATTGCAGTGGACTGTACTGCAGAGCTGATTACTCTTGTCAATGCAGACAACCTGTGTGTGCCACATGAGGAAACAGATTCATTTGAGTGGCTTCACCATAATCACTTCTGTTGCACGTTGATGTTGTGGCTGTTGTCATGGCAATGCCAGAGGCTTAACAGATGCCATCTCATTGTGCCAGAGTAGGACCAAAGCATGGCTGTCTGCACACATCTGCACAGGTTAGCTCACAAGTGCCTGTCTTGTAACCCGTGTACTGCGGTACAGGTGGTGGCGTGGTGTGAGTGAGAGCTTACTGGGTCCTGTTCTTGGCAATCTTGATGAACTTCTTGAGGAAGTTGATGGACAAGGGGTCTTTCTGGCCTGGCCGCTTTGGGCCATGCAGCTTGCGGTCATACTTGACATACATGCCCTTGCGTGGGTCGGGATGGTTCTCATCATTCTCCTCGTCGTCATCCAGTTCCATATCCATCCTGTGCATGCCATGACAATGGTCATGCACTGAGCATTACTGCCATGATAATGATGATGATGACGTCGCTGAATGATAACATTGACAATGACATTACTGCCAAGGTAACAGTCATGCACTGAACATTACTGCCTTAACAATGACAGGGTGCGGTGTTGGGCTGCATTGATGGTCTGGGTTTGTGCAGGCTGGGACTCAGTGAGTGACTGTGAGCCTATTCACACAGGAGAAAAGGCAGAAAAGCATGCGGCAGACAGGCAGACTGAGTGTGTGTATTTGCACAAAAACTGTGGAGAGTGGGCAGCAGCAACACCAAAGAGGACACATCTGAGTGTGACAGGCCGGCTGCATGATCATCTGGAAGCTTGACGCTGGCATTTCTGTGCAGAGCTCAGCGTGCAAAGCATGCAGGCTGAGCAGTCTCACCTTTCCTGGGCATCAGTGATGATGGAGTGGCCGTCTTCACCAGGCGCTCTGTAAATATGCTGCCCCAGCACATGCTCTGCTATCTGCACGACACACCCAAATCACCCACATGCAATATCCCTGCCGTTTAGCAGAGATTCACATGATCCACAGCTGCTTGGCAAGAGCACATCGGTGTCTTAGATCAAGCCATGTCAGATTGAGGCATGAGGCATGTGATGGTCTGCCAGACCACTTGGGAATCCCTCTTGTAGCCCGTATGTGCACATATGCAGTGACATAAGATGCAACAAGCCAGGTGTGTGGACCAGCTGCTCATGCGATGTGTCCTACCCGCAAGTCTCTTGTGCTGGTCATGTTGTCCAGCACAATGAACAACATGTCAAATCGTGACAGCAGTGAGTCTGGCAGGTTGATGTTCTTGTGGGGGCCCATGGTCAAGTCATAGTTGCCATACAGAGGATTGGCAGCAGCCACAACAGAGCACCGTGCGTTCAGCTGTGTTTGGATGCCTGCTTTGGCGATTGTCACTGTTTGCTGCTCCATCACCTGCAATGCAGCGGAGGCCTATCAACTGAGGCATTGGGCCTTTGACAGACTAGTGCTGCCCATCAGCTGGGCCCATCGTCTAAGGGCACGTACCCAATGAGCGTATCCGGAAATACAGATTTGCTGGTAGCATGGGCTACACGTTCAGTAACACCATCAACATGAGTCTAGGTTAAAATTGCAAGTATCAGAAAGCCCAAGCCTGGCAAACTTGATATAAAACTTCACTAAGACAAGATGGGCATGGTCTTATGATGTGATGAGCGTACAAGATGCATGCAATAGTGCCAAGAGCTATTGGCTGACCTCATGAATGGCAACTCTGTCTACATCGTTCATCTTGTCAAATTCATCAATGCACACCACCCCTCTGTCAGCCAGAACCATGGCTCCTGCTTCCAATTGCCTGTCACCTGTAGCAGCAAGCACACACCTCAGTGTTATTTGCATTCCTTAACAGCCCTGAGAGGCTGCAGAAAATTCAACAGGAAAATGCTTTGCATGCATCACTGTCAATGCTGTACACACAAGCCACACAAGCAAAGGTGGTTCAAAGACTGTCATCTGATGCGTCTTGGTGTTAAGGCATGCTAGATTCGAGCTGTGGGCAAGCTGTTGCTACGTAACAAGAGTTGCTGCAAGCAATACAAGAGGTAAGCCTTGCACACTCAAGTCACCAGTGCCATTCTGTAAATGCTGTTCAGTAACCAAGATTCGCCTTCCATTGGGATCAACCATTTGCTCACTGACCTGTGTCAGGGTCGGTGGTGACTGCAGCAGTCAGACCCACTCCAGAGGAACCTCGGCCAGTGGTACTGATGGATAGATCTGCAACATTCATCACTGCCCTAAGCAGCTGAGACTTGGCCACACCAGGGTCACCCACCATGAGGCAGTTGATGTCCCCTCGCAAGTGATGCCCGTTTGCCAAGTTGCGCTCTCTGCCGCCAAGAAGTAGAAGTATGAGGCCTTGCTTGATGACGTTGTGGCCGTAGATGGAGGGAGCAATTGAGTTGGCTAGCTGACTCAGGACGTCAGGCTCATGGGCTAGGGCTCGTGCATTCCTGCAGTGCAACAGATCAAGGTGTGCTTGAACAAAGCAAAACGGGTATTGGGGCACAGAGCAAAGTCGTATGATGTTGCAGAAACAGCACCCTGAGGTGATGATGTAGTTATGCCTAGACTTGAGCACATCTGTCCACAGTATCAGACTTTCAGGGCCTGGCTTACTGGCTGGACAATAGTGCTGGTGCTGTTGAGCAAGGCAAGCAAGCACACCTGATGTCATCAGCTGTCAGGTCTCTATCAGCTTCCCTGGACAGCTGGCGCACAGAGTTGCCCACTACAACAGCCTTGAACAGGCCACCAACCTGACCACTTGCCCTGGGAGGAATGGCCTTGTAGACACCCACCACACTGATACGCCCTCCAGGCTTGCATGTGTCTACGAGATCATCTTCCAACATGATCTGAACAGCAAAAAGTTTGACTGTCTCTTTGCATTGACAAAGCTGCCTACATGCGATTGTGATCTTTTGTCAAGGTGCCATCACTTGACGTGCTGTAGAAAGGACGGCTGTAATTCCTCGAGAGCTGTGTGACACATACTGGTGTGCATTTGAAAGGCAGGCAGCATGGACAGCAGCTCTAGAGATGAACTTGCCTCTGTTGAACAGGGCAATTGGCCTGCTGGTGCAGTCTCAGGCAGCTCCTGGACAATGACAATCTGATGGTCCTTGTACTTGCACAGACCAAACTCAGTTGTGAGAGGATTGCCCTGATCGTCCCGCTGTGGGTACACTGCTCCTGTTGGCTGGCCACTGTTTGAGGTGACATCACGGTACTCCTTGGTGGTGAATTGTCTTGTCTTCTCACAGTAGTGCACTGACTTGACAACCTTGGGTCTGACTAGGGAGCACTTGGTCACTATTCCCTCCACTCTGACAAGCTTGGATATGTGAGCACATGACAAGGCTCTGGGCGACACAGTGTGAGGTCCAAGCTCGCCCACTATGCCGATCTTAATCTGCTGGTCCTCTTGAAGTGTCTTGGGAAACAAGTTCCTAACAGTATCTTCTACAGCTATTTCGAATGCTCTGATCACTGCTTCTGGATCTGTTACCAACCGTTGGTGCAGGTGCTGCTGAAAGTCTTGTACATCCTGCAACTTGATGTCCAGGCGTAGTTTGCCTGTGTCAAGCTTTTCCGTGGTGAGTACATCGTGCTCAAGCACCCGCTTGTAGGGCCCGTCTTCGTGATCGGGCACCAGGAAATTCTGACAGTTCCTGACCAGCTCCTGCCGATCCTCGGTTGCGCTGTCCATAGCGATAGCACAACAACAATACTTGAGCTCGAGGCCGGCAGTGCTTGCCTTAGAGGCTTACAACCGTTGGTCAGGCCCATTGCAAACTGCAGCTAGCCCCCTTTGACTTTAATGAGGAAGAAGACCGACAGACCAATTTCAAATGTTGCAGCGACTGTAGACTGGCAGCAATGGAAATGTCAAAAGCTCCTATAGCCGCCTGCGTCCACTCTGTAGGTAATGTAAAGTGCAGAGGCTGCATTGCCTGCCACTTCGACTGGCAGGGTATTGCAAATCAAGCAATACTTCTATAGTATCATACGAATAGTTGTGTGGACAGCAATATTGCTTAATGTTGCTTTTTAGCCTTAGCTGCATTGTCCTGCCTGCCACTCCAGCCTGGTCAAGCTGAAATGTGCAAGATTGTCTAGATCTTGATAAAATCGTAGTTCACGCCGCATCAAATCACGTGACATGGTGAAGACTGCAGCTGTTGGTAATAATAATAATAATAATTAAAACGCTTTCCAGCTCATGATGAGCTAGGTACGTGCAGGACAAGTCTTGTCTCTCCAGAGCAGCCTGTCTTGTGCATCCCTGTAAGGCCTACTAATACAACAGTTTTGACAATCACGTAATGCAACATCATTGAAACTAGACCTAGGGCGGGAGCTGTTGGTGCATATTTGATAAGTTTCGAAAGCTCGATGTGATGGCTGAACAATTGCTGCAGCCCAGGTCTAGTGATGGATGGTGACATGCTGTCAGAGCTACAGCTGCAACCAGATTGTGGCCTGCTTGTTGCATGCACACTGCCCATGCAGGACCGGCTAAGCTTTGTCATAACACATATCTGGCAAACTACAATACAAGCTTGTAGGATCCTCCTTAAGGACAGAGCCAAAACATGTGCCAGGAGATAACTGATACTAGCAGAAAGTGACAGTGTACAGCAAAATGTTCATGCTTTGCAAAAGGACTGTGTAATGCTGCCAAAGTGGATCCTGCTTGCAAGAAATGATAGAACTTGCCACGTCAGATAGTTGCGTTCAGTGCTGGAAGGAACAAAGAATTGTACAATACAACCATAATTGCTGCCCTGCAGTAAGCAAGTAGTACTGGGCATACTGCAAAACTACAGACCAAAGCCCCCATCACCCAAGATATTTGCTGAATTCACATACTTGTAGTCAGCTTGGCAACTGACAACAAGCTGCTTCTATTCCTCAGCAAGCCTGCTGCGCTTGTTTCCTGTGACAGTGTGAGCTGCTTCTATTGTCTCTGCGCATACCATTTGCTGCCTCAGTGATCTTGTTTGTGCAGTGCTGGCTGTCAGCAGTACATGCATGCAAAAGGCACCTGCTCTGTCTATGTCAGGCTGTATCAGATGGGCTTCCATACCCTTTTCGGTGACCTGCAGCAAGGCAAGACTGAGTGTGCTGGGTCCTTACTACTGCAGGATGCCAATGCAGGCCAGCATACACACAAGCTCCTTCAAACCACAGCTTGTGCCCTTACTACAGATGCCACTGGCCATTCTGATCCAGTGATGGTAAAAAGACAAGGCGGTGCTTTGGGAGGAGTTGTTAGCAGAGCTTTTGCTCGCGCGACGCTGCTTCTCTTGGGTGTCTGCAGAACCTCGCCGTTGCCGTTTCTGAACTTGTACATGTCAGCCAAATCTTCATGCCTCGCTTGGTACTGAGTGCTGTGTGACACAGAGCTTGTCATACCGCTGTGAGAAGGAGCGGCATCTGTGTGATCAGTTTGCCTGTGAGTCTTGTTGCTCATGACTGCCAGCCAGCAGTATGAGCGGTATGTGGTTGCTTGATTTTGCCTCTGCGGTGTCGTAATCTGATCGAGTGAGTCGTCGGTGCGCGCTCTCGGTCAACCTTGCAAGCAAGTCTGTTTGACCATAGCACAGCACGCTAAGGTCACACTTGCAGCATAGATATCTTGCAGCTGAGCTTTCAACACGAATCCTCGTCGCCGTCGCAGTCGGAACTGCTGACCGTGGTAACCTGCAGACCGGTCTCAGCGTTGGTGGCCTAGTGCACCCTGCATGCTGCGCCTGCTGTCACGCGCCAGCAGCTTCTCTGCTCCTATCTGAACCAACTCGCAACATTTTCTGCATGCTTCAAGGACAGTTGAGACTCAGTAGTACCAGCCCAGCGCCATGACAATCTGTGGCATACGTTACTGCAACCTTGGAACTGTGGGGGCATGACACTCTAAAGCACCTGATCTGCCATGGTCACACCTTCTCAGCGCACTCAAGCATCTGTGAAGGTGCCTAATGTCAGAGTGCTGGTCCAAATGCTGCAAGCCATCAAGTGCACCGGGAAACAGGTGACCTTCGTAATCTGACCTGTTGCAAAAATCGATGCATGGTCATGATGTCTTTGTGCTTGCAAACATGTTTCCGTGCTTGTACAGTACTGCACTGTGCTGATGGGTCCTGAAGGACTGTCAGTGCGCTGGGAGATAGACTCTAAAACACTTCAGTCCAGCATCTTTCTGAGACCGGAAGTAAGATTTCTGTCCCTCCACGCATAACAAAGCAATGACATCAGCACATTTAGCGCATGTCTTTCAGCAGCAAGTTGATGCCGGGAGTCAATATCTTGCTGCGTTTGAAGACCAATTGCATAATTGAGTCACACGTACGAGTAATGTATGATGCTGCAGATGTTCAGTGAGTACCAGTGTTCAGGAGGGGTCAGGGTTTTTGGGCTGCAATTCAACCACCTCATGGACACCCTGCAA
>JAABUU010006192.1_pt1 | contig 12944 bp, 11 predicted proteins | sample 5559301 | NCBI WGS metagenome assembly JAABUU01 (sample SAMN10711884, study PRJNA513360) | rock metagenome | isolation source: Antarctica rocks | place: Antarctica: Victoria Land, Richard Nunatak white
CAGCCACGTCTCTGATTGATCGTCATCTTGCCGCCGACGCGATTGGCCGGGAAGACCATCATCCCGCCGATCGTGTAGCCGACGTGCATGAACTGTTCGCGCTCAACTTCGGGGATCTGATCGATGATGGGCGCCAACCGCCGGAAACTCGGAACCACCGTATCGCTCGACAACCAGAACTCGCCGAGCTGAGAGCGGTGGTGCAGGTAATACGGCGGACCGGTGACGCCGAGCTTGAACGGCGCGCCACTCGGCAACGGCTTGCTCCAGAGGAGTTGGTGATACCTCCGGAGCGTTGGACTGAACGTGTCCGGGTCTTTTCCGGGCGGCGTATCGGATCTGAAGTCGAAGGTGATATCGAGCATCTCAAACGAACAGGAATACTGTCCGACGGGGCGGCGTTACGGCGCGCCGCAAGGTCTACGCCGGCTGGCAGGCGCCTGTCAACCACCGGCCACGCCCAGTCCCAAAATCACGTCAGGCCACTTTGCTGATCCGCTGGTTCCGGCGACTGCTTTTCCGGGACCGGGCCCTCGGCGCGAGTGATCGCTTCGGCGACATCTGGCTCGCCCGGGTCGGGCCCGTTGATCCGCGGCCGACGATCGGATACGCCCGAATTAGAGCGCGCGGGCGCGTGGACGCGCCTGCGGTGGTGGGCACGCTTTGCATAGGTACGTGTCCGACTTGCTGGCAGCGGTACGAGCCCTGCATCCGGCGACAACCGAGGCTCCGCCTGGGCCGTCCGGATCGCATTCGTCTGCCGGCCGCTGCCCGCGTGGACGAGTGCTACGGCGACGAAGCACTCGTTGGGACCGAGCGCGGATCTGCGGTCCAGCGGACGATCGCCTTCGCCCAAAAGCATCCGCCGGCCGAAGCCGGCTCTGACCGGCGAGATCGACGGACAGCACAGGTCGCTGGCAACAGCGTGCCTCGGGATAGGCGCCGACCGACGGCGGTCTCGCGGCCAATGGCAGTGCCACGAAAGCGAAGCTTCCCCGGAGCGTTCGAGAAACTGAGGCCGCGGACCTGGGTCTTCCGCCGGAGGGGGTGTGCCACGTGGCACACCTGCCGCTCAGATGAGTCCGTCCGTCTGATCGAGTAGTTCACGTAGGCGTTCGGCGGCATGCTGGTCGAGCACGATTTGGAAGCCGCGTGGGTGGGGTCGAGCGGTTGCTTCGCTGCCGGTGGCTCTTGTGAGTGCGATCTCGAGCCGTTCGGCCGCGGCGGCGTGGTCGGGGTGCGGGTCTGGGCGGTGGCGCTTGGCGGTGGTTGGCTTGGCGATCTCGATCTGTAGCGCGCGGATCGACCAGCCGGCTTGCGCTGCTTTGCGTGCGAGTGTGCGGCGGCGGGCATGGTCGGGCTCGGTCAGGAGCCCCTTGCCGTGGCCTTTAGTGAGCGTCCCGGCGTCGATGAGATCGATCGCTTCGTCGGGCAGGTCGAGCAGTCGGGTGGTGTGCGCGAGGTCAGTCCGGCTTCGGCCGAGTTGCTGAGCCAGCGCGCCGGCGGTCAGCCCGAGATCGTCGAGGAGGATCACGATGGTCCTGGCCTCTTCGATCGGGGTCAGGTCCTCTCGGACGACGTTCTCGATCAGCGCGACTTGAAGTGAGACCGCTGCGTCGGCATGTGCGTCGATCAACGCCGGGATTGTCGAGAGCCCGGCGATCTGCGCGGCCCGCCAGCGCCGCTCGCCAGCGACGAGCATGAACTCATTTGGACTGACGGGCGTGACGATGATCGGCTGCAGCACCCGCGTTCGCGGATCGAGTCGCCGAGCGCTACCAGGGTGGCCTGGTCGAAATGTTTGCGAGGCTGGTCGGAATTGGGATGGATCTGTCCGAGCGGCAGCTCTCGCAGCCGTCCGGTAGGGACGACTGCGAGAGAATCGACGTCCGGGCCGGGCGTGGTGGCGGGACCCACGGGGTCGTCGAGGCGCAGGCCTCGTCGGCGCGAGACGGTCATCGAGCCATCACTTCTACGAGCTGCTCGGCAACGCGATGGTAGGCGAGGGTGACGGCATGGTCTGGAGCGGCCAGCGCCAGTGGTGTTCGTTCGTGTGCTGCGCGCGCGATGGCGGCTGAGCGCGATGGGATGTGACCAGCCGGCGGAAGTTCGAGCTCGTTGAGCGCGTGTTCGATGCTGCGGCTGCTGAGACGCAACGGCATCCAGCGTGTCAGCACGGGCACGAGCGCTGGTTGGGGGATGCCCAGCCGCTGGGTGAGGCGTCCGATGGTTTGATGCAGTTCGAGGATGCCGTGGACGGCGCCTTCGTCCTCGGCGCTGACCGGTGCGATCACGCGGTTAGCGGATACGAGCGCGTTGACCGTCAGCAGCCCGAGGTTTGGCGGGGTGTCGATCACGAGCTCGTGATAGCTCGCGATGACGTCCTCGAGTGCCTCTTGCAGGAATCGCTCGCGACCCATTTCGGCCACCAAGCTCATCTCGACCCCGGCCAGCGCCGATGCGGCGGGGAGCACGTCGACGCCGTGGACGCCCCGGCGGATTGCGCTGGACGCGTCCGTGCCGCCAGTCAGGACGTCGACCAACGTGCCATCTGGACCGGGTGCGATGCCGAGTTGGCGCGTCAGCGCCGCTTGGGGATCGGTGTCGATGAGCAGGACGCGGCGACCTTCTCGCGCGAGGAGCACTCCGACGTTGATCGCGGTGGTGGTCTTGCCCACTCCGCCTTTTTGCTGTGCCACGGTCGTCACCATGCCGTTCCTCCTGTTGGTGTGTGCTTGTCGATGAGCGATCACGCCGTCATCGCCTGACGTTCGATCTCTGCGGCGATGCGGACCCGTCTTCCAATTCGCTCCGCGCACCGTCCGATCAGTCGCCCGAAGCGAGGCTCCAGCCATGCGAGCGTCGCGCTGGGGCCGCTGAGCACGAGCGCCGCAGTGGTGCTGTCGATTGCGATCAGCTGGAGTGGCTCGAGCCAGATCTCGAAGGTGGTGTCACTGACCGTGCGGGCTAGGTCGTCGCGAAGCTGTCGCCAGTCCTGGTGGTCTTGGGCAGCTGGCATCCCGAGGCTCCTACGGACATCGCAGAGCTCGACTCGGGTCGTTCGACGGCGTTGTCGTCCACGCTCGCTCCGGTACGTCTCCTCGATGAGAACCGTGCTCGGCGTGTTCCCCCCTTCAGGGGGGTAAGGGGGGTGCCTTTTGGTTTTGAGGTTCTGGGGTTCCTTCCCCGCGCGCGCGTTGGGTGGCGGGGTTTCCGGCGGGGTTTCTTGAGAAACAGTCCTGGATCGAGCGCCCTTTACGCCGCAAACCCCGGTCAGATCAGGACCCTTTTCCTCACAAACCGTCCTGGATTGAGCGCCCTTTATGCCGGAAACCCCGGTCAGATCAGGACCTTTTTCGGGGGAAACCGTCCCGGTCTGAGCGCCCTTTGGGTCGCTTGCGGGGATGACGGCTGGCGCTGGCGCACGCTCTCGGCGAGCGGCTTGGCGGATGCTGCGATCCGTCAGAGCGCGGCTCTCGTCGTCGTTCGCAGCCGTCGACGAGGAAATCGCCGCGAGCAGTGGCCGGGAGCCAGGGACCGGCGCGACCCGGCCCGTCCGCGACGGGACGGGCTCACGGCGTGCCTCGCGCGGATCGCGGACTCGCCAGCGATTTGTGTTGCCGCGCCCGCCGCCGCCGCGTTCAAGGATCAAATCGCCCGAGCGCAATACCGCGGCTCTCGCTCGGCGGTAGGTGCTGTCCGCCAGACCAGCGGCGACACGGATCTCCTGCGTCGTCATGGTCAACAGCTCGTGATCGCCGTTGGCCATCGCGGCGATCGCCGCGAGCAGCTGCCGCGCTGACCCGCGCGCCGGGCTGTACCCGAGCACGACCTCGAACAGCTCCGGGTTCACCTCGCCGTCGAACCAGGGGCCGGCATTGGCGAACTCGAGCGCGATCGTGGTCGATCGCCCTCTTCCGCCGCCGCGATCGGTGATCGAGATCAGGTCGCGGCGAAGCAGCAGATCCCGGGCGTGGAGGTACCGGCTGCGGCTCAGGCCAGCTCGGGCCGCCGCCGCCGGGGTGCCGGGCCACGCCACGTTCTCACGGTTGGCGAAGCTCGCAAGTGAAAACGCCACCAGCCGCTCGCCCAGCGAGATGTCGTCGAGCATAAGCGCTGCGGCGATCGACGCGTAGCTCACCAGGAACAGCTCCCGGATCTCGATGTCGAGGTCTGGCTGAAGGCCATCGCCAGGGCCCGAAGTTCGGGCGCTCGCGATGGCACTCGGCCGCGAGAGGCGGACGCAGACGCTCACAGCGGGCTTGAGGTCCGTCCAGAGCCCGACTACACTGCTGAGCACAGATATTCGTTCGGCGCGGTTGGCGCCTATGTTTTGAAAGACCGGGCGGCTACCCGGTCTTTCTCGTCTCCGACGCACCTTCTTGCTGGTGGGCCGCGAGCCAGCTTCCCGTGGTGGTGGGACGGGCGCCAGGAACCTGGTGGGCATGGGCCGCTCACCTCACGACCTCCTCAAAGCGAGCATCGCCCCGCGTGCTCGCGATGACAACTCGTCTGTCCTCGAGGGTCCAGATCACGTCGCCGCGGATCCCGGGCTGGCCTTGAAACGAGCCGTAGCGATCCCACACCGCCGCCTCAAGCGCATACATGAGCTCGTCGCGGCTCGTCCACCGCTCGACGCCCACAAGCTGACCTTCATCAATCTGGGACAGCCGGATCGTGGCGGTGTGGCCGCCACGCCCCGCACGCCCCCAGAACGGCACGACAGCCAGCGACGCGCCGCGTCGCTCGAGCTCGGCCCATACGTCGTCACGACCGAGCAGCTCGTGCCGTGCCCGACCGAGCCGCGCCGCGTGGATGCGCGAGGCCGTGCGTCCCGACGGGCTCGTGCAACCCACCCCCGGCGGCGCTTTGCACGTCGGGCAGCCGCGTCCGCGCCAACCCCGGGCGATATGCAGACTCCGAAGAGGCGTGGATCGCTCCGTACGGCGCCGCGGACTCAACCTCCAAGCGCAGCAGCGGGCCCCGACAGCCGCGCCACACTGCGGGCACGGCTCTTCCAGCCACGCACGTCGGCAGCTCACGTCCGCCCCCGGGAGCCTGACCGGACACGTGCAGCCGATTGCAGAATCCGTCGCGAAGTGAGCCGGCTACTCGCCCGCCGCGCCGAACTCGAGGGAACGGCCAAGGGAACGACGACCCGTGCAATGAGGCCTACGCTGGCCTGCGCTGACCCACCGACGCGACCCGCCGAACCGGCCCGCGGACAGCCGCATCCCCATGCGGCCACAGGGGAAACCCCAGGATCAAACGGAGAGGGGGGGATTCGAACCCCCAATGGACCAATGGCCCATACCGGTTTTCGAGACCGGTATGGCCAGGCCGACCTGGAGCGCGTCCACTCCGCGTCCACTAGGTTCACTTCGTGCGCTGCTCCGGCGCCTCGGGCGTCCATACCTAAAAGCCGTAATTCACAGGACTTTCGCACCCTTTCCTTAGCGTTCGTGTACGCTCGTCACGCCCTGAAACTTCCATGGTAAGGAAGGGGTCGTCGGTTCGAGTCCGACAGAGGGCTTATCGGATTTGTAGGGATTTTGTAAGTGCAAGGGGCGGGGTCGGGAGACACCGTGGAACATATATGGAACACGGGGCGAGGAATGTGCTCCATGCAGGGTCGCACACGCGGGTCTTGAGGCTCGGCGTGTCGGGCGCGCAGGCGTCGCTCAGGAGCGGTCCGAGGCGCGCACGCGTCTGCGAGCCCGGGTGATGTGCTCCTCGGCGCTGATCCGCTGCGAAGGGTCGAAGTCCTCCCACAGGCGGGCGTAGTCCCGAAGCAGCGTCGCCGGGCTGTTGCCGAGTTGGCTGGCGACGTACTGGGGAGGCTGGCCTTCGTAGATCAGCAGGGTTGCGAAGCTCGACCGCAGATCGCGCGGGCGTACGCGGTTGGCGCCGTCGTCAGCGGCAGCTGGTAGGCCGGCAGCCGCGGCAGCCGGACGGAAGGTGCGCTCGCGCCAGTTGTCCCAGTCGTAGTCGGCCCACGGCTCGCCGGCGCGGTTGCCGATGACGAGGTCGTGTTCACCGGGGTTGCCGGACGCTTTGTGCCAGGCCTTGAGATCGCTCGCGAGCGGCTGCAGCAGACGCGTGGCCCGCTCGTACACGGCGCCGCGCTTGGTCGCCCGGAACAGGATCGTGCGGGTGCGCACTGCGGACCAGCGGAGCGGCAGAGCCTCGGACTCAGGTCGCGGTCCGGCGTAGGCGAGCAGGCTGAGCAGCGTCGCCGAGCGACGGTCGTCGCGGCGCAGGCACCAGACGCGCATGCGTTCCACCTGCTCAACGCTGACGAGGATCGGCTCGCGATCGCGACGCTGCGAGGGCTTGTCGATCTGCTTGACCGGATTGCTCGGCAGGTTGTAGTCGCGGACGGCGCGCTTCATCACGCCCTGGAGGACCGCGAGCGTGCTGACGATCGTCGCTCGCCCGGTTCCCTCGCGCTCGAGGTCTGCCACGAAGCGCTCGACGACGCTGGGCCGAAGCTGCGTCAGCGGGACATGTCCGAGGCGCGGGATGATCCGGAGCTCGAGATCGATCGAATGGCTCTCCTGCGTCGAGAGCGCGAGGCGCCGCTCCGCATAGTTCGGCCACCATTCGCCGTACACGTACTGTCGGAGCGTGATCTCGTCGGCGAGGATCGCTGGATCCCCGGTCTGCTTCAGGCGACGGACGCGGCGATCGAAGGTGATCGCGTCGTCCTCGTGGTCGAACGTGCGGTTGCGGTGCGCGGTTCCCTTTCCGCCCTCGCGCCAGCGAACGCGGTACACGGTCCGGCCGTCGGCCATGCGCTCCTGGTGGACGCTCAAGCCGCCGATTGCTTCCGTCGTGTGGCCCGCACGCGGGCACGAAGCGTATCGTCGGTGCTACCCCTCCGGGACGATCCGACGAGCGCCGGCGGCGGTACAACGGGTTGCGCGGGCCGGCGCGTTGCTGGCCCTACTGGGGAGACGCGGGTCGCATCGAGCCACGCCTGCAGGTCGGGCTCGTCGATCCGCAGCCGTCCCCCGAGCTTGTACGCGACTAGGTCGCCGCGCCGGATCGCGCGGTAGATCGCCCACTGCGTCAGCCGCACCCGGGTCGCCGTCTCCTGGACGGTCAGTATGATCGCCCCGCTTCCAGGGGGCCGGGTCGGGGTTGTCTCGTACGCATCGATCGCATCGCAGTTGGTTGGGCTAAATGATGCCTCGCCTCCGTTTGGCGCTCGGCACCATTGTTGAGGTATCGGATCCGGACCTGGGAATCCCGCCCTTCGGCGGCAAGCGGTCCACCCGACGCGGGAAGATCGAGCGGTGGACCAATACCTCGACATCATGGACAGCGCATCAGCCGATAGTCAGCGCTCGTTGTTCGAGGTGGCCGCGGATGCCGCTGCACGGGTTCGGAGGATTCTCGGCACGTGATCGTCCGAAGACACCGCATGAACTACGCGCGCCTACAGCAGTACCGGCGGCTGTCGAGAGCCGTCGGGGCTGCGGCAGCCGGCGGCATCGCTGTTGTCGTAGCCGCTGGGTTCGCGAGCGCGGGCGCCCCGTCGCTCGCCGGCTTCGTGCTCCTCGTCGCCTCGGACTCGGGCTCTACTCGCGCCACTGGCTCTCACTGGCTCGGCGCAGCGCCGTCGGGGCTCGCTCTGAGGACGCCGTTCAGCGCGCGCTTGCGCCGCTGAAGTCCGAGGGCTGGCGGCTGCGACATTCGCTGGCGTGGCAGGGCCGGGGAGACATCGACTCGGTGGCGATCGCGCCGAGCGGCATTGCCGTCGCGATCGAGACGAAGACCAGGACGTACGACGGACATCATCTCGGTCGGGTGCGCGAGCACGCGGCGTGGCTGTCGCGGCGCCGGCGAAGATGGGCGCGCCACGGCGCCCTCGGCGTCATGTGCCTTGTCCGTGCCCACGGCGTCGAGCGCGTCGAGCACGACGTCCTCGTGGTCTCGATCGACCGCTTGACGAATGTTCTTCGCGTCGCGGCTGGCATGCGTCCAGATTCCCGTTCACGCGTCTGATCGGTGCGTGAGGCGGCTCCGCGCTCGAGCGCGCCGGTGCGTTTGCGTCCGCGACGCTGTGGGCTTGGGTTCGCAACAAGCGGCGTCAAGAACGTCGATGACGGCGCTTCCAGTCCGGAGGCACTCGGTGCGGGGAAGTGCCGTCTGTCGCATCACTGTCGCTCAGTGAATCGTGGAGCAGGAGCGTCACGACCGGAAGGGCAGAGTTGTACTCCCGTTCCATTGGGAGAGCCGGCTCAGGCTCGCTCCGGGCTACTGCTTCGCCTCGATCGTTAGCAACGAATCTGCAAGCACTGTGGCCCGGCCGTGCGCGAGTTCCGCGCGAAGGAGGGCCCTGCCGGTGACGGTGGAGATGCCCGTCGCAGAGCGAAAGCAGGACCGCCTTGCGCTGCTGGATCCGGCCGAGAGGAGAAGTCTCCACCGCCGCTTCCGGGGTACCTGAGACGCCTGCTGATTCGTGAAAGGAGCACTCTCGGATTTGGGTGAAAGGAGAAGTGACGTTCTCCCAGGCGGACGCTCGCTTCTTGTCGGCGACATTGCGGCACTGACGCCGGTGCCGGCGGGGCGGGTCTTAGGCGCGGCATGCCGCTGCGGGTAGTTACTTACGCCCCGGCAGGGGGCGCAGGCAGGCTCGCGTCTAGGAAGAGCCTGATGTCACAGAAGCGGGCTGTGGAGGTACGGGTTCAGCGTGAAGGCTGGTGGCCTTTGGGCCGGCCGGCGAGGGTGCGGACTCAGGAACGCTTGGCTGAGTCGTGCTCGACGCCGCTTAGCGTGCCTGTGACCTGTGCGCGGAAGATCGCGTCGAGTTGCGCGCCGAACAGAAACGCCGTGGTCGAGATGTAGAGGTAGGCCATCGCGACAATCACCGCGCCCAGGTTTCCAAACACTGACTTATAGGACGCGAGCTCGGTCAGATACAGATAGAAGACGAGCGAAACGATCAGCCACCACACAATCACGATCGTCGCGCCGAGACTGACCCACGGCACCGTTTGCGCCGTCGCCGGAGCGTGCCGAACGAGCAGGCCGACGACGAGAAACAGAAGCCCCACAGCGAGCGTCCAGCGCACCACGAACGCCAACACGTTCCAAAAGGCGCCGGCGTGAACGACCGAGACAAACGGCGCGAACAGCAGGCACAGCGCCGCCAAGATGAAGCACACTCCCACCTCGATCGAGAGTACGAATGAAACCGAGTAGCGCCTGAGGAACGGTCGTTCGGTGGGTGCGCCGTAAATCAGCGCGAGCGCGCCCATCACCGCCCGCACGGCCCCGGATACCTGCCACAGCGCCAGCGCGCCGCCGAGAGTCGCCCACAGCAAGCGTCCACGGGCGAGGACGTTGTCGACGGCGTTGGAAATCACCGCGAACACGGCGGGCGAGACATTCGCCTGGATCTGAGGTTCGAGGTGCTGTCTCCAGACGCTGTCCAAATGCACCAGTCCGGCGACAGCGAGCACGAACAACAAAAACGGGATGATCGCCGTCAGGATCTGGAAGGAGATCGCGCTCGAGTAGGTCAGAAGATCGTTCTGCTTGAACCCGTCCAGCAGCGCGCGGGCCAATTCGTTCGCTCGCGCGCCGAGCTGCAGGCCACCGCCGAACGAGCGAGCCGCCGCCGCATGCGGCCGGGCCGACGCGATCCTCCGCGACTTCATGATCGATCGACGCTACCACCGCCCAGACGGCACCTCTTTGCCCGACAGCCTCGCCGATATGCAGCGCTCTCCCGCCCCGCTGCCGGAATGCAGGACGACCAGGCGCCCATAGCGGCCGCAGCTCACTTCCCCTTCTACGAAGGCCCGGCCACGAGATCCAGTGTCGGCGACCATTTCCAGGTGGCTGTTTCGGTTGCGCCTCCGCTCGAAGCGGAAGTCGATCGCTCGTGCCCGGTCCGGCGACAAAGGAGCACTGATCGGCGTCGCCATTGAGGCACTTGCCGCCGTTCCTTACCGACAGCGGCACCATGCTCGACGAATGCTGTCGCAATCGCGGAAAACGACAAGTCTCGGGACGGTCCGTGCTACCCACCCACGCGCCGGCTCTGATTACCGATAAATGTGTTGACGAGTTCGACGTAGCGCTCGGGGACGCTGATGTGCGGGACGTGGTCGGCGCCCTCGATCGTGACGCGCTGCGCCCGCGACAGCGCCTTCGCGACCTTGTCCACGACGGGCCCGAAGAAAGGGGCGCTCTCGGTTCCGCTGGTCAGCAGTGCGGGTCTGTCAAAGGGCGCCAACGCGTCCAGGTCGAATTGGGGGGCGTCGGGGTCGTCCAGCTCATCGAGATACGTCGGCGCGTTGCCGACGAATGTTTCGCGCATCTCCGGTGTGAGCTGATCGTCCCATGCGCCGGGACTAAACGCGATCGTGTCCACGAACAGGTGGGCAGCGCCCTCGTGATCTCCGTCTCGAAGGAGCTTGGCCACGGCGTCGATGCGCGGTTGGACCTCCACCAACGCTGGCTCGAATTCGGTTCCGGGCGAGCAGTGGAAATAGCGGTGGCTCGTGAGCAATCAGGCTCCGAAAGACCTTCGGGCTTCGAGTCGCGGCCCGCAAAGTCGTGATCGCGCCGAACGAGTTGCCCGCGACGTGCGCCGGAGCTAGACCCAGTTCGTCGATCAGTCCAGCGAGGTCGTCCGCGTCCTCGAGCACGCTGCCCTGGCCAGCTGGTCGCTCGCTGCGGCTATGCCCGCGGCGATCGTAGGCAAGCACCTGAAATGACTCGGCCAGCGCGGCGATCACGGGATCCCAGTTGTGATGGTCACCCCACGAGCCGTGAACCAGAACAAGCGGCTCGCCAGCACCGCTCAGCTCGTAGTACAGCGAGACGCCATTGACGCGGACTACGGACACCGGCCCTTCCAGTTCGATCGACTGCGCAACTCTACCCCGGGCCGTCCAGCGCCGCGCGCTGGGATTGCAATGGGGGTCTATCGTCGCCGCTGGTCGCTTCCCTGTGTTGCCGCCTGAGCACGGTCGAGAAGTGTCGTCGCCGACGTCGACGGGCTCCATGCCAGGGCTCTTCCGCTCTCTCGATGGCGTTGCGCTAGCGGCCGGCGGCAGTCGCGCCGCTCGTGCTTGTGAGCAGAGTCGGGAGTATCGATACCTGATCGTGTCGCTTCTGGTTTCACGAAGGACCGGCCACGGCGCGATCGTCTGCGCGCCCGAGATGAGGCTTCCGCTTCTGATCGGCAACGGCCGGAAGCGGAAGCCAACGACTCGTGGCTGGTCCGGCGACAAACCAGAAGTCTCGTCGAGGGTCCGGAATCCCGTTCCGGTTCCAAAGGAGTCGTGTCCGTGCGCGCGGATCGGCGGCTTGTAGCGATCTGCTCCGCCGTCGAGCAGCAGTCGGTCGAGCATCGGCCCGCGCAGCTGGTCTTCGTCCAAGGCAGGGATGGTGCCGTGTCGACCGGCGTAGACGCTCGCGTCAGGCGCCGCGCGTTGGGTCATAGACGTCCGCGGCCGGGCTGGACATCACGCGCTCGGCCATCTCCTGCTTGAGGACGTCCAGCCGCGCATCCTCCTCCGGGCTGCGCTCCTTGCGCGCCAGCGCGATGAACTCGTCGGTCACGAATCCCTCGCGGAGCACGAGGGTCACGCTGCGCTCGCGGTAGCCGACCCGGAAGACGAAGCGCTCGAGCGTCGTGCCGCGCTCGGGCCGCGCGAGCTCGGGATCCAGGACGTAGCGGTCCCCCGTCACCGCGCGGGCGACCAGCTCGAAGGCGTCCCGCGCGCCGGGCCCCCCGAAGGCGGTCGCCACGCTGATCTCGCGCCGTTCAAGCGGACCGTCGCAGTCCAGCAGAGAGAACGCGCGCTGCATGACCTTGAAGGCGTGCGCCACCCCGCCGGGCGAGCCCGGCCCGTGGTAGCGCAGCATGTCCTGGTAGGAGAAGGAGAGCAGTCGGCCTTCATCGAGGACGTCGACGGCGCTCACCTCGCCCCCCAAGCCAAGGATCGCCGTCTGGCAGATAGAAAGCCCAGCGTAGGCCTGCCGCAGCTCCTCGCGCGCCGCCTCCAGGACCGCCGCCGGCGCCCGTTCGGGCTCCCAGCGGCCCTTGATCGGATCGGTCGCCACAAGGGACTGGAGGTCCTTCGAAGCGGTGCGAAGGCGCTCGTGCGCGCGGCGCAACCGGACGCGCTGCTCCTGCGACGGCTCCCCGCACGTTGCCACGTCGCTCATCAGTGCCAGCGGGCCGGGAGATGGGGGCGCCGGCGCCTCGATCGGGTTCTTGACAGCCGCGTACGATCCGAGGGCAGTCGGACGTTCTCGACCTCCGCGTCGAGGCCGCAGATAGCGGGAGCGGTCCTCGAGTCGGGCAGTCGCTCTGAAGGCCGCGACCTTTTGTGATCGGGCCGGTGGTAGGGCCAGGCGCTCTTCGCTGGTGTGAGACAGGGGGCGGCTGACCGCCTTTGACCGCCTTCGAGCAGCCCACCGCCCGGCTCGTGGCCGTCGATGACCTCGGTGCCTCACCGGTTCTCGTCGTGGAGAAGACACCGCATGGCGCTCTAGCCGTTGGAATCAGCGCGCGCAAGCCACTCGCGGTCTCTAACCGCTGCCGCCACCGGTTCGCCTGCACTCGGCAAGGGGCACGTGACTGATGATGGATGTCTGCAGTGCTCATGGCCCGCGGCGCTGTACGACATCGGCACCGGCGCGATGGTGCGCGGCCCCCAAAGCGCGTTCAAGGCGCTGGCGGGCGCGGTGAAGGCGACGACCGGCGCCCGGCCGCTGAACACATTCCCGGTAGAGGTGCGCGACGGCGCAACCTGGCTGGTCAACTGACCGACGGTGGGTCGTGCCCAGCCCCGAGATTCAGGATCACCTCGACGGGCGTCTAGGTTCAGCGCTCGAGCCTGCGCGGCGCAAAGCCGGAAGGGATCTCGACGTCGTCGCGCAGCATCTGCGCTTCGCGGAGGTTCTGGAGCTTCTTG
>JAABUU010006193.1_pt1 | contig 12943 bp, 14 predicted proteins | sample 5559301 | NCBI WGS metagenome assembly JAABUU01 (sample SAMN10711884, study PRJNA513360) | rock metagenome | isolation source: Antarctica rocks | place: Antarctica: Victoria Land, Richard Nunatak white
AGCCGACGAGCTCGTAGCTCGGATCCCATCGGTGTCACCGACGCGCACACCGGGTCTTCGACCAAGGTGGTCGGGAAAACCCGGCGTCCTCAACATATCAGGATCCCGAAGATCAACAGCGACTGACTTGGGCGGAGAAGCGGCGCAGAGCACTTCGCTCCACATCAACACGAATCGACGGTTGCCAACATCATCGCGATCGTAAACGAAATCGCACGCGTCGGCCTACGGTGGCCGCTCCTGTTCACGTTTGTTTCGCAACGATCTCGCGAATGCGACGCTGAATATACGCGATCGGACTCTCGCCGACGTTGGTTTCCCCCCAAACCCCCCTTCCATCGCTCGTCGCATCGCTCTTGAGTTCCGCGCTACGCGCGGGGACCACGTACTCGGAGACGATTGCTGCGGCAATCGCTCCTCCGTGCGCGGTAGAAGGCTCTAAGATCACAACATCGTCGTTCACGATCGTGTCTGCAGAGTTCACCTTACCTATGCCAACATCACCAAGCAACAACGAAACCGGACCGCGGGCACCCTTAAAGTCTGATAGGGCGGGCGGACCCTGCACAGTCGTCTTTGACGCGCTCTGAACAAATTGAACGACCGACGTCACAACGCTTCGAAGGAGCCGGTAGACTTCGCGGACGCTGATGGACAGGACGCGCGCGATCTCGCGTGCCGCGATCCCCTTCTCGCGCATTTCCAGGGCCTCTGCGCGACGCTGACGCGCCGGGGCCACGTATTCCGCACGCGTCATGCGGGAGCGTTCTCGGGTCACCTCACGGGCCGTCTGGCGAGCCTTCTCCCGCTCGCGCTGTGCAGCCATCCGCGCTTCGCGTAGCAAGGGCGGCACGTCCGCGCCGTAGCGTTCCCACACCCAGCGCGCAACGCTCTTGACGATGTGACCGATTTCGTTCGCTGCAAGCGGACCGCGGGGGCTCTCGGCGCCGACATCAGCGGCGATCTGCTCACCGCGATCGGCGACGGCACCGCACCACGCATCGTACGTGCCGATGCGCCAGTCCGCAACCGCAACGTACGCCCAGCGCCGCAGTCGGTCGAATATTTCGACGTTGCGACCGATCCCGGTTGGCGGGCTCTTCTTCTGTGGCGGTGCCGTCAAGTCGACGTACCGCGCGAGCTCGTCGAGCGAATACGGCGCTTCGCGGCCAATCTTCGTGACGTACGCACACGATAACGGATTGTGGTGAAAGCGCCCCGCGTAAGCCGTATCAGCGCCGAGCGCTGCGCTGTACGCACGCTCGATCGCGGCCGCGTAGCGAACGACCTTGAGCCGGCGCGAATCACCGAAGTCGGTCTGCACCCACGCGCCGAGTAAATAGATCAGATGCGCGTGCCCGTTGCTCGGGTTGATCACGACGAAATTCGGCGCCGGCAACTCCGCCTCGATCCACGCCGCACCGCCGCCCTCCGTGTCGATGTCGAAGCGCAGCGCTGTCAGCCAGCCCGGGGGGTCGGGTGCGATTTCGGCCATGCTCCGCGCGACCTCACGCCGCTCGCGATACGCGCCGCGGCGGAAGTCGTCAGTGGCGTGGACCCGAAATGGAAGGGTCCGGGCGAACCGCTCGAGGGCAGGCTGAACCTGACCGGCGGCTGGCGCAAGCGCGGCCGTCGGGGCCTTTCCAACCGCGCCTGCCTCGTGGGACTCAAGGCAATGCAGCGGCTAGGATGGACAGGTCCGGGCCCATCCGCTACGATGAACGCGGCTCGCCACCGATGGTGCGAAACCCGCCCCGGATCTCCCGATCGCGCCTACTTTCTAGGGCGACGCGAACGAGAATTGACAGGGGACGAGCCTCAGAGTGGCGCCGTCGGTTCCCAAACCGGCGGCGTTTCGATTTTTAATCGATCATTAAGACGATTATCCGACGCTCGACAAGGCTACGCAAGCGTTCTCACACGATAGCGTCGGGGTTCTCACACGATAACGTCGGGGAGACTGCCTGTTCTCACACGATAGCGTCGGGGACGGCGTTCGTTGTGAGAACCCCGGTGCTCCGATACACGACGAGTTTACGGCTCATCCAGTCATCGACGAAGCTCCGAGCGGGTAATGGAAACTGTTCAAGGCTAGGGTCAAGCTTCCAAGCCCCGATGATCCGATCGCGTTGGATGCTATCTAAGGCTTTATGAAAGCGTAAAATTTGCCGGCCGACGTTCGCGCCGCCGAAGGGCGCGCGAATCTCACGTACGACTTCGCCGATTGAAACCTTCACCGTACCGCTTGGCTGATGCGCAAGCAGAATCGTTAGAAGACGAGCGAGGCGGCTCTCTAAGACTTCCCGATACGGATCATAGGTCAGCGCGACTGCTGGAATGCGTGGGTCGCTTCGCAGGGCCAACGCATCGACCCATGCGCCAAGTTCATACCAGACGCCGGTTGAGACCCCACTGACGAAGTCGTATTCGAAGCCGTGATCCTCGATCGTCGGTGGAATCATGCCGCGACGTCCGCGCGGCTTGATGCCGACAAGAGCGCCCATGTTCACTACACGCAGGACACTCTGATGTTGCTCTTCCCGATCGTCGCCGCGGTGACCGGCCGTGTACGTCGCGCCGATATCGGCGCGACCTTCGCGCTTCTCGGTCTTTCGTTTCTTTTCAATGCCGCGTGCATCGAGCATTTGATCGTACGATGCGTACCACCAGCCGCGCTCATCAGGTTCATTGTCCACAACGTTGTTCACGAGCAAGTCCAGCGTGACTTGATCGATCTCGCGCCAGCGACGATGCGCTTCAACGAGCGCGGCGCGCTCACGTTCGGAAAGCTTACGCTTCAGCATGCCGAGCGGTCGAACTAGGACCACCTCCGCGACGTTCCGTCCGTCGCGCATGACGACGGGGCGTTCCGCTTCATCCGTCCAACGCTCTCCGAGCTCCGTCGCGCCGGCAAGCGCGAATGCGATGGCACGCCGACCTAACGTCGTTGCGATCGTCACGCGTGTCCCACGTACGGCCGGAGAACTTAGCCGACGCGGAGGCCGTGGCTCGGCGCTCGTGGAGCGTTTTGCCTCCGCGTTGCTCTTGATTGCGACCTCGAGTTCCGGAGGATAAGCGTCGCCACCAAATGCAGAAACCAACGCCGTAGCGCGAAAGCTTTCGATCTCCCGTTCTCGACGCTGTTGCGTAGTTTCCGGCGTTAGAAGCGACAGTTGCGCGGGCGTGGTCCACCATTCGCGTGCTGCCGCTTCAAAAAGTGGCCAAGATCCACTGGTAATGCGCAGCACGACCGTTTCACCGTACTGGGGCCGTTCAATGTGCATTGAGTCGAGCACTCGACCATCGTCGGGGGGCTTCTTAGGCTTTCGAGCCCGCGCGGGTTGCGACGGCATTAAAGCTCCAAAGCTTCCCGCAAGGCGTCCGCAACGGACCGTACTCGCCGGCCTGACAACGCGCCCTTAAAAATTGTTAAAGCGGAATCGTCTTCACTGATCCCCTTATCGCGACGTCTGGGCACGCATTATGGTCCTAGCGTCGCGCCGGTGCTAAATCGCGCTCAACAGCCGATGCCGCCGCGGCAATGACATCCGGAGCCTGTTCGATCGCCTTCAACAGAATTCGAGCCGGCATATCTGGGGTCGCACGTCGCTGTTCCCATTGCTGAACGGTTCGCAGACTCAAGTTGAAACGGGCCGCAAACGATTCTTGCGTTAGCTTCAGGCGCTCACGGATTGCTCGAACGTCCGGGATTTGAACTTCGTAACGGTTGCCGTTTACATGTGCCGTCAGACGCTTACGGCTACCAACCAATCCGAGCTTCGCTTTTTCCTCGGCGGCTTCCGCATTTATTTGATCGCGCGTTTTCTTGCTAAACCGCGACCAATCGATGTGCGGGTCCTTCTTCTCATTCGATGATGGCATATGTCACCATGTAGTCCGTGATGTCATCGTCGTCGGCTTCAAAGGCGCTGATAATGCGCTTACGCGTTCCACGCTCGACATAGACGACGCTAATATAAACGGGACCGAGCATACCTGTGGCAATGATGTGGTCTTCCTTATTTGTGGAATGCACTTCGTCGTGGCGTTCGACGAATCGATCGGACTGAAATATGCGTTTGGCAGCGTAGAAATCGAAGCCGCTGCGCTGCATTCGATCGTCACTTTTCTCGATGGTCCACTCGAACTCGTCGTCCCGATAGTCCGGCACTACCTTCCTAGCCTTATCTTATACGCTATTAACGTATACGTCAATACCGTATATCGCGCGTGTTAGAGTCGAGGCAGGCCCCGCTCCTCGAGGAGCCGCGACAGTCCGCGAATAGCCAGCTCTTGCACCGTTGTCTCTTCGTCCAGCGCGAGCTCGTGAACTCGTCGCCACTGGTCGCGAGTCAGTCGCAAATTAGTCGCAACGCGGTGTGTCTTCTTCACCCCAGCGGTGGGTACGGCCGAATTTTTCGTCAGACTCGTCTCAGTAGGCAGCCCCGGCGGCGGAATTGCCGCTTCCGTACGCTCAGATTCCAGTAGTACGGATCCACGGCCGCTTGTTCGAGCGAATGAGAGCAGCCTCGTCGGTTTGCTCACGCCGTTACATTCGCAAGTCTCTTTGTGCGCGGGGCAATGCCAAGCCGAGCAGCAACCTCGCTCCAAAGCGCCGCCACTTCGTCCGAGGCTGGGCCGCGCTCACGTTCAGCGATGCCGGCGCCCTCAGCAAAGGCTCGGGCGAATGGCCGACGTTCGCCGATCGCGACCGCTGCGACCGTTAGACCCAATGATGCGGCGTAGCCGCGGGCCTCGGCGATCTCGGGCGCGCGAGCCGGGCATGCGTTCAGAACGACAAGCCCTTCACAATTGGCCGCCTGGACGATCCGGATGCTCTGCTCCAAGGTCTCGAGGTCGACCGCTGATGGTCGCGTCGGGATAACCGCCATGTCGACAGCGCCGCATACGCTAGCAGCTTCTGTTGAGGCCCGCGGGGCTGTGTCGACGATGACGACAGTGTAGTCGTCCGCGGCCGCCGCTAAGGCTTGCGCGAGTCTCTGAACCGGAACCGGCACCACGTCCGGCGAGCCACCATTTCGTACACGGGCCCACGCAGCTGCCGATGCCTGTGGATCGGTGTCGATGATCGCGACAGTTTCGCCGGCGCGTATTGCGGCGACGGCAAGGTGCACAGCGAGGGTCGTTTTGCCGACGCCGCCCTTCATCGCTGTGAGCGCGATTGATTTCACAGAATTATGTTAGCGTCAAGGCGTCTAAGCGTCAAGGCGCCGTGGCGCCACGGCGCAAATGCGCCTCCCATGCCGCCTAACGCCGTACGTAGCAATAAGACTGTCTTTTACTCCGCGGGACATGGCGCCAAGGCGCCACGACGCTAAGGCGCCAAGAAAAGAGGAACCTTTACGCAAGCGCCTCAGCGATCGACCACTTTGTAAGCCCGCACGAGGTTCATCACGTAGAGCGGCGCGCCCGGCGAAAGCTGCGTGCCCGCCGGCCCTCGCGCGGCGAGCGCGTGCAACCGCGCCCGCTCAGCCGGGGGAAGAAGCTCGAGCGCAGCGAGCACTCGCGCACGCTCGGCGTACCAGGCCGCCTGTTTCGCATCAGCCGCGCGCTGCGCCGCGGCGTCCCGGCGCCGTTCAAGCTCGGTCGTGCGGTGCTCCCGGCACACCCACACGACCACACGCCAGTCCGCCGGATCCGCGATCAGCCCCACGACCCCGCGGGCACCGCACTCCCGGCAGCGGCCGCGTGTAAGCGTGCCGCGCCGCAGCGCCATCGCGAGCTTCGCACGCGCCGAATCATGGGCTCTCGCGTCCGCATTACGGGCAGCCGCGGCGTCCTGGCGGCGGACGGCCAGCTCGCGCTCGTTACGCTCGCGCCAGCGTCGCACGGCAGCGGTGTGGCAGACCGGGCAATGCCGGCCCCCCGAACGCGCACGGCGTTTGCATCCCGGTGCCCCGCAGAAGCGGATGAGCGGCAAGGGAGGCGGTGGACCGAGGTCATCGAGCTCGTCCAGGGGCGCGCGGCGCATAAAAATCTCGTTCGCCGCCGCTTAATGCGCCGTCCTGTCTCACACGTTAACACGTTTCCGACGCCTTCGATCCGTCGATTACGTACATATGTTCGTTACCGAGAAGGGGATGTTCTCGGTAATGCTCGGCGAAGAACAGGCTTCGATGGAGCTTGAGGTCGCTGAGCTGCAATCTGGGGCGATCGCGCTCAGCGACGCGCTGGCCGCCGCACGTACTTATGCGGAACGCTCCCTTTCCGATAGCACGCGCCGCGGCTATGGCCGCGACCTCGCGGCGTTCCGGGTGTGGTGCCAGGCGCGAGCTGTCACGGCGCTGCCGGCCGAGCCGCCGAGCCTCGCGGCCTACCTGGCGGATCTAGCGCTCACGGATCGGCCGGCCACGATCGGCCGCAAGCTCGCCGCGATCGCCGTGGCGCATCGCGACGCGGGGCTCGAGTCGCCGACCGAACACGGCATGGTCAAACGCACGCTCGCGGGGATCCGGCGGGAGAAGGGCACGGCCCAAAAACAAAAGGCGGCGCTGCTCGTCGAGGATTTAAGGCGGATCGTCGCGCCGCTCGGGACCTCGCTGTTGGACCGGCGCGACCGCGCCCTCATCTTGCTCGGCTTTGCGGCGGCGCTGCGGCGCAGCGAGCTCGTAGCGCTGCGCGTCGAAGACGTGCGGTTCGAAGAAGAAGGGCTCGTGCTCACGCTACGGCGCTCGAAGACGAACCAAGAGGGGCGGCTCGAGACGATCGCCGTCGCGTACGGGAGCGAGCCGACGACCTGCCCGCTGCGAGCGCTGCGCGTTTGGCTCGCCGCGGCCGGGCTCGTCGCGGGGCCGCTCTTCGTCGGGCTGACGCCGCAAGGCGGCTTGCGCGAGGCGGCGCTCGGGGATCGGATGGTATCGCACGTTGTGAAACGACGGTGTCGGGCCGTGGGAATGGATCCGTCAGGTGTCGCCGGCCACAGCCTGCGGCGCGGCTTTGCGACCGCGGCTGCCCGGGCGAAGAAGCCCGATCGGATGATTAAACGGCACGGACGCTGGAAGAGTACGGCGATGCTCGACCGTTACATCGAAGACGGCACGCGCTGGGACGACGACAACGCGACTGTCGGCCTCGGGCTCTGAGATCGTATCGAAAACTGAAGTACAGTCAACGGCCCAAAACGCGCGGGACGCTCCTATTCACAAAGCAATCTGCCAAGAGCCGTTTTGCGTAGCAATAGGCACCGTGCCGTTGCTACCCTTAAAGACCGTGCTTCGCTCGTGGAAGAAAGCGGACCTCATAAGCCGCGTAAGCTGAAAGGCGTTGCCGAAGTTCATCGCTCGGCCGGCCGAAAGCAACAGCGCGTGGCGCCCGTCGATGTTGCGAACGAAACCGAAGTTAAAACCGGTGCGGCCGGCCGCACCGATCGCATTCGCAGTCGTGTGGTAGACCTCGCCGCCGACCGAGATTTGCGGCGTGACTTTGCGGGTCAGCGTCGCGCCGCTGTACCACAATTTCGATTGCCCGCGCCAGGATTTACGTGCAATCCGCCACCGCCGAACAGCGTCCATGGGCCCGCACTTTTTCTGCGCCTATATCGGTAAGAAGGTTTGCGGATGACCGAGCCCCAGCCCCATTTGCTGATTACCGGTCGGTAATGAAGTGGATGGGAAGACCGCGATCTCCGGGCGGGTGGCCGATTCCTCGAGAAATCGATACTTGACGCCTATTTGGAGGTCGCCCATACCGCTTCGGCCACCATCACCCGACGTTCTGCTATACGCGAGCGGCATGCCGACCGTAACTTGGGTATTGCGCGCGGCACCGAAATTCACGTCCAAGCCAGAGAGCGCTCCATTAACGACGCCGGCACCATTGGCGTACTGCGACGCGAGGTAGACTTCCCAACTGTGAAAATCGGCCGGCTCCGGGTCGTCGGTAGCGTATGGCGGGCCCGCCGTAGTGGGCGTGGGGCCGACGACGCCTGCCCAAACCAGCAATAGCGAAAGGCACCGCCCCCGCGACCGACGTGTGAGCGCCTTAGTGCGATGCCCGATGTACATCAAGCGGTCCTCCAACTCGTGAATCGCTCGAACGGCTTGCGATGTTCCTCGGCGATGACTCATACGTTCATCGTCAAATGAAAGCGTTCGATTAAGAACGCACGAGCGCATAACGTCACGACGCAGAGTGATGAATGCCTTTTCTAGACCGTGACCGACGTCACGTTTGTAAAAAGCGTGAGAGGCGGCATCACATTAAAGTACTCGTCGACGGGATGCCGGTTTTAATCGCCGACGGTTTGGAGATATGAATGTTCCGTCTCGAGCCGCCGGGCTCACGGCGCGCCTCAGAGGCGTCAGCGTTGAATTGATCCAACGCGTTGCCGCACTCGGGCTTGCCGCCATTTTATGGGGTGCAGGACTCTTTGCTATCGGCGCAGCCACGGTTACGACGGATACCCTCAGTCACGTTAGCAAAGCGAACGCTCTCAATGGGCTCTACGAGAAAGCTCGCTATAACGTAGGCGCGGAAGAATCGCTCGAGCGTAAATACCGACTCGAACCGAGCCCGGACGTTCGAGCGGCACATCGTGCTAGCGAGATTTCCCTCGAAGAGACGATGCGGGCCGTCGCTCGAATCGGCGATAGCTCGGACCGTGCCGTGGTTGCGACCGTCCTCCCTGCGCACAAGAAATATGTGCTTGCAACGCATTCGATGTTTGCGGCAGTGGACGCGCGTCGCCCAACCCTCGCATTGAGGTTGGACCATGACGACATCGATCCGGTGCTCACGGTCGTAGAACAGAGCGTCTACGATCGGGCGGCGCTACAGCGCGACCAAACCAACATAATTATTGCACGGCTCAACGGCCTGCAAAGGCGCGTCATTGAAGTAACGATCGCTCTATCGATCTGCAGCATCGTCTTCCTAAGCGCATATTTCGGGGTGTTGCAGGTCTACAAACGCCGGCTGGAAGCAGCACACGCGGCCGAAGTACAAGCCCTCGAAGACGCAACATTGATCGACCACCTCACAAACACGGGGAATCATCGAGCGTATAAGGAGTCGTTTCGGCGAGAGGCATCGCGCGCTGCGCGGCACGGCGAAACGCTTTCCCTGGCACTTATCGATGTCGACGATTTGAAGGTCCTTAACGATCAGAACGGCCATATGCACGGGGATCGGGTCCTGGTTGCCGTCGGCTCGATGCTGCGGGCGCAACGGGTAGAAGATCTACCGTTTCGCCTCGGTGGCGATGAGTTTGCGTTATTGCTTCCCAACACATGGGACCGGGACGCGGCCCTCTACATGGAGCGCCTGAGAAAGCTAGCAGAGGACGGACTCCTGGGCGCGACGATTAGCATCGGCATCGCTTCTCTCGAAGGCGCGACTTGCGATCCGGAGACGCTACAGGCGCAAGCCGACGCAGCACTCTACGCCGCGAAGCGGGCCGGACGCAACAGCGTCGTCTCCTTTAACGAAGCGATCGACGGTATGTGGTTGCTTTCCCCGGCAAAGGTGCAGCAGTTACGGAATATCATCGCCGACAGAAACGTCGGCATTGCGTTTCAACCGATTTGGGACGTCGAGACATGCAGCATCCTCGCATACGAAGCTTTGGCTCGTCCCGCCGAACGCTACGGCTTTCCTGGCCCGCAAGACATGTTCGACCTTGCCGAACGGGTCGGCCGCGCGCATGAGATCGACGCCGTTTGCCGTCAAGCTACGCTGCGCCATGCCAAAGAACTTTTATCAGAGGAGGTTTTATTATTCATTAACGTCTCTCCTCAGTCGCTCGATCACGGACGTCTCAACGTAAGGCAGTTATGCGATGAAGTCGAGGCTGCAGGGCTGACGCCGCAGCGCATTGTCATCGAACTCACTGAGCGCTCAGTGGCCCAGCTCAGCGTCGTTATTCGCGCCGCAAAAGAGTTGCAGCATGCCGGTTTTCGACTCGCCCTCGATGACACCGGCGCCGGCAACGCCGGTCTCGAAATGTTGAGCCAGTTACCTGTCGACTTCGTGAAGATCGACCGCGAGATTATCGTGAAAGCGATGACCGACCGGAGCGCGCGTGGCGTGATGGCGGGAATCCTCGCAATAGCGCGGGAGACCGGCGCCTATGTCATCGCAGAAGGAATCGAGGACGTCGGAATGCTCGATCTTGTATGTAGCGGCGCGATCGGTGCAAAACGCGTGCGCGGCGTTCAAGGCGTGCAGGGATATTTGCTTCAGCGCCCGAGCGAGGCGGCGGCGCCGCGCCGCGAGACCGCGAGGATCGAGGCACTCTTGCAGAAGGCCCGGCTACGTCGCTCGTTGACGAACGCGAACTTCGCGAACAGTGGCGCGCGAGATGGCGAGAATGGTGCTTTCGGTGTCCCTCATGAGAACATCGGTCGCTCGGTGCGGTAACGATTAGCCGGCTAATCGACCGCTGAAAGCGACGCTTGACGATCGCATGCAGCTCTGGAATCGACCGAACGTTTCCTCGAGGACTCGCCAGCTGTGGTGTTTTCTCCCCGCGCGCCCCTTCCGTCGCTCGTCATGTCTCTCTCAGGTTCCGCGCTACGCGCGGGACCACGTACTCGGAGGCGATTGCTGCGGCAATCGCTCCTCCGTGCGTGGTAAGAGACTGTGGAATTATAACCTCAGCCTTTTTTATCGCGCAGTCATCCGATAAGGACACAACCTCAACCAAAGTAGCGGAACCCGAAGCCCCCAAGTCTCATAGGGCGGGCGAACCCTGCACAACCGGTACACGATCCACTCGCAGCGTCAACGAGCATCGGCACAACGCTTGCGAGGAGTCGATAAACGTCCCGAACGCTGAGGACGAGGACGCGCGCGATCTCCCGGACGAAGATGCCGCTCGTGCGCATTTCCTGGGTCTCTGCGCGCCGTCGGCGAGCTGGAGCGATGTATTTCTGCGCGCGTCATCTCTGAACGCTCACGTGCCTTCTTCTCGGGTCGCCTGGCGCTCCCGCTGCGCGGCAATCCGCGCTTCGCGCAATAGTGGAGGCACGTCGGCACCGTAACGCTCCCACACTTACCGCGCGACGCTCTTCGCGATATGGCCACGCTCGAACATCTTGCGCGTGAGCTCGAACGCGTCGCTCACGAAATTGAGCAGCTTTTCGACGATTACCCGCCGCTGCGGCGGCAACGCGAGTTGCTCGTCTCCATTCCCGGCATCGCTGAGAGCACTGCGGCTCGCATTCTGGGGGAGATGCCCAACATCGCGGAATTCCGAGACGTCAAGCAATTGCCGCATATGCCGGCTTATCGCCTCGTCACTACCAGTCCGGCTCGATTGAACGTCGTAGCCGGATCGCGAAGAACGGTAACGCTCACTTGAGGCGTGCTCTTTAATTTCCCAGCGGTTTCGGCCATACGCTTCAACCCACCAATTCGAGCGCTCGCTCAACGCCTGAGCGCTCGCGGGAAAACGAAGATGACCATCGTTGCCGCTGCAGTGCGCAAACTACTCACGCTCGCCTACGGGGCCCTTAAATCCGGCTGCGTCTTCGATCCTCCCTACGGAAACGCTTGACAAGCAACACCGTATCTTTCAGGACGCTCTTCTAGGAGCGTTCACCAGCCCGCGACCGCCAGACCTGAGACGACGAGCAGAAGCATCCAGCCGAAGTGCTTGCCGCGTGTGCCGACAGCGTTGCCGAGCGCGCCGAACGCGTAGGTAACGGCGCTCGTCGCTACGATCCAGTGCCGTGCAACCTGCGATCCAAGGTGCGGTGCGGCGATCACGAGCACGGCGAGCGCGACCCACGAGACCGCGCCGAAAAGCCAGACCGCCCGGATCAATCTGCGGGAGCCGCTCGGGGTTATCTGCGCACGAGTGAAAACCTCGGTTTCGCCGAGCACACCGTGCGTGATGCCGGCCGCGATCGCCAGCACGCCGGAGCTCGTGAGTAAGAAGTCGTGCAGCGCGCGTCGTTGTACCGCTCTTGTCAATACAGTAGTGTATGGGAAAATGGCGGATAACCGGTTGACTCCGGGCGAGTGGGTCCGATGCGGCTTGCGAACGCTTGCTGCAAAGGGGTGGCCTGCGCTGCGTGCGGACGCGCTCGCCAAGGCGCTTGGGGTCTCACGCGGCAGCTTCTACTGGCACTTCGCCGACGTCGCTACGTTTCACCGAGCCGTGCTGGACGGCTGGCGCGAGATCGCGCTCGAAAACGTCATCGCCGAGGTCGACCCCTTGGGGCCGGATCGCGCGCGAGCGCTGGTGCGCCGCGCCTTCGGCACGCGGCCGCAACTCGAGGTCGCCGTGCGCGCGTGGGCGATGGTCGACCAGACGGCGCGTTCCGTCGTACAGGCGGTCGACGCCGAGCGGGTCGCGTACCTGCGGACCGTTTTCATCGACGAGGGGATCGCGCCGGACATCGCCGACACCCGCGCAAACATTATGAACTGGACCTATCTCGGCTTCGCGCTCTCGCCCGCGAAAGCGCAGCCGAAGCTGGAAGCGGTCGTCAGCGAACTCTTGGCGCTTGCCCTGTCGCGCTAGCCTCGGGAGCGAGACAAACAGAGCAGCCCTGATTGCCAAGAGCCGTCTTGAAAGCGACCTGACCCCTTTAGAGATGACCTGCAATTGCTGCTTGGGCGACCCCGAGGCTCGTGAAGGAGTTTAACAAACTGTGGGCTGGGCAGACGGTCAGCCTGCTCGGAAGCGCAATCACGATGTTCGCGCTGCCCACGCTCGCCGTGCTCAGCCTACACGCGAGCGCGGTGCAAATCGGCGCGTTGAGTGCGCTCGAAACGCTGCCCTTCCCGCTTTTCGGCATGTTCGCGGGCGTGCTCGCCGATCGCTGGTCGCGGCGCAAAATTATGATCGCCGCCGACGTGGTTCGGTTCTTGACGCTCGGCACGATTCCGTTGCTCGTCGTAAGCCGACGACTCGACATGACGGCGCTCTATGCAATTGCAGCCGTGACGGGGAGTGCCTCGGTTTTCTTCGCGATTT